>SL_3KL_010_SEDDRAFT_10002783_pt1 | contig 15928 bp, 18 predicted proteins | sample SodLakKL_010_SED_2_FD_10381 | JGI IMG/M metagenome (IMG submission 10381) | reverse complement strand
TAGCAGCAATTTTTATTCTTGTTACCGTACATGAATTAGGGCATTTTATTGCTGCTAAGTATTTTAAGATGAGAGTCAATAAATTTTCTATTGGTTTTCCTCCCAAAATTTATGGATACAAAAAAGGGGAGACGGAATATGTGATTGGCGCCACACCACTTGGCGGTTACGTGCAGATTGCCGGTATGATTGATGAATCGATGGATGACACATTTGTTGATGAAGAAGTGAAACCGGATGAATTCAGAAGCAGACCGGTGTGGCAGCGAACCGTAGTTATTTTGGCCGGTGTGATTTTTAACATGATTCTTGCCGTTTTTATCTATTCGGGAATGGCTTTGAATTATGGGGAAACGGTTGTTCCTGTTAAATCGATTGATGGAATTTACGTTCAGGAAAACTCGGTAGCGGCACAAATTGGGCTTCAAACCGGTGACCAGTTAATTGGTGTGAATGGGAGAGAGGTTGATTACTTTAACCAATTGTTTTCACCCTCAATGCTTACTGACCGCGAACTCTCTTTTCTTGTGAACCGAGACGGTGAAACGATTACCATTCCAACACCACCCGATTTTTTGGATCTGATCAACAGAGAAGGCGGATTTATAGACCCAACCAACAGCCTGCCAAGCGTTGCTTCGAGGGTAATGGAAGGCAGCCCTGCTTACCAGGCCGGAATGAAAGACGGTGACCGGATTATTGCAGTTGACGGAGAAGATGTAAATTATTGGCTTCAGCTTGTAAATTACATTCAGCAATCCGACGGTCCGTTACAAATTGAAGTATTGAGAAGTGATATTGGTGAGGCACCTACAGAAATTGTTTCACTCGAGGTAACCCCGGATCCCGACACAAAAACAATTGGCATCCAGGCTCCAGGCCTTGCCGATGTTTTCAGGGTTGAGCAGAAAACCTATAATGTTGGCCAATCTGTTCTGGTTGGATTTGAACGAACCAACGATACGTTTTTCGGAATTATAAAAGGCATCGGGCGAATGTTTTCAGGTGATATTTCTGTGAGGGAAAATCTCGGCGGGCCTGTTGCCATCGCCAATATCACAAAAGAAGCTACCGACACAGGCGGCTGGCGCGGTTTTTGGAATATTACGGCATTTCTCAGTGTAACTCTGGCTATTATGAATATGCTCCCAATCCCCGCCCTGGATGGCGGTCATTTCATGTTTTTGGTTTATGAAGGAATTACCCGCAGAGAACCATCACCAAAAGTGCGAATGGGATTGCAGCAACTCGGTTTTATTTTCCTGATTGGCCTGTTTATCCTCATTACTTTTAATGACATTCTTCGCACCATAGGGGGTTAATGGATGCTGGCTAAAGAAGGGTTTTCGACGATTATTATCGTTTTTGTTTTCAGCATTTTGGCAGGGTATGCTGTTTCTTTCGGCCCGGCATTTTTGGGCTATATCGTTTATCCGCTACTTGTTCTGCTTTGCGGATTAATTCTCTACTTCTTCCGGGATCCCGACCGCATCACACCAGAAGGAGAAAACCTGGTGATTTCTCCGGCCGATGGAAAAATAGTACTGGTTCAACCCGCAGAAGAAAATGAATACGTTAAAAAGCCGGTTACCCAAATCAGCATTTTTCTCTCACCGCTTGATGTGCACGTAAACAGAAATCCGGTTTCCGGTGATCTGGAATATGTAGAATACTACCCCGGAAAATATTTAATGGCCTGGGAAGACCATGCCTCAGAAATGAATGAACGGGCACACTTTGGTGTAAAGCATCCATCCGGTACTAAAATGATGTTCAAACAGATCACCGGATTTTTAGCACGAAGAATCGTTTATCACATTAAAGAAGGGGACACGCTGAAAGCCGGGGAGAGGTTTGGAATAATGAAATTTGGATCACGCATGGATCTGTTACTGCCGGACAATGTGGAAATAAACGTAAAAAAAGGGGACCGCACAGTTGCCGGTGAAACTATTATCGCAAGAATTAAATAATTATGAACTGATCTTCATTTGTACACGAGCTTTAATCGTGGTATAATTCTGTTTACAAAAGAAATAAGTCTATTTGCTACATGAAATATCCGATTCAAAAAAAAAGATTCAGAAAAAAATTCAAGAGGCCAAAGTTTAAGCCGATTCCCAGGCTTGTAGTACCCAGTTTTTTTACATTGATGAATCTTTTTTGCGGNTTTGCTTCCATCCTGATCGTGTTTGAAGGAAATTTGATGATGGGTGCCTGGCTGATCGTTTTAGCCGGAATGTTCGATGTNCTTGANGGATTTATGGCACGNCTNNCNAATGCNACAAGTGAATTTGGNACNGAGCTCGATTCCATCAGTGATGTTGTNTCNTTTGGTGTTGCGCCCGGGTTTTTGATTTATGTATTTGCCTTTCAACAGCTTGATTTTATCGGCATATTGTTAAGCGGACTTGCCCCCGTGTGTGCTGCCATTCGTCTTGCAAGGTACAATGTGGAATCCAAAATTCAGGAACTGGATTATTTCAGGGGTTTGCCATCGCCATCGTTTGCCATCATGATTGCCGCATTTTATCTCACCTTTATGAACAGAATGGAAGTTTTTGAAATGTTTGAGCATGGAATTCTCTCTGTTTTATTACCCATTGTAATTCTTCTGTCATTTTTGATGGTGAGCACAGTTCCGTTCGATAAAATTCCAAAATTTGACCGTGAGTCTATAAAGCGCCACAAAAACCGATTAATTCTGCTTGGTGTATATTTTGTGATTATCGTGATTTTTCAGGATATCGGATTGATGGTAGTTTTCTCCTTTTTCATTTTAAAAGGATTGGTTCTCGGGCTCTACATATTCTGGAAACAGGCATTTACCGAAGATCCCGACCCAATGGAAGATGTGCTGTAAAATCACTGTCTGATTTTGTTCAGAAATTCGTAAACCCTTTCAGCATTTTTTTGGTGAAGCGGTACAACTCTTGTACTGATTTTGTTCAGGTACATCCAGTCTGACTGTTCATTTCTCCTGAACCGCAAACATCGGTCGCTTTTCATAATATCGTTGTACAGGCTTCGGTTTGGCATCTCATCAATTTTAACTTCTCCGATTTCTGAAATTGCCCATTTTTCTTCATATACAATTTGGTCTCGCACAGCATAAATCAGATGCAGTACATCATCCTGATCAAACTCTAACGTAATTTTAACCTGCCCGTCTTTTATCTTAAACAAGCTTAACATCCCAAGTGCAAAAAGCCCAAAAGCAACAAGCCGCAGATAACCGGCCACCAAAACATCGGTTACGACCCAGTACGACAGGAAAAAACCCACAGACAAAACCAGGCTTACTATTGCAATTACGGGCCAGTGTTTCGAGTATTTTTCGTAAACGGTTAATTCTTCCTTCATGAGAGAATTCGCTTTTCTATGTGCATTCCGTTTGTCGTAACGTAATGGTCAAATAAATTTGCAGTTAAACAGGAGTGAATGGGACAAATCCACGCCACCGGTTCATCAAACGAATCCGGCAGACCGGAAAGTGTGCCATGCTCCTGCGAAAGTGCTGTGATAAAGGCATTTGGTAATTCGATGATTTCTGATGCCGAATTACTAACCATTTGGCCGTAATTATTTATTCCATTTGTCATTACATAATCTTTCGACAGGTGCGCTGCACCACCATGCAGAATGGCCCTGTTTTCTGTTTTAAAATGTTGAGCCACCGGCAGAACGGCAAATAGGCTTACATCATTTAACGAACAACTTCCTATCTGAACCTGCATCCAGTCATAAAACACAAAATTTCCCGGAGTCAGTTCATCAATTCCTTCAAAATTGTCATTCAGGCTTGCTGAAGGTGTATCACCAAGGGAGAGTGATGCTTCAGGAAATTCTGCTTTTAATTCATTTAAAATTTGAATAACCGGCTTAATTGCTGCCTGCACAGCATACGCACTACCGGNTTGATANGTTCTTCCCTCATGAACGTAAAAACCGTGAAACTTCGATTTTTGAAGTTTGCCTGATTTTTTAATCAACGATTCGATTAACTCTCTGTTTTGATAGTGAATTCCACTTCTTCCATACCCGGGATCAATCTCAATAACAACTTCAAATGAATTCTTCAATTCTTCGTTTAACAGTTCAAGATCAGTTTCAGAGTTTACAAATAGCCGAAGTCGCGCATGTTTTTCCACTTCAGACAGTGCCGGTATCTGATACGGGAAAAAAGGAAATGCTATGGTGATATCATTCCAGCCTGCTGATGCAAAATAACCGGCCATTCCTGTAGATGAAACAGTAATTCCCCGGACTCCTGTTTCTTGAAACCATTTTCCAATTTCTATGGATTGATGAGTTTTAAAGTGTGGCCGGAAAATACATCCGTTTCTCTCAGCTTTTTCAGCCATTTTTTTGATATTATTTTTGCAGCGTTTCTCATCCAGAACAAGAACCGGTTTTCGGTAGTTTAATTGGGACATATTTTGTCGATAGAGCATTAAAATATTTTCACTAAACATATAAAATAGGAAATGCACACGAGCATAAAACATCTTATTTTAAACCTTTAAAATTACAGCCTACTTTTTTGCGAAAAAAATCATCAAAAATTATTATCGGCCGGCTGGAAAAGATTTTCCTCCCGGAATTGTCTCAAAACAGCCTGGACGCCAAAATCGATACCGGGGCATACACATCAAGCTTGCATTGTCACAATATTGAATTATTCGATAAAGACGGAATGCAATGGGTAAGATTTAATGTTTTGGATCCCCAACATCCGGAATACGAAGAGAAACCTTTTGAGAGTCCGGTGTATAAAATTAAAAAAGTGAGAAGTTCAAACGGCCTTGTGGAAGAACGTGTTGTAATTAAACAACGTGCTCATTTTACCGGCAAAAAAAGAATGATTCAACTATCATTGGCCAACCGTTCTGAAATGAAATTTCCTGTACTGATTGGCAGGCGTTTTTTAACCGGTCGTTTTATTGTCGATGTATCTAAAAAATATTTATATAAATAAATTTATTACATGTCTCACAACCACTTAAAAATTGCTATTCTATCCAGAAACAGAGCGCTATACTCCACAAGACGACTAATTGAAGCCATTGAAAATAGGGGGCATAAGCCGTTGATTCTTGATCATTTAAAGTGTGATATTGTCATTGAACGGGATAAACCAGGCATTATATATCAGGGAGATGAGCTAACTAATATAGATGCAGTAATTCCGCGTATCGGTGCATCCGTTACATTTTACGGCGCATCAGTAGTGCGGCAATTCGAAATGATGAACATTCCAACAGCAGTAGAATCTCAGGCTCTTGTTCGTTCACGCGATAAACTTCGAAGCCTGCAAATTCTTGCAACGGCAAATGTAGGTATGCCAAAAACGGTATTTACAAACTACAGTAAAGAGGTGGATAAAATTATCGAGAGTGTTGGCGGGGCTCCGCTCATTGTAAAGCTCCTGGAAGGAACGCAGGGTTACGGAGTAGTTCTCGCTCCAACCAAAAAGGCTGCCGAATCAATGATTGAAGCATTTCACAGTATGAAGGCGAGAGTTATTGTGCAGGAATTTATTGCTGAGGCAAGAGGTGCAGATATTCGGGCATTTGTTATTGGAAACAAAGTTGTTGGTGCCATGAAACGACAGGGCAAAGAAGGAGAGTTTCGATCCAATCTGCATCAGGGAGGGTCCGGTCGATTGATAAAACTCAGTAAAACAGAACGCGAGATGGCCATCAGGGCGGCAAAAGCTATGAACCTTAATATTGCCGGTGTGGATATGCTTCAGTCATCCAGGGGGCCACTCATACTTGAAGTTAATTCCTCGCCGGGGTTAGAAGGGATTGAAAAAGCTACAAAAACAGATATAGCTGAAAAAATTGTCAAGTACGTTGAAAAATTGGTTGAAAAAAAGAATAACTCTTCGAAAAAAAGAAAAAAAGTGCTAAGAGATGTCTGATGTACTTCAAATAAACGGGGAAAAGATTAAGAGGGGAGAAGACAAGCATCTCTATCTTAGAATAGCCCGGCTTCCGACCTATACAAATATCGACCTGCCGGTTCGTGTAATCCGTGCTGAACAGCCGGGTCCTGTGTTACTGCTCACAGGCGGCCTGCATGGTGATGAAATCAATGGAATTGAAATTGTAAGGCGGATGCTTGCCAAAAAGCTGCTTACTCCGCAGACAGGTACGGTTGTAGCGATTCCTCTGATGAATGTGTATGGATTTATACAAAATGTGCGCGGTGTGCCCGATGGTAAAGATATTAACCGAAGCTTTCCCGGAAGTAAAAGTGGATCTCTTGCAAAATTAGTAGCTTATACTATCATGAATGAGATAATACCAAAAATTGATTACGGTATTGATTTCCATACAGGTGGTGCAAGCAGATCCAATTATCCACAAATCCGGTGTGTGCTGGATATCGATAAAAACATGGAACTTGCCCGTGCATTTGCTCCGGATATCATGCTTCATTCACCACTTATTGATAAATCTTTCAGGAAAGCAGCTCACCGGAAAAACAAACATATTTTAGTATTTGAAACCGGCGAAACACTCCGTTTTGACGAGAGTGGAATCAAAAAAGGAATTGACGGAACGTTACGGCTGATGAAATACCTCGGTATGCGTGATACAGCTCCTGAAGCCGGTGAGACAGAGATCTACACAAATTCATCCTGGGTGAGAGCTTCTTTTGCCGGCATTTTTAATCCAAAAATTAAATTGGGAGAAACCATTAAAAAGCGACAGGTTCTGGGAGTGATTACCGATCCATTTGGAAACGAAGTATTTACAATTAAAAGCAGGTATGAGGGACGTGTGATTGGTTTAAATTATTGCCCCGTTGTCCATAAAGGCGATGCAATCTTACATATAGCAACCCAAAAATCAATTTAGATATATGAATTCTGATTTAGTATTTCATGCAGTTTCAAAAAGAAAATGGAAAGACTTAAATAAGGGAGGTTATTACAGTCCTGTAGAAAATGGGGAAGACATTGAGATTGTCTGCACAACGGCAGAAAAACTTAACGATTATCTAAACGAGAAGTTCAAAGGCAGAAAAAATTTGTTGTTGCTGGTCATTGATAAATCCCGTTTAACAAACAAGATTATTTTCAATAAAGAAGATGGATCGGCGATTATTGAAAATGCAATTAACATTGATGCGATCCTGGATAAAATTAAACTGGATTGTGATACAGAGGGTAAGTTTGATGTGACAGTTGATTCAACGTGAATGAAATAGAATTATGTATTTTAAATATTACAATCTGTCGTATAATATATATTATGTAAAGTTGGATGATGTCAATATTATCACATACTGTCTTAAATCCATTGTTTCCCCTCTCTTCTTCACCGAACTGCCAATATCTATCCGCTGCTCAAAAATTTATAGATAGATTTAAAATCTGGTTGACTGCCAGAGTCTTCCAGGATTTCCAAGTATTCAATAATTCTCTCTTCATTTAGAATAAAGGCTGCTCGTTTCGATACTCCCTTTTGCCCGAAATAATCATCGTAAAGTACACCAAACTGATTTGATACTTCTTTATTAAAATCGCTTAAAAGAGTAAAGTTCAGGTTATTATTTTTCTTGAAAGCCTTTAGGGTAAAAAAACTGTCAACACTTATTCCAGCTATATTGACATCCAGTGAGTTATACAATTTCATGTTATCACGTACTGTACACATTTCTTCACTGCAAACGCTGGAAAATGCAAATGGAAAAAACAATAGCAAAGCTTTGCTTCCCGAGGTTAGTTCATCCAGTGAAACATCGTTGTCTTCAGTATTTTTTAATCTAAAATTTTCAACCTTATCTCCTGTTTTCATAGTGCTCTTCTTCACTTAGTTTCAAAGTGCTTTCTATTCCGTTTGAAAAGGAAAAGACTGAAAATATCATTCCTGAAGCCAATAAAAATTTCCAAAAAATTGGTTCTACCACAAAAACATCAACAAGAAACCAGTATGTTATAAAGGCCAACGTAAAAAGCAACACAGAAATCATGGAAATATGCTTCAAATGTCTATTCTTCTCGTGAGCTAAAATCAACAATAAAAATACAATAACAGCTATGGCCTGGATGGTCATGAAAATGATTTCTTTTATCAGGTGCGTATCAATCACCAGGATCAGAGCTGCTGGAATCAGTAAAGGTGCAATCGTTATTAAGTAAGGATATCTGAAAATTGGCGGGCGTAAATATCGGATAAACATTAACATAGTAACAAGCGCCAATGAAAGTGCGACGATATGCAGTATGTCGAGAAGCTGCCGGATGTAGGTAAGTTCAAGTGCAGCAATAAATTGCATAATCAGCCAAAGGGAAATTCCGGAACCCGCGGCAATTTTTATGTCCTTTAAGTGGTTGGGTATGTTTTTTAAAATCCAATACAGGCAGAGAATAGCAGAAATGAAAATGAATATTTGTCCCCACACTGTGTTATTTCTTAATTATCGTTACGTTGAGCAGATTTTTTACTTATTTCTCGTTGATACTGTCTCTCATTTTGATAAATCATCACAAGTTCAGCTATCTCCTTTAAGATCTTTCTCTCCTCCTGGATCATGGTGGAAGCAAAATCTATTAATGTAATTTCACTTCCTGATTTGGTTCTCAGCTTTCTTTCCCAGTCAATTAGTGTAATTCCTTTAAAAACATTAAGAAGAGCTGCCCGGTGTTTTATGATACGGTTTAGAACTTTTTGAATATCTGCTTCTTCATCATCATCAGATTTTTCTTCAAAAGTATCCCTGTAATGATCATAATCGGCAAGCTTATGAAGCCTGTTTTCTGAAAATACATTTTCGATGATTGGCCTGTAATAATTTACCTGGGCATAGTCAATTAAACGTAATTTGTTTAAAATAGACATTCCATCCGGAGGGGTTTCATCATAGGGAACAGATTCGATTACATATTTAAGAGCTTCTGCTTCATCCTCAAGATAACTTGCATCATCCAGAAGTGAATCCAATTCGGTTTTCGTAATCTCTTTTACCATTTTTTACACAGATCAGTTACACAGTCCAATTTGATGATGCTTTTGTTTCATCATTTTTTTTCTGCTGATCAAGTAAATCAACCAATGATAATCCGGTGTTCCAATCGGTGTCTCTGTCCCGAAGTGAATGGATGTTGTTGTCTTGCTGAAAATCCCAAAATTGTCCAAATTGATTGTTTCTATAATCACGAAGAAACTCTAAGCGTTCCTGAAGGTCTTCTTTGGGTACCATCAACCTGTTTTTATCGTAAATGGCATCTTCCCGCGCTTCAAAAACAATATCATAATCTTTGCTCATTACAATTGCTTCCTCAGGGCATACTTCCTCACAATATCCACAGTAGATGCACCTGAGCATGTTTATCTCGAACTTTTCGGGATAGCGCTCTTTCGGATCTTCATTTTCACTTGCTTGCATGCTGATGGCCAACGGCGGACACGCCCTGGCGCAAAGTCCGCAGGCTACGCATCTCTCCTGCCCCTGGTCTTCTACCAAAACCGGCCTGCCCCGAAAAATGGATGGGGGATTCCATTTTTCCTCAGGATACATCATCGTAAATCTCGGGGAAAAAATTTGTTTTAGAGAATACCACAAACCCTTGAATATCTCGGGCAGATATAATTTTTCCAAAAAAGAGAGTTTGCGTTCGCGCTGAAAATCTTCACTGAGGGCGTTAGCGACAGGTTTATCTAAATTGTTTTGCATCCGTCTGTTCGTAATTAAATGCGTTGTTTTTTCAATGATCTAAAATAACCCTTTAGAGCGATCTGTTCAAAAGATAATCTGAAATTATGGCTCTATTTTTGTCGGAATACCATTGTAATGGGTACCCCGGTAAAATCAAAGTGTTCTCTGATTTTATTTTCTATAAAACGCCTGTAGTTGGGCGGCAGTTCCTCCGGGTTATTCATAAAAAATTTAAATACCGGCGGATTAGATTTCACCTGAACGGCATATTGAATTTTTAACTGCTTTCCTCTTTTAACCGGAAGCGATCGTTCTTTTAAAATTTTCCCGATAAAATCATTAAGATGCGGTGTAGGAATCTGTTTCTTCCTCTCCTCTATCACTTTTTTTGATGTATCTAATACCTTTTCAATACGCTGTCCGGTCAGTGCCGAAATTGAAATGATCGGAATGTATTCAAGGGTTTGAACTTTGCCGTAAATGTACTCCTCAAACTCCTTCAAAACATTTGTGTTTTTTTCCGGTACCAGATCCCATTTATTCAGCGCAAGTACAATGCCTTTATTAAATTTTTCAGCTTCTCTGAGGATTCTTTTATCCTGTTCATCAAATCCCTGCATCGCATCAAGCAGCAGCACTATTACATCAGCCTCTTTGATAGACCGGTCAGTGCGCACTGTACTGTAAAACTCAATGTTTTCTCTAACTTTAGCCTTTTTACGTAGGCCTGCGGTATCCACAAGGATGAATTCCTCTCCTTTATAATCAAGCTTGCTGTTTACGGCATCTCGCGTAGTGCCGGGAACATCCGTAACAATGCAGCGCTCATGTTTTAAAAGGGCATTCATCAAACTGCTTTTTCCCACATTCGGCCGCCCTACAAAAGCTATTTTAGGTAAACCGGAATCTTTTTCCACTTCTGCCTCATCCGGTAGATTTTCAACCACTTTATCGAGTAAATCTCCGGTACCCAGTCCGCTTATGGACGAAACCGGAAATAATTCATCATATCCCAGGCTGTAAAATTCGTATCCTTCAAGCCGTTTCTCCTCATTGTCGCATTTATTAACAACAAGCAGCACCGGCTTCTCCTGGTTTCGAAGAATTTTTGCAACAGATCTATCCAAATCGGTAACGCCTGTTTCTGTATCAACCACAAACAGAATTACATCCGATTCTTCGATGGCAAGATGAACCTGTTCACGAATGCCGATGGTTATTACATCTTTTTCATCCGGAAGATAACCTCCCGTATCAATTACCGAGAAATTGCGGCCATTCCAGTAGCTTTCGCCGTAGTGCCTGTCGCGAGTAACTCCATACTCATCGTGTACAATGGCCTTTCTTCTGCCGATTAACCTGTTAAAAAGTGTGGATTTGCCAACATTTGGCCTTCCAACTATCGATACTGTTGCTGACATGACTAATTATAAATATTTGAAAAATAAATTCGCGTCTTCCCTGAGAAACTAAAACATTGTTAATATTTAGAATAGAAACTATTTCTATTTTTTTATTCAGGAACTTCATGATCTGAAACAAATGTTTAGTAATTTTAGCGTTGCAACTGATAAGGCACTAAACAATTTTTATTCTTCAGCAAGTTAACAATTTTTACGCAAAGCCTATGCTTGAAACTCTTTACAATATTTTTGGTTTTACAGGGTCTCTTTTTGTCTCGTTTTTCATTTTTGTTTTCTTCGTTTTTTGGATGGCGGGTGTGGCAGGGATTTGTTTACGAAACAGGCCGCCAATAAGACAATTCATCTTTTTTTCATTAGCTATTTTTGTGCCCATCTATCCGGTATTTTGGCTGATTGCCGATATGATTAAGCAGAAAAAAGAGCTTCGCAGGCTTTAACTATTTTTTTATTTCAGCCTGTTCTGTTCATCAGCCCCGGGTAATTCATCTGCTGATTCTTCAACAAGCAGCCAGGGTTCCAGCAATTTTTCGGGGATATCATCCAGGAAACGGGAAGGGTTCGTAAAATAATCTCCGTATCGGCTTTGAAACAGTGCGGGATAGGTGATGAACAACTGCTCTTTAGCCCTGGTCACCGCCACATATAGAAGCCGAACCTCCTCGTCCATTTGCTCCTGATCATCAATGGCGTAGCCCGAGGGTAAAATTCCGTCCAGGCATTGAATCAAAAAAACCGATTGCCACTCAAGCCCTTTTGCCGAATGAATGGTGCTGAGAATGAGCGGGGCTTCTTCTTTTTGATAGGTTTCGGTATCGATAGCGGTAGCTTCGATGGGATCAAGGGCAATCTCCTCAATCATAACTTCCAGTGAGCGATAGGTCCCGGAAATATCCACAAATGTTTCCAGGTCTTTCATTCTTTTGGGATGATCATCAAACCGTTTTTTGCAAAACACGGTGTAATAGTCAACCACAGCTTGCAATTGTTCCGAAACAGAGCCGGCCAATCGCTGAAGATCGGCAAAAAGATCAGCCAGAGCTTTAAGTTGCGTAAGATATGTTTCGCTGGCATTTGGTGCACGATCCGGCCTGAACGGATCACCACCGCTCTGTCCCCATTTGAACAGATCTTCTGCAGTTTTTGGCCCGATGCCGTCAATCAGCATCAGCACCCGGTTCCATGAAATGATATCCTTTGGGTTGATGAGTACCCGCAAATGAGCCAGTACATCTTTCACATGGGCAGCCTCTGTAAATTTTTGCCCGCCATATTTGATGTAGGGAATATTCTTCTTGTTCAGCGTTACCTCAAGGTCAAACGAATCACGCCCGTTTCTGAACAGCACTGCCATGTCGTTTAACTCCCTGCCCTGCTCACGGAGGTTTAAAATCATTTGTGAGATGAAGCGGCTCTGGTCGTTCATGTTGGCCGCCTTCACCAACCCGGGCAAGTCTCCCAATTCTTTTGTTGAGTAGAGTTTTTTGTCGAATTTTTCTCCGGCCTGCTCCAGGATGGTATTTGCAACATCCAGAATTCGCTGAGTTGAACGGTAATTTTCTTCCAGTTTGATGATAGATGTGCCGGGAAATTTCTCCGGAAATCTCATCATATTTTTATGATCAGCACCCCGAAAAGAATAGATACTTTGCGCATCATCCCCGACGGCCATCACATTGTTGTGAACACTGCTGAAAAGTCGGGTCAGTTCGGCTTGAAGTGCGTTGGTATCCTGGTATTCATCCACCATCACATGTTTATGTTTTGATGCCACTGTTTTCCTGATTTCATNATGTTCGGCCAGCAGATCCCGTGNTTTTACGAGCAGGTCATCAAAATCCATCACAAAATTGGTTTCTTTGTAATCCTGGTAGCGGTCAAAAAGCAGCTCAATTTTTTCGATAAATGATGTAAACTGTGGATACTCTTCCTCCACCGTATCACGCACGGATTTTTGCTTGTTTACCGAACTGCTAAAAATAGAATAGAGCGTTGATTTTTTTGGAAAACGGCTCTTCTGTTTCGGGATATCCATACGGCTGCGCACCAAGTTGATGGTATCCATTGCGTCTGATGCATCGATGATGGTAAAGTTTTCCGGGTAACCGAATGTTGGCGCGAATTGATGAAGCAGTTTGCTGCAGTAATAGTGAAAAGTGCCCCCCTCTACCCTTTTGCATCGCTCATCCAAAATCTGGCTGGCCCTTCGCAGCATTTCGAAAGCTGCACGCCGGGTAAAGGTAAGAAGGAGAATTTGTGAGGGATCAACTCCGCTTTCCACGAGCCGTGCTACGCGGTACACCAGCGTTCTTGTTTTACCTGTTCCGGCCCCAGCAACGAGCAGTGCTGCACCATTTTCGTACATTACAGCTTTGTATTGAGCTTCATTCAGAAGATCTTCATAAGAGATAGAATATTCGGCCGGGGTGATATCGTCTTGTGAGAGCACAAACTTTTTCATGTCTCAAACTAAGAAATATCATGGTATGTAAAAAGTATGTATGTTGAGCTTAATAAAATAATTCTTCCAAAATAAAATGAGCACAAGCGGAACGCTTACGCCAGGTATATACGAGAGGGATGTTCTCACGCGGTGAGATATTTTAATTTATGGAACAAGCGGGATACTTCGTCAGGCTCAGTACAGGCGCTTGCGCTTGGTATTGCTTAGGCCTGATGGAAGGGGCGTTATCAAAAAAATATTTCGTAAAAACCTTTTATAAAAACAAACAGGTAAATTGCACAGACAGCATATCCTGCATATGACCATTTCTGCTGCACTGATTCAAAATGCTCAATACTATCCCATTTTTTATTTCGCCATGCCCACTTATTGCCATTAAATCCAAGTGCAATTATCACAAAAATATTGATGATGGGAATCAGCGCAAGAAGTGCCACATACGTTTTATTTCCTATTCCCCAGATTGCATTTAAAAAAAAAGCACCCCAGTTCCACCGGTCAATTTCTTCGGGAATTTGTGAATGTTCGCCCTGTCCTGATGTATTTTCCATATTTTATGGATTAAATTTTGTTTTTGCTGTAACCTTGAAAATGCATATAAATTTAGCAAACCCTGATGGAATGCCACAATCAAACTTGCTGAAAAATATAACTTTGTTGCATTATACGCTTTTTATAAAACTTTTGGGCATACTTAAAACAAATTCAAAACTTTGACTGATCATCACAAAAACTTAAAAACCATTGAGACATATGAAATTTGTATCTAAAGTAATCTTGCCCCTGCTGTTCATTTTAATTGCACTTAATGCCTGCAATCAGGGTAATGGTGAGCTTACCAGCTCTCAAAAACAGACCATTCAGAATTATCATTTTACGGACTGGGACGGCAATACGGTATCGATTTCCGATTTTGAGGGATCGGTGGTTATTCTTGATTTTTGGGAGACCTGGTGTGGGCCCTGTTTAAGTGCATTTACGGTTTTTAACAGGGTAAAAAATGAGTTTCCCGACGACATTGTGTTTATTGCAGCCACTGCGGGTTTTGAAGACGGCCGGGAGGATGCCCTGAATTTTATCAGCCAGAATGACTATCCCTTCGTGTATGTTGACGGTTCAGAGCTTTCCCGTGATTTAAACATCAGCGGAATTCCCTATAAAATTGTGATCAACCGTGAGGGGCTTGTTGAAAAAGCCCAGGTAGGATTTCGCGGGCATGAAGGTGAATACGAATCCCTGGTCAGCCTGATCCAAAATTTATAAATCTTAACCGGTCGATAAAACCGAAATCACTTTTCGACACCCACAACCTGAATGACCACATGCCTTTTTCGGGGGCGGTTGTCGTGATCTAAAATCACAATCTGCTGCCATGTTCCCAGAATGCAGCTTCCGGCGCGAACCGGAACGGTAATGCCTGGCCCCATAAATGTGGAACGGATGTGTGAAAAACCGTTATCATCTCCCCAGGTTTCGGAATGGTGTGAACGCATGCTTTTGGAGGCGAAGTCCTCCAGTTTCTCCTTGATGTCCTGAACCAAAGCCGGCTCAAACTCCATTGTGGAAACGGAAGCCGTTGATCCAACCGTAAAGATGTGGCAGAACCCTTCATCAACCCCGCTATCTTTTACAATTTTATTTACATTTTCAGTTACATCGTGAATATCCGAGAATCCCTGTGTTTTCAGGTAAAGATCTTCTGTGATGATTTTCATGATTGACTGTTGTTTTTATCGTTAGTTTACTGTGTAGAAGCAAGATAAGGATTTTACTTCCATTCATCGATGATTTAGCAGAATAGCGTCCGGATTTACCAGATAATTGGTGCTAATCAGTGCCGTATTTTCTCTTTTCGTTTAATTCGACTCGATCACTTCAATATCAAGAGCTGTTTCTGTGCTGCTCCCCCCTATTTATCCGTTACTTTCCAGTGAAGAGTGTACGTACCGGGTCTTAGCGGAAGATTATCGAACTCGATGCTTTCCGAAAATGATGATTCTGCTGCTGAAAATTCGATGGTTCCTGATAAATCATCATTACTTCTGCGGAAAAACAGAAAAGACCTGCGGTCTGTTTCAAAATTGTACTCCACTTCAAAATTTGCGAATCCGGATTCATCTTTTTCAAGCCGGTGAACTTCAAACCGAATCACCGGATTTTCATCTGCCGGAATGATTCTGTCATGGCTCACAACAAACGGAAAACGTGTGTTTTCCTCCTCCAATCTGTTATATCCCGTAATCAAATCTCCCATCAGGATTCTATCTTCGCCGACTTCAAGATGTTTTTCCTGTAAAATTGTTTTCTGACCCAATCCGCGCAATTCACCAGGAAAAATTGATTCTTCTGAGGGTTCAGCATCGGGATGATG
>SL_3KL_010_SEDDRAFT_10002782_pt1 | contig 15928 bp, 8 predicted proteins | sample SodLakKL_010_SED_2_FD_10381 | JGI IMG/M metagenome (IMG submission 10381) | reverse complement strand
GACGAGATTGTGCTGCAAAAGGAGCAGCTCAACGAACAAGCCCCTGAGCTGATGGAGATTTCCCGTAATGAAGCCATGAATTACCTTCCCGAAATGGAAGAAACCGGCTTCGTACCCGTTTCTTTTGTGATCTTTTCCAACGATGCACGGGGTTATACCCCCGTGGTGATCGACATTCTGTTTTCCATCGGGCTGGGCGACAACTTGCCTTTGCTTGTTGGGCATGAGGTTCACCATTATTTCAGAAACCAGATCCTGGCCTATGACCCTGACACGATACTTGCCGAAGACAAAGACCTGCTATGGGTGCTGAACCAGATCCAGGCTGAAGGCATTGCCGACCAGATAGACAAGAGAAAACTGGTAATGGATGTGGAAGGGCCCATGCATTCTTTTTCGGATCTGTGGGAAAACATGGTAAAAAATGCCCCGGATTATCTTTCCTTTATGGATGAGCATCTCTCCGGGATGCAGAATACAGCAAAAGACAGATTGCATACCGGGCAACAGCTAAAGAAGAACCTGCCCATGAGCGGACATCCCATCGGGTTTTATATGGCCAACCTCATTCTTGAAGAAAAAGGAACAAAAGCACTGGCAGAAGAGGCGGGCAATCCCTTTGCATTTTTCCGCAAATACCAGCAGGTTGCCAAAGCACAGCCGGGAGATGCTCCCGTGTTCTCCAGCGGAGCCATGCGGGTGATCTCAGATATGGAGGAAAAATATATCAACGATTAAAATTTTTCCGCACTTTTTTTTATTTGAAGGGGTTTGCAAAAAAGTTACCTTGCAATAAAATTTTTCACCCTGGCAATCATGCGAATCGTTAAGTGGTTTTTGAAGGCCTGCCCTCAAAATTTCATCATCAAACACCCTTTCCCGGGAACTTTGATTTTGGCTTTGTTTGTTTTTTCTTTCCTGGTTCTGTACCGCCCCCTTGGCACCCATGCGGGCCGCTTCATGGGCTACGAAGCTACAATGGCAACATACTCGGTGCTGGCTTCTGCATTGCTGCTTGTTTTTCTGGTATTCTGGAAAAGACTGGATTATTTTTCCGACAAGAAGCAATGGACAATTATTAAGGAACTGATCACCATCGTTGTTTCCCTTTTTGTTTTTGGCACAGCAGCTTATTTTATTGCCTTTTTTATGGAAGAACCTGCTGTGCGCTGGACCTTTGCCACATTTTTTAATTCGCTAAAAAATGCCTTTCTGGTGGGGCTGATCCCTTTTTTGTTCTTCACCGCCATGAACCTCCGGTATTGGTTTTTGCCTGAGCAGGTGTGGCAAAGGGAAAGTTTGTCCGGAGACGAACTTTTTGCAGAATCGCGGGAAGAACCCATCCGAATCAAATCCCGCCTGAAAAAAGAAACCCTGGAATTTTACCCCTCACAATTTATTTATGCCGAATCGGAAGGGAATTACGTAAATTTTTTCCTCCGCAAAAAGGATAAAGTGGAAAAGAGGGTCATTCGCAATTCCATCAACAATATCGAACAACAACTTTATAAAGTTCCGTTCTTTCTGAGGACTCACCGGGCTTTTATCGTCAACCTGGAAAAGGTGATGGTAAAAAAAGGCAACACCCTTGGTTACCGCTTAAAGCTTTTCGGCGTGGAAGCTGAAATTCCCGTATCCCGCAACAATACAAAGGTTTTTAACGAAAGATTCCTGGAATACCAAAACGAAGAATCGCATTAGACCTTCCTTCTTATTCAGAATAAAAGCTTTGTTTTATAAACCACGGATGGCAAATATCAACGCGGATAGCCAAGCCATACATGAACTTTCGTGAAATCCGTGGCTGAAATATTGCCACGAATGGCACAGATAAATATGAATAAAATAGTTGAAGGCCGCTGCCGGCAAAAAACCAAAATTTTTCTCTCAAAAAACCAACCCGGTTAAGCAAATTATTCAAATCCGGACCCTGAAAACGTATCCGTCCGTCACAAAAAATTACTATTCGTAACAACACACAGACCTCCTGTATTCCTCCGGTAACAAATCCTTGCTATATATACCGTTAATTTGCATGTCAAAGAAATGTTCCGTCAATTTGCATCATCAATGATCATAAACCCAAAAAATTTGACGAACATGAAAAAATATTTTTATCTGCCCGCAGGCTTCTTTTTGATGATGCTGGTATTTGTAACCGCGATTCAAACCATCCATGCCGAAGGAAAACCACAATTCAGCGGGATCATCCTTGAACAGGAAACACGCTCACCCATTCCTTTTGCCAATGTGGCCCTGTTTGATTCCACCGGCACCACCCTATTAACAGGGGGTATAAGCAATATGGAAGGGGAATTCAGTATTTCTGCAAATAACCTGGATCATGCTAGCGTAAGGATCAGTGCCGTGGGGTATCAAACCCTTTATAAGGTGATAGACCTCAGGGATGAGAGAAACCGACTTTCAGTACCGTTTTTACTTCCAATTGAAGAAATCAGCCTGGAGGGTGTGGTGATTGCAGGAGAGCGCATCAAAGCCAGCTCCGGGGCAGAACAAACCACCTATTATGTAAACAAAAACATGGTAGATGCCTCCAATACCGGCACGGACATTTTAAAACTCATTCCGGGGATAAGCGCGGACATTCGTCAAAATCTTTCCCTTGAAGGCAGTCAGAACATCATCATTTTGGTGGATGGCAGGGAACGCGATCGCAACTATATCAGCGGCCTGCATGCCGGGCAAATCGACAAAATAGAAGTCATGGGCAATCCCTCTGCCCGCTATGAGGCAGGGGTAACGGGGGTAATAAACATTGTCCTCAATAAAGACAGGGATGCCGGGCTGGACGGGCATGTTTACCTGGAAATGCCGGGATCTGGTTCGGAAACTTATCTTTTCCCCAACTATAGCCTGCATTACGGTTTCAGGAAACTGAACCTTTTCACCTCCTATAACGGGGAGTTCAGTTATTTCGATATTGTGGAAAGCACCCACCGGAAAATGCAGGGAAACGAAAAATTGTATGAAATCACAACCAGCCAGTTTGTAAGACAGCAAAACTGGTCGCACCGGTTTCATTACGGATTTGATTATTTTATCAATGACAGGAACCAGCTGAATTTTTATGCCTGGTACAATCCATTTTCGCAGGAACATAACGGGCAGGTGCGGATGCGCCTCAACGGAAGTGAAGATGACCAATGGTTTGCCGAAAAAGAGGACAACGATAAGAACCGTGCCGGGTATTATTCCCTGTTTTACAGGCACCTTTTTGAGCAGGAAAGCGGGCACGAACTGTCCATAGAAACAAGCTTTTACAACCTCAGGGCCGAACATTCCACTAAATTCTCCAACGAAGAAACCGGTTATCTTATCATCAATGCCATGAGCCCAAGGCAGCAATCCGTTAACATGAAATTGGATTATGCCCGTCCTTTATCGGAAAAAACCAAAATCAATACAGGATTGCAAACCCGTCTTCAGGAAATGAAAAATGCAGGGAATGGTGAATTTCAATACCATAACCGTTCTTTTGCGGCTTATGCATCCTTGAGTTATGCAGGCCGGGCCCTGGAGGCAAACATGGGCCTGCGGACAGAAAGCTTCATTTCCGCTCCCCATAACGAAAAAGACAGAAACGATATCTTTCTGCTTCCCAACTTAAGCCTCAACTACCGTATGTCCAATGCCAACAGCCTGAGGTTCTCCTGGAGACATTGGGTTTCTTACCCCGGAGTATACCAGCTAAACCCCGTTACTTCTGTGGAAGATCCTTATACCCTGAATTCCGGGAACCCGGACCTGAGCCCGGTATTTCGCCAAAGTTTTAACCTGGAGCATTCCAAAAGATTTGAAAACAGTCACCTCAGTACCCGTTTATTTTACCATAAAAGTTTCGATGTGATCAACAACCTGACCTGGATCAACCAAAACGGAATTTTCGAAAGCAGCCGCTTCAACCTGGGAGATATCCATCAATTCGGCACAGGCTTCTCCGGGGCGTTTAGCCTTTCCCGGCGCATCGGTATCAACCCCCATCTCCGGCTTTTTGCCCGGTATTTAAAACCGGGAGAGATGGCCCGTGAGCAACACATAAGCAGCGGATATGAATTTGGTTTTGAGTCGGGCCTTTCTGCCTTTGCCAGCTTCAGCCGCGACATTACCGCTTCGGTATTGTTTCAGTATGCCAGCCCTTTGCATCATATCCAGGGCCACAGCTTCAGCGGGGCCATGTATTTCCTCTCCCTGGAAAAATCATTTGCAAAGGGATTTAAGGCCGGAGTTGTGAGCGGCATTCCACTGACCCGGTCATTCACCTATCATGGTTCGGAGATCCATTCCGGGGATTTTTACAGCCGTTCGGAAGGTAACATCCAGATGTCGACCGTGCCCTTCTGGTTTAAGTTTACCTGGCAGTTCAGCGCCGGGACAAAGCGCAGCAGAATTGATCACAAACGGGAGGGAATGGAAGAAAGAAGAAAAAAAGGATTTTAGTATTTTTGAACCAGAGCAGTATAAAGGCTGTTAAAACAGATGATGAAAAAAAGACTTTTTTTACCGGCTTTTGCTTTCATGGCTTTTGTTTTTGGCCTTGTCCCTTTAACAAAAAGCCATCCGTTTTCCGGCAATACCTATCCGGAAAAATTCACTATACCGGACACCCTTACCACCGATACCTTGTTTTTTGACCTGGAAGAAACCGTGGTGGTTGCTTTTCATCGGTCACAGCGGCTGATCGAGGTCCCGGCCTCCCTTACTTCTATTGACAATGTGGTGTTGGAAAGGGAAAAGCCCGCTTACAATCTTTTCCCCGTATTGGAATACTCCCCCGGGATCTTCATCCACTGGGGGGCCACCAATACCAGCCGGGTGACCATCCGTGGGATCGGCGCCCGGGTGCCTTATGCCACCGGGAAGATCCGGGGTTATTTCAACAACATCCCCCTGACCAACACTTCCGGGGTAACGTTTATACAGGACATTGACCCTGCGGTGGTGGAAAGCATGGAGATCATCAAAGGCCCGGCAACCAGTGTATACGGAGCAGGCTTAGGGGGCACCATCAACATCACCGCCCGGCGTCCGGCAGCACAACAAACAGGTGTCACCAATACTTTCCAGGCCGGCTCTTTTGATAAGTACCGCAATTCGGTGGTGGCTGACCTGGTAAGGGATCGCTTTGCCACCAGCCTGGTTTACAGCCACACCCAAAGCCAGGGCTACCGGCAGAACAATGAATTCCGCCGCAACACCATTACTTCTGTTTCCCAGTTCAACCGGGCTGAACAAACCCATTTTACCGCCCTGCTTTCTTATACCGACCTGAAATCACACATCCCTTCTTCCATCGACAGCCTTACCTTTGTGAACAACCCCAGGGCAGCCGCGGCAAACTGGCTCAAAACAGAGGGTTATGAAGACTCCGAAAGATTTTTGGGAGGCATTACGGTATCACATGCCTTTCATGAGAAATTCACCGCCGATATGAGCCTGTTTACCATCTGGCATGACGAGAAGGAAATGCGGCCTTTCGACGTATTTTACGAAGAAAGGCTGACTTTTGGCACAAGGTCCAAAGCCACCCGCAAATGGAACCCGGGATCAGCCAGTCTTGAGCTTATCGCAGGCGGAGAATTGTTCCTGGAAGATTACCGCTACAGCAACCACGAAAATATTGATGGAGAAGGGATACAGGGTGAGCAACTCAGCGATAACCGGGAAGATGTGGTTGCTTTTAACCTTTTCCTTCAATCGGATGCCAGTCTGAACCGTTGGAATTTTTCGGCCGGCGTAAATCTAAACTATACCAGCCTGCAATACCATGATCTTTTTCACGAAGGGGCGCAGGATCTTTCAGGCAGGTATGATTACGGGCTGATCCTTTCTCCCCGCATCAGCGCCGGCTATGTTTATCATGAGCGCAATTCGGCTTACCTCACCCTGAGTCATGGCTTCTCCCCCCCTTCCCTGGCAGAAACCCTTACCCCGGAAGGGACCATCAACCCGGATATCCGTCCGGAAAAAAGCTGGAACCTGGAAATCGGCTTTCGCGGACACCTGATGGAAAACCGGCTGTTTTATGACCTGAGCCTCTATCGCATGCAGGTGCAGGACCTGCTGGTGGCAGAACGGGTAGGAGAAGACGCCTGGGTGGGCAAAAATGCCGGAGAATCCCTTCACCGCGGCATTGAAGCAGAATTGTACTGGGTGATCTTAAGGGATATTTTTTCCGAAAACGCTGCCTGGAAGGAGATTTCCCTGCGTTCCAATTACACCTTTAACCATTTCCGGTTTACCGACTTTGTTGATCTTGATGAAGACTTTTCAGGCAACCGCATTCCCGGTGTTCCGGATCATGTTTTTTTTACCGCCCTTTACGGGCAACTATCCAACGGCATTTATGCCATGGCGGGATGGCGCTTTGCAGGCAGCATGGCAATGAATGATGCCAACAGCCGGCATACCGATGCCTACCACCTGACAGATCTTACCCTGGGTTTTGAACGCGAAATATCTCCCGGATGGGAGACCGACATTTTTTTCCGGATCAACAACCTGTTTGATGAAACTTATGCTTCAATGATCCTGGTCAATGCCCCATCCTTTGGCGGGCCGCCAAGGTATTATTACCCAGGTTTGCCCCGTAGCTTTACCATGGGATTAAAAGTGGGGTTTTGGTAAAAAACCGGCGGGTAATTCCTATTTTTGCATCAGGTAAAGATTATTTAAAAACGATCCCGCCCATGATCTCCACCCCGGAAAATTATTTTCTGAAAAAGCCCCGCTACCTGGACAACCCCCATGGTTGGATTCCCCATATTCCGTTCGGGTTTTTTCTGATGGAAAAAATAAGACCTTCAATGGTTGCAGAGCTGGGTACTTACAGCGGGAATTCTTATTTTGCCTTTTGCCAGGCAGCGAAAGACCTGAAAATACAGACCAAATGCTTCGCGATAGATACCTGGATGGGCGATATTCATGTGGGAGATTACAGTGAAGCGATTTTTGAAAGAGTCAGGGAGATCAATCAGGGGGAATTTGAAACTTTTTCCTCCCTGCTGCGCATGCCTTTTGATAAAGCCCTGCCCCGCTTTAAGGACGGCAGCATTGACCTGCTGCACATTGACGGCACCCACACCTATGAAGCCATAAAGCACGATTTTGAAAGCTGGCTTCCCAAAATGAGCGGGAGGGGAATCATCCTGCTGCACGATACCCAGGTCCGAAGGCCGGATTTTGGGGTTTGGCGTTTTCTGGAAGAAATAAAGGAAAGCTATCCCATCATGGAGTTTCCTTTCAGTGAAGGACTGGCGATGGTTGGTGCCGGCAAAAAACCTGACCGTGAAATATTGGCTTTCATCAAAAAAACCCATGACAACCCTGAGATCATACAGTGGTTTGAAAAGCTGGGACAGAATCTTTTGCTTAGCAGGGAAAACGAACTTTTCAGGAAGGAAGTCATAAAAATTCGCGACAAATCCGCCCGGCTCAACACTGACCTGCTGGTAAAGAAAAAAGAAATTAAAAGACTGAGAAGAAGAAACTCCTCCCTTCGAAACAGATAGAAAAACCCAAAATAATTATTTTTCCAGCATTTCCATGACAACAGTTTCGGATAATGGGTTCTGCTGCATCATGCTTTGAAGTTTTTCCAAAATAAGGTCTTTGTATTTGATCTGCAAAAAGTGTCCTTCTCCTTCCAGGAATTTATAGGTAACCGACGCGGCATTGACCAGGTTGCGCTTGGCAAAATCAACGTTTTCAGGAAAAATGAGCCGGTCGGCGGTTCCCTGTATAAGTACTACGGGAGCTGTAATTCTTTCCCAATAAGGCAACATCTCAGAGAGGGCCTGATAATGGGATAATTTTTCGTCATTGGCTACCATGACCGTGGAGGGAATCAGCCAACGCAATGGCGGATATTGGATCAGGTAGCTGATACCATAGGTTTTTTCTTTCCCGGGTGCCAGGGATGCAGAAACCAACAGCATTCCGTCTACTTTTTCGGGTTGCAGCATGGCCATTTTGGTGGCCACCGTTCCCCCGTAGGATGAACCAACTATATATAATGGGGATGGATAACCCTCCTGTTCAAGGATCTTCCACATCTTTTCGGCCTGCCGCCTTACCGATCTTTCCGAAAGCCCAAGTCCGGAAAAACCATAACCGGGGCGGTCAGCCGCAATGATGTTTGCCATTCCCTGAAGTTCTGGGTCTTCATAATAAACATTGTACACGCTCATACTGCTTGGTGAACCGTGCAGGAAAAACAAGGTAGGCAGGGTGTCGTGACGATGCAGGCTCAAGTAACGCAAATTGCGTCCTTCATAGTCAAGGTTCTCCACCCTTGCATCCGCAAACTGCTCCAGCATTACCCGTGTGCTTTCACGGTACTGCACGCAACCATTGATGCATAAGGAAGCAGAGAAAAGTATCAGTAAAGGGATCAGGATTTTCTTTCGCATCTTTTAATTCAAATATTTACTTATAACAATTCAGGGTTCATCAAGGTTCAACAATCCTGATCCTGCCAAGATTTTTCAGGGTTCGGAAATGCGAACGAAAGGCATCAATAAACCGATCGTAGACAAAATAGGGCATATTGTATTCCCGAGCAGTGGTTTCCACAATTTTTGACAATGCAGGATAATGGACGTGACAAATCCGTGGAAAAAGATGGTGCTCAACCTGAAAATTCAATCCTCCGACATACCAGGAAAGTAGCTTATTGCCGCGGGAAAAATCACTGGTCGTTTTAAGCTGGTGTACCAGAAGTGAATGATGGATTTTTCCCTGTTTATCTGGTAAGGGCTGTTCGGGGCCTTCAACCACATGGGCCATCTGAAATACCAGGCTCAGAATGATTCCCGTGGTAAGATGCAGTATCAAAAATCCTACCAAAACCTGCCACCAGAGAAGGTTGGTCAGAAAAAGGGGCAAGCCCAGGATCATCACTAAATAAAATACTTTAGAAACCACCAGCCAAGCCATGGAGCGACGAAAGGCCGTCCTGGAAATATTAGTGACTCCTCTTCTCCTATAATCAAGGCGTTTACGTATATCCCCGGTAACCATGGAAAGGGACATCAGGGCATAAAACAACCAGGCATAAAGGTGCTGATACTTATGATATTTCTTCAGAGGAGAAGCATATGCAAATCTCAGGATCACACGGCTGCTAATGTCCTCGTCCTTGCCATAAATATTGGTGAAAACATGATGAAGTTTGTTGTGCTTAATTTTCCAGTTATAGGAATCTGCACCGATCAGGTTCATGCTCAACCCCATTAAGCGGTTAACACGTTGATTACCTGAAAAGCCGGCATGATTTGCATCATGCATCACCGACATACCGATTCCCGCAACACCGATTCCCATGATCAGGTACATGATCATGACCAGCCAAAAGGGCATACTAACAGTAAGAATAAAAACAAATGGTGCAATGAAAAGCAACAGCATTACTGCCGCTTTCATGATCATTCCCGGGGTGTGGTGCCGGGAAAGCCCGGTACGGAGAAAATATTCATTAACACGTTGATCAAGTTCTTTCTTAAATTCAAGATTTTGATCCCGTTCATATGAAACTTCAGGTTCGGGATTTATTTCTGGATTTTTTGAATACATTAAAAAAAATATTTTTTATAAAATCAATACTATGTAAAATTACAACTTATTTCTGACATCACAATATATAAATACATAATAAAAAGTTAAAAAAATGAAAATGCTTTTGATGTTCTTACCTGCCTGAAACTTTTATTCTTTAAAATATTTGGGATATCCCTTCTGAAAAAACCTGAAAAACTTTTTTATTTATTTTTTACGTATTCCAAAAAGGTTTTAATTAAATTTGTATGTTTCCTCTCCTAATTAAAATGCCGTTTATGGAAAGTTATCTGCGGTTTATCGCCATAGCCTGGCTGATTCTATTGGTAAGCTTCAAAAGTTCCGGGCAGCAAAATATTTCCTACTCCCAGGATTTTGGCGGGTTTGTGTTCGAACAGGGCAGCACGGTAAGCACGTTTGGTGAGGCAAACGAGTGGACATTTCAAGCCACAGGCAGTGCGGCATCAAAACTTGATTACCTGGGCGACTGGGGCACCGGAACTTCTGCAGGATTTCGCGGGAATCAATTCGTGATGGGATACCAGCACACCACAACCACCGGTATTTTTTCGGCTACCCTCACCCTACCCAACAATACCGGGGAAGACATTACTTTTCTTACCATTGCTTATACGGGAAAAGTAGAAAGGGTCAACCAGACACGTTATCCCGAATGGACCGTAACGGTGAACGGACAACCCATTCCTGATTTGGCTTACTCCACTGCGGCTGGGGTTTATGAACATAAAGCTGCTGAAGTAAGTGTGGCCATCTCTCCGGCAGAAGATATCGTGATGGTATGGTCATCGGACAACGGGCCCGGAATCGGATCCAGCAGACAGATAGGCATTGGTGAGGTGATGGTGGTTTCGGGAGTTCCGACCCAGGTATCCACGCCCGTATTTGATCCTCCGGGAGGATCCTACACCGATCCGGTAAATGTGCAACTCTCGGTTTTTACCCCGGGAGCCAACATCCATTACACCACCAACGGGGAAACCCCTGGTGAAAATGACCTGCTCTACGACGGCAATCCCATCCCAATTGAGGAAAACACTACCCTGAAGGCAAGGGCCTTTCGCAGCGACCTGGAGCCGAGCGAAGTAGCTACCGCCCAATATATTATTACCGGTGATCCTTTGGTTATTGTTGGGGTCGAAAACCCGGAGGATATACAGGTAGATCTGGGTACCCCCTTTGAAGAAATACCATTACCGGAAACCGTGATGACCTATTTTGACGACGGAACCTTCGCCCACCTTTATGTGGATTGGGATCCGGGCAATTACAACCCCGATCAGACCGACACTTATACCCTTACCGGGACCCTGCAGTTTGAGGAAGAGATCATCAACCCTGATAATATTCAGCCCGAAGTGAATATTATTGTCACAGAAATTTCTTATGCGGTTACTTTTTTTCTGGAGATCGGGGATACGGAAGAATTTGATCCTTACACCGACGAGGTTTATCTTACCGGGAGCTGGCTCAGCTGGGCCATCCCCGGCACCCTGCCCGGGCAGCAACTCATGCAACCGGCCGGTTCACCCGGCGAAAAGCTTTTTACCCTTACCACTCCCCTGCCCAAAGGCAATCACCAATATCGCTATTACATCAATTCCGGTATCGGCAATCCCGAAGGAACTACAAGGACATTATTGGTGGAAGGCCCCATGGAAGTGCATGACACCTGGATGCCAACCTCAGCCCAAGCCCCGCCTGATTTGGGGTTCATAATTTTTCCCAACCCGGCAGTTGATTATGTGAATATTTTTACACCATCCCCTCTGCAGCAGATCCGGATAGCAACCATGGATGGCAGGATACTACTAAACCAAAAAGCGGACGGAAAAGAATATCGCCTGCCCTTGCATTCGTTTTCTCCCGGGATTTATTTGATTCAGGTAAATACATTGAAAAAAACCTTTAATTTTAGGTTAATCATTGGGTCAAAATTTTAAAAGGTCTTCAATATTGCTTAACTTTACCCTAAGAAAAGCGAAACCCTGTAGTGAAAACAAGCAATATCCTAAAAAAACCTTATGTAGTTTTTTAAGGATTTTTTTCTGCACAAGTTTAGCAATGTAAAATATTATTTTAACCTAAAAATTAAAGATTATGAAAAGAAAGAGACTATTATTTTTAAGAAAAGCCATTCTGATTTTTATGGGTGCTTTTCTTTTTTTGGGAACCAAAACATTTGCACAGGAAACTTTAATAGGTTATTGGAACTTCAATGAAGGAGCATCAGGATCACCCTGGGATGCCCCGATTAATGCTAATGCAGGAGAAGGTGCAGCTCAAATAACTGAGGGAACCTGGACTTGGGGAGACACTGATTTTACTGAAGGTTTTGCAGGAAGCACCCAAAATGCTCTTTTCGGTGATCCTGCCGGTGCAAGCCTTTCGCTGCGAAACGAGAGCATGAATGGCAATTACATTCAAATAGAGTTTAATCTGGAAGGTTACGTGGATTTGGAAATTAGTTATTGGACCAGGAGAACATCTACTGGTTTTAATTCAAATCAATGGTCCTGGAGTACCGACGGACAAAATTTCACAGATTTTGGGCCGGTAATTAATCCAACAGAGAGTACTGGTGGAGAAATTATTATCATTGATGCTCCTTCTGACATTGATGATAATTCAACGGTATATTTGAGATATACGCTTGATGGAGCAACTTCAGCATCTGGCAATAACCGAATCGATAATTTACAGTTAAATGCAGCTGAAGATGATCCAGATCAGGTAGCCACCCCAACCTTTGATCCGGCCGGAGGAACCTATTTTGAACCACAGCAGGTAACCCTCAGCACCAATACTGAGGGAGCTGATATTTATTACACCCTGAACGGGGCAGATCCCACGGAAGACGACATCCTTTTCGTGGACCCCATTGATGTGGAGGAAGATGTGACCATCAGGGCCCGGGCTTTTCATGATGATCTGGACCCCAGCAATGTGGCCACCGCAGAATACAAGATCCGCAACCTGATCCTGGAAAAAGATTTTGAGGACGAAGACTTGTATTCCGGCGGTTGGATGGTGTATGATTATATTTCCGGAGCCAACTCCTGGGAGATCGATGAGTTTGGAGGAATCACCTACGCCATGATCACTGAATATGATAGTGACCCTCCATATCCCCATTCCTGGTATATTTCACCGGAAATTGACCTCAGCGGACAGGGTGAGGTTACCTTTACTTTTTACAACCAAACCGCCTTCCGCACAGGAGATGCTTTTTCTGTTCACATCTCTGCTGATTATGATGGGAGCGGTGATCCCGCCGATGCCACCTGGACAGAACTGGACGCCGAACTGGATCCCCATACCGGAGGTGGATTTGGCAGCTGGACCCATTCAGGCGACATTGACCTGAGCGACTATACCGGAACCGTGCACATTGGCTTTCAGTACGAATCGGATGAGGATAACATTGGCCGCTGGCACATCAATGATGTATTGGTCCTGGGTGCCGAACCGGTAGAAAGCAGCGATGCAACCCTGGCTACCTTTAATGTAGGAGGTATCAGCGTGCTTAATCTTGGCGGTTTGGTGGTTGACGATCCCGAAACCGATCCGGGTGCCCTGCTGCATGTGGATGACTTTACCGATTTTGCGGGCATTGAAGTATTGCCCAACCATGAAATGGCCACCTATACCGTTACACTTAACGGCGACCCCATTGATGAAGAAGACCTGGATGATCAGCCCATCGAATTTGAAGATGTGATTGTGGTTACCGTTACCGCGGAAGACCAAACCACGGTTAAATATTATAAGGTAACTGCCGTTGGTGAAGATCGCGTCCTGACCATCCTTACCCCCACCGGAGATGATGTTTTTTACACTTATGATGAAATCACCTTCAGCTGGATAGCCGAAAACCTTAACCAACTGGTATTTGAGGTTTACATGCAGGACGTGATTGATCCCATCTGGACTGAGGTGGTGGATGCCGACCTGGAAGAGATCGTGGAGGAGATCCCCAACGGGATTCACGGCTTTTTCAAATACCGCCTGACCGATCTTGATGATCCTTCCTTCTATGAGGAATCCGAATACTTTGAAGTGATCGACAATGTGGAGCCTTCATTGTTGGAGAAATATCCTGAAGCAGGCGCTACCGGAGTAGAGCTGCAACCTGAACTGACCCTCCTTTTCGATGAGGAGTTCATTTACGGGGCAGAAGGAAGCATTCACCTTTACCGCCAGCATGATGATGCGCTCATTGAAAGCATTGAAGCCATCAGCGAACAGGTAGTGATCGAACACGACCTGGTAACCATTTTCCTTGCCGATGCCCTGGATTACGAAACCACTTATTACGTCCTTATTGATAATGACGCTTTTGTGGATATGGGAGACAACTATTTTGAGGGTATTGACGATGAAACCTTCTGGACATTTACCACAATGGAAGATGAGATTGAAGAGCTGATCTGCAATGGCGACTTCGAAAATTGGACCGACGGACTGCCCGACTGCTGGTATGGAGAGAAATCCAACATCGGACAGGGCAATGTAAACCAGTACGATGCAGATCCCCACACAGGCAGCTATGCTGTTCAACTGATTAACACTTCAGGGGATCATCAGCGTTTTACTTCACAAGCCACTTCTCTTGAAAGCGGCATTGCTTATAAAATCACCTTCTGGGTAAAAGGGAAAGGGGATATTCGCACCGGCCTGTTTGACGACAGGGAAACCGGATTCGGTTATGCCCCATACAACAGCTACATTAGCGTGGATTCCGACAGCTGGTCAGAACATTCGCAGGTAGTTACTGCGGTAAACACCACGGGTATTGCGGAGTTCATATTCTCCCTCAGGAATACCGAAGAAGGCATGGAGCACCTTCAGCTGGACAACGTTACCGTTGAAGTGCTGAGTGAAGACCCCATAGAAGTGGCCAACATTGCCGAACTGCGTGCCGGGGAAATAGGGGCAGTATATACCCTGACCGGGGAAGCCATCCTGACTTTCCAGCAGGAATACCGCAACCAGAAGTTTATCCAGGACGCAACAGCAGCCATTATGATTGATGATGATGGCGGAAACATTACCACCTCCTACAACCGTTATGATGGCATTACCGGCATTACCGGTACCCTGGGCGTGCACAACCAGATGCTGCAGTTTGTTCCTGTAGAAGACCCAGGCCCGGCTTCTTCTACTGACAACGAAGTCATACCGCAGGAGGTTACCCTTGATGCGCTTACTTCCAACCACCAGGCACAACTGGTAGTGATCCACAATGTGACTTTTGAGGAAAGCGGCACTTTTGAAACCGGAACCAACTACAATCTCAGTTCACCGGATGGCTCCGGCATTTTCCGTACTTCTTTCTTTGAGGTGGACTATATCGGTGAACCAATTCCCACCCAGCCCCAGACATTGACGGTACTGGTGAGCCAATACCTGGAAACTATACAGGTAGCGGCAAGGGATCTGGACGACTTTGAGATATATACCAGCGTGGCAGACCTGATCATGGATGAGATCACGGTATATCCCAATCCCTTTGACAACTACCTGCGCATTGCCGACCTGAAGGACATCTCGCACATTGAGTTGATCAACAGCGAAGGTCAAACCGTGAAAACCATGGAAGCAAGGGATGGAGACCTTCAGATAACTACTTCCGGTCTGCGTTCGGGCATTTATTTCATTCGCCTGATCGGAAATGACGGTTCCGTGCGTACCAAAAAACTCATAAAAAATTAAGCTTTTTTTCAGGAAGCTGACAAAAGCGGGGAGATTTTTCCCCGCTTTTTTTTTATCCCCGGTTTAATTACATTTGCTGAAAACCCTTAAAAAACATGAGCAGGCCATTAACCTCTCTTTTGCTTGTATTTCTGTTGCCCGTATTGGTTCCGGCAATACAAACCGCACAGGCACAGGGGGGCATTGAACTTTCCGAAACCAGCCTTTATGATTTCCGTGAAGTGTATACCGGGAATTTTTCCGATGTGCAGTTTTATGATGTGAGCGGGGAAAACCTTGGAGCGGACCTTGAAATAACCGCCGGCCAACCCTTTAAAATATCCATTAACTGTTATGACGGCTTTGAGTCTTCCCTCTCCCTGCCCACAGATAACGGAAACCTTGCCGAAACCCGCATCTTTGTGCGTTTTTTCCCGGAACAGACCGGAGAAAAGACGGGCGACATCATCCATGAATCGGGTGAGGCAGAGCCAAAGACCGTAAGTGTCAGCGGAACAGGGATAGAAAACGCCATCCCGGAAGGATATTATGCCACTGCCACGGGAGGCGGAAGCCTGCTGAAAACCCGACTTTTCGAAATCATCCGCAATCACAATGTGCAATCTTACGCCAGCCTGTGGGA
>SL_3KL_010_SEDDRAFT_10002780_pt1 | contig 15934 bp, 16 predicted proteins | sample SodLakKL_010_SED_2_FD_10381 | JGI IMG/M metagenome (IMG submission 10381) | reverse complement strand
AGGAACCCGAAACCGGCCACCGCACCGTCGAAACGGGTGGAGAAACTCAAGACGAACATTACCCCGCCGATGCCGGCCAGAGCACCTGAAATCATGACACCCGCATAACGGATCCTATAGATGTTGACACCCAATGAATCAGCCGCATGCGGATTCTCACCGCAACTTCTGAGTCTGAGACCGAACGGTGTCTTGTATAGGACGATGTAGGCGATGATGAAAATGACCACAGCGATATAGGTGGACAGAAAAGCATTGGTGAAAAGCCAGTTGCCGATCAGAGGGATCTCGCTTAGTATCGGCACTTCAGCAATCGAATAATCAAGGCGTACATTCAAGGCCCGGTCTCCCGTCACCGCTCTGGCGGTGAAGACCGCGAAAGCGGGGGCGAAGAAGTTGAGGGCCGTGGCACTGATGATCTGGTTCGATTTCATGTTGACGGCAGCAAACGCGTGGAACAAGGAAAATCCGGTGCCGACGACCATACCGACAAACAACCCGATGAAGGCGTTCCATTGTCGGGGAATATCGAAATTGTCCATGACGATGATCATCGTCCATGCACCGGCGAATGCGCCCATGATCATGATCCCCTCTAAAGCGATGTTGACAACCCCGCTCCGTTCGGAGAAAAGCGCACCGAGCGCCACGACCGACAATAGGGCCATCGCCCGAATGATATAGGGAAAAGCGAAATTGAGTTGACTGATGATTTCCATCATTTCATATCAACCCCTTCTGAGATTTCGATGTCTTCCTTGACCTTCTTACTGATATAGGAGGCGACGAATTTCTGCATGAACAGGCTCAAGGCACTGAAATAGATAATGACGGCAATGATGATGTTGATGATTTCCCGCGTGAAGTCGAACCCTTGCAGGAACAAACCACCAAGCTCCAGAAATCCGTAGAAGATGCCTGCAAGCAAAACACCGATCGGGGCACTAAGCCCGAGCAGGGCGACGGCGATGCCGGTGAAACCTTCTTGCATCAAAACGGCGTTCACGTGAAGATAACGACCACCGACCAGGAAGAAGACGGCACCACCGGCCCCGGCGATTGCCCCGGCAATCGTCATCGACAGCACAATGTTGCGTTTTTCGTTCATACCGGCGTACTTGGCCGCATTCTTGTTGAAACCGACACTTTGTAGTTCATAGCCGAAGGTGGTTTTATTCAAGATGATGTGGACAGCGGCCACAAACAAAATCGCGATGAAAATACCGATGTTGATGCTCGAACCAGGAAAAAGAATATCAAGACCCCATTTTGGAAGCTCGGCACTCGGCTCGATGGCAAGACTGCGGGCATGATGTGCAAAGAATACCGTTTCTTTCACCAGAAGAATCATCAGATACATCGCCACATAGTTGAGCATGATGGATGATACGACCTCATGAACGTTTCTGTATGCTTTCAGGATACCCGGTAGAGCCCCCCATAAACCGCCACCGATCAGTGCGAACAAAATGGCAACCGACCAGTGGAGTGGTCCTAAGAATCCCCAGTGCACACCGATGTAGACAGCGATGAAAGCACCGATTGTAAACTGTCCCGTCGCTCCGATATTGAAAAGGCCGGTACGAAATGCGAAAGCGACGCTGAGACCGGTGAAGATGATGGGTGTGGCCCGGTAGAACATGTTGCCGAAACTACGCAAGCCGGCTTGAAACGGACCGGTCAATATTGTGAAAAACCCGGGAAACGCATCCACCGGATTGACGATGATCATAACAATCAAGCCGAAAAGCATCCCGAAGACAATCGCAAGCAAACTCGAAAGCACTTGAATCGAACTGGGTTTTTTCGCAATGCGCATTAAAACGTTGTTCCAGAGTTGTTTCATGAGGCATCACCCCTTTTGGATCCGGCCATGTAAAGACCCAGTTCCTTCTCGTCGATCTTATCCGGATCCAGTTCACCGACCAGTTCGCCTTCATACATGACAAGGATGCGATCACTTAGATTCATCACTTCATCAAGTTCAAGGGACACAAGTAAAACAGCTTTGCCCTGGTCACGCTGGTCGATCAGTTGCTTGTGGATGAACTCGATCGCGCCCACATCTAGACCACGTGTGGGTTGAACAGCGATCAACAGATCGTTGTTTCTATCGATTTCCCGTCCGAGAATCGCTTTTTGCTGGTTGCCGCCGCTCATGCTTCTTGCCAGAGAGACGGGGCCACGACTCGAACGGATGTCAAAACGTTCTATCAGCTTTTCAGCATGTTGCCTGATCGCATCGAACTTCATGAAACCGCGATGTTGAAAAGCCGAAGAAAAATAACTTTGCAGGATCAGATTGTATTCCATCGGGAAATCCAGGATAAGCCCATGCTTCTGACGATCTTCGGGAATGTGGGACAAGCCGCCCAAACTACGTTTGCGTATCGATAAACCGGAGATGTCCTCGCCGTTGATCATGATTTTACCTTGTTTGATCGGCATCATCCCCGTCAAGCCGTATACGAGTTCGGTCTGACCATTGCCCTCTATCCCGGCAATACAAAGGATTTCGCCACGCCTGGCTTCGAAATTGACATTTTTTACAACCTCTTTTACGCTTTCCTTGGCATTGATCGATAGGTTCTCGACATGCAGTACCGTCTCTTTTGGCTTCGCTTTTGTCTTATCCAGCTCGAATATCACTTTTCGGCCGACCATCATCTCCGCCATTTCCTCGTTTGTGGTATCTTTGACCACGACGGTGTTGATGGACTTTCCTTTTCGCAGGATGGTACATCGGTCTGCGGCTTGTCTGATTTCTTTCAATTTATGTGTGATGAGCACAATCGATTTGCCTTCTTTGGTTAGATTTTTCATGATTTTCATCAGTTCATCGATTTCCTGCGGCGTCAAAGAAGCAGTGGGTTCGTCGAAAATCAGAATTTCCGCTTGTCGGTAAAGCATCTTCAATATCTCAACACGTTGCTGTTGACCCACGGAAATATCCTCGATTTTCGCATCGGGATCGACTTTCAGCTTATAGCGCTCACTGAGTTCCTTGATGCGTTTACGTGCTTCGCTGTAGGTTAACAAACCCCTTTTGGTGTCCTCTTGACCGAGAATGATGTTTTCGGTCACAGTAAAATTGTGCACAAGCTTGAAATGCTGGTGCACCATCCCAATATTCAAGTTATTCGCATCGTTGGGATTGTTGATTTCGACTTTCTTACCATTGACTTTGATTGAACCCTCATCCGCGTGATATAGTCCGAAAAGCACGCTCATCAACGTCGATTTTCCTGCACCGTTTTCACCTAGAAGTGCGTGAATCTCCTGCTTTTTCAGCTTGAAATTCACCTTATCATTGGCTTTGATGCCAGGGAATTCTTTGGTAATGTCGATCATTTCAATCACATAATCCATTGCGTCACCTCGATTGTTCGTGTAATTATGGTAAAAAAGGAAAGCGTGAACTTTCCTTTTTTATCCATGCCATATAATAACTATTTCTCAGTCCAGTCCAGGTTCAACATCTTCTTCATCGAACGGCAAATCACCGAGATTGTTATCGGAGAAGAATGTCAAGAGTTCACTATAGGATTCTGGAACTTCGATTGTACCATCGGCAAGGAGACCAAAGATCTCATCATAATCCGCTTGCGTGAAGTTTGTGAAACGTGAACTTTCCATCGGTAGTGCCACTCCGTCTTCGGTTGCTGTCAACGTGCGCACTTCACCACCGGGGAACTCGCCATCAAAGTAAAGTTCGAGCATCTGTTGAACAGAAACACCGAGTGACTTCATGGCGCTGGTAAGTACGTGGTCGTTCAATGCACCTTGGTCGACATCGACCCCGATCATCCAGGCATCCGCCGTCTGAGCAGCCGCCATGACGTTCGATCCCACGCCACCCGCAGCAGAGAAAATCACTTCAACGTCACGATCAAACCAGGCTGCGGCACGTGTACGGTGGGTATCATCCGGTGCGAAACTGTAACGATATTCATAGTTGTTCGGTCCGAAATCAAGCGTAACCCCAAGCTCTTCAGCCGCATAATAGGCCCCGGCGATGTATCCGACACCGAAACGGACAACCGGTGGTACCGGTACGCCACCGAAGTATCCCAAACTCGTCATGCCTTCTTTGACAGCCGCATAACCAGCGAGGAACCCCGATTCGTGTTCCGCATAGAAGATGGATACAGTGTTATCGGCGACATCGGATTGCGCATAGTCGCCTGGATGCGGAATGCCGTCAAGCAAGACGAACATGACATCCGGATATAGCGATTGCGCTTCATAAATCGCTTCCTCAAACATGAAACCAGGTGTTATGACGATTTCTGCACCGCGTCTTACAGCCAAATCAATCGCATCCAGGTAATCTTCTTTCGATTCACCCTCTGGTTGATAATAGCGATGAGAGATGTCGTTTGCCTCGGCATATTCGACAATCCCTTCCCAGGTACCCTGGTTGAATGATTCATCATCGATATCACCGACGTCGGTGACCATGCCGATGACATAAGTGCGACCGCCACATGCTGCTAGCAAGAAGACGGATAGAAATAGTAATGTAAAGCCAAACACTTTTTTCATAGATAACTCCTCCTATTTTATTTCTACCTAAATTATAACGAAACTAAATATCAATGTAAAGCGCTTATCGAGGGTGATATAAAGCAATGTGATATTATAAGAAACTGCATTTCATGAAAAAATCTCATGTGTAGACGTTTTAAAGCGGTCCAATACAGTAAAAACAATCATTATTTTCTATTATGTCTGTCATAGCAAAAACCGAAAAAATCCGTTAACATCATGGACTGAAAGACTACTCCAACGATGATTTTGTAAACGGCAGTTCATCAAGATCGTTGTCGGAAAAGAAGGTCACTAAAGACGCATACGAATCCGGAACAGCAATCGCGCCTGAGGCGAGTGCATTGTAGATGGTATCGTAATCCGCTTGCGTGAATGTTTCAAAACGTGCGGTTTCCATAGTCAATTGAACGCCGTTTTCATCTACGCCAAGTGTGAGGGTCTTGCCCCCCTCGAAGGTGTCGTTATAGTAAAAGTCCAGTCCGAGTTCGACCGCATCCTCAAGTGCTTTTACCGCACTGACAAGGACATGTTCGTTCAAATGGGAACGGTCGGTGTCGGTCGCAACCATCCAGGCGTCATTGGTTTGCGCAGCAATCATGACGTTCAAGTCCGCTTCCCCGGCGGCTGATAATATGACCTCGGCGCCGCGGGTATACATGGCAGATGCCCAATGCCGTACAAAGGCGTATTCGGTGAAGAAGTTGCGGTACTCGTAATTATCAGGGCTGAAGGTAATCGACACATCCATTTCCTTTGCTGCATAAAAAGCGCCAGCTATATATCCGATACCGAAGTTCCGCACCGGATCAATCGCTGTGCCCCCTAAAAAGCCAAGTGAAGCCATTCCCTCTTTAACCATCGCGTAGCCAGTGAGAAAACCCGCCTCATGGGTCGTGAATCTAATGGCCATGGTGTTGTTGTTCAATGGTTTATCATATGTGGCATCGGACAGTCGACCATCAATCAAAATGAATTTAACCTCGGGATAGGTATCCTGTGCTTCGTAAAAGGCATCCTCCATAATGAAGCTCGGTGCCAGTACGACTTTGGCACCGCGGGCGACCGCCAGATCAATCGAATCCATAAAATAGGTTGTTTTATTTTCTTGTGGTTGATAGGCACGGTGTGTGATGCCGTGATCTTCTGCATACGCCGATAGACTTTCCCAAACCAACTGATTGTAACAGTTATCCTCAACACCTTCTGCAGTGCTGATCATGGCAATCTCATAACCACCACCACAAGCCGTAAGACTTAGCGTCAAGATTAAAACCAATACAATACCCAATGTCTTTCTCATCATCATCACTCCATTTGTTGATATACCATCATTATGTCTAATTAAGTTCATGTTGTAAAGCATTAATTGGACATCGAGGCAAAATTTGAACCCTTAAGTAAAGCATCTGTGCCAAATCCCATAAGTGTTATCCATGATTTATCCAGATATTTATACTATAATGAAGCTGTTGATTACAGTTTAATCGATAATAATTACAATAGATGGAGGGAACGTATGGTCATTGGCATACCAAAGGAACAAACACCCGGTGAAACCCGGGTGGCGATTGTGCCGCAGCACATCGCGCAACTGATTAAAAAAGGCTATGATGTACTACTTGAAAAAGGCGCTGGCATCAAAGCGGGATATCCCGATAAGGCTTACACCGAAAAGGGTGCGAAAACGGTCGAAAATTTTGAAACGCTGGTGAAAAAAACGGATATCATCGTGGCTGTCCGCGGTGGCGCCGCCGCTAAAAACGGCGTGGAAATGGCAACCCTACTCAATGATAAACAGCTTCTGATCGGCATGCTGGAACCTTACCATAAAGACAAGGCATTCGATCTGCTCCTCGAAAACAAGACAACCAGTTTTTCGATGGAACTGATTCCCAGGACCACCAGGGCACAAAGCATGGATGTCCTTTCATCCATGGCGAATCTGGCCGGCTATAAGGCCGCTGTTATAGGTGCGGATCTCAGTCCGAAGATGTTTCCGATGATGATGACCGCCGCCGGAACGATCACACCGGCCAGCGTCTTTGTCCTCGGTGTCGGTGTGGCTGGGCTACAAGCCATCGCCACCGCCAAACGTCTCGGCGCCATCGTCAGCGCCTATGATGTGCGCAGCGAGGTCAAAGAACAAGTCGAATCCCTCGGGGCCAAGTTCGTCGAGTTCGATCTTGAAAACGCCGAAGGCGAAGGCGGTTACGCCAAAAAGATGGATGAAGCCTTCTATCAAAAACAGCGGGAACTCATGCAGGCGGAACTCGCCACCAAGGATGTTGTCATCACCACGGCGAACATCCCGGGCAGAAAAGCGCCCATCCTCATCACCAAAGCCATGGTCAAGGCCATGAAATCCGGAAGCGTTATTGTCGACCTGGCCGCTGAACGCGGTGGCAACTGCGAACTCAGCGAACCCGGTGAGACCGTCGATGTCGACGGCGTCAAAATCATCGGTCCGTTGAACGTGCCCTCAACCCTGGCTTTCAACGCTTCGATGCTCTATTCGAAAAACATCGTCACCTTCCTGGATAATCTTTGGAAGAAAGACGAAAAGGACACAATCAACTGGGACGACGACATCGTCCAAGCGACCGTGGTCACCAAGGAAGGTGCCATTGTCAACGACAAAGTGCAAGCTCTGATAGGAGGGGATGACGCATGACAATCATCTATCTCATCACCATTTTCGCCATGGCGGTCTTTCTCGGTTTCGAACTGATCACCAAAGTACCCGCTACCCTGCACACACCCTTGATGTCGGGATCGAACGCCATCTCCGGCATCACCATCGTTGGTGCTGTGGGTGTGCTTTTGACCCAGCTTTCAACCGGCGATGTCGGCATCCTTCCGTTTATCCTCGGTGCGATCGCCCTCTTTTTCGCAACGGTGAACGTCGTGGGCGGTTTTGTGGTCTCCCACCGAATGCTTGATAAGTTCAGGGGGCGAAAATAATGAATTATCAGATTCTGTTCGATGTAAAAGAAGTGTTGGTTGCCCTAACGTATTTGGTGAGTGCGATTTTCTTCGTGCTTGGCATCAAGAATCTCTCCAAACCGAAGACGGCACCCCGCGGGAACATGCTCGGTGCCACGGGGATGTTGCTTGCTTTCATCACCGCCTTCATCGATTTCGGCATTGTCATCGATGTACAAGGCGAAGCGGTGCTCATGCAATTCCAGTACTGGTACATCTTGGTGATCGCCATCGGTCTTGGTGCCATCACCGGTGTCTGGGCCGCCCTCGGTGTCAAGATGACCGGCATGCCGCAGATGGTCGCCATCTTCAACGGTTTCGGCGGTGGCGCTTCATTGCTGGTCGCCGGTGTCTATTTCGGTTTTGAACTCGCCCGTTCAGCCACATTGGATCTACCGATGCTCGTTGCCACGGTGCTTTCTGGTCTGATTGGCGCCGTAACTTTTTCCGGTAGTTTCATCGCCTACGGTAAACTGCAGGGAATCAGACTCGTACCGGATAAACCCGTGACTTTCACAGGTGATCTGGCACTTAAGTTCCTGCTCCTGATCGGATTGCTCGTTTTGGGTGGCATCATGGTAAACACACCCGATACGACGCTTTGGTACTGGATCATCGTTGTAGGTGGTCTTGTGCTCGGCATCTTGCTGGTCATCGGTATCGGCGGTGCCGATATGCCCGTGGTCATTTCCTTACTCAACTCGTATTCCGGTCTCGCCGCCGCGGCCACCGGGTTCGTTCTTGGCAACATCGTCCTGATCATCGCCGGGTCACTGGTCGGCGCTTCAGGGATCATTCTGACCACCATCATGTGCAAAGCGATGAACCGCTCCCTGAGAAACGTCTTGTTCGGCGGGTTCGGTGGCGCCAAGACAAGTTCGACCGGTGATGATATCTACGAAGGCAAGATTACCGCCACCTCCGCAGAGGAAATCGCGATGATTCTCGAAAGCGCCCAACGTGTGGCCATCGTTCCCGGTTACGGCATGGCCGTTGCTCGCGCCGCCACACCGGTACGACTTTTGACAGAGGCTCTTGAGAAAAACGGTGTCGAGGTTGTCTTCGGGATCCATCCTGTTGCCGGGCGCATGCCCGGACACATGAATGTTCTTCTTGCTGAAGAAAACATCCCTTATGACAAATTGCTCGACCTGGACAGCATCAACCCCACCTTCCCGCAAACCGATGTCGTCATCGTCCTCGGTGCGAACGATGTGGTCAATCCCCTGGCAAGAGAAAAAGATTCAGAGATTGCCGGCATGCCGATTCTCGATGTGGACAAGGCCAGAACCTGCGTGGTCATCAAACGTTCACTCTCACCGGGCTTCGCCGGGATTCCCAACCCGCTTTTCGCCAATGAGAACACCCTGATGTACTTCGGCGACGGGAAATCAACCATGGAAGATCTGATCAAGGCCTATAAGGAACTCTAAACCATGTGAACGACCTAGACCAACACCCCACACTTGCGGTGTTGGTCTTTTTTAAATGCGGCTTTTGTTTGAACGCTACCAACAAACTACCTTTGTACTTTACGGCGAAATACGGTAGAATAAAAATGATGAAAGGAGGCCAACCATGCGTAAAACAATAACTTTAAGCATCAACACCGACCAGAAGAAGACCTTCATCGACATCACCGATAAGATAGGACACCTGGTGAAGGAAAGCGGTGTGACCACCGGAGAAGTCTTCTTGTTCGTACCGCATACCACCGCAGGTGTTACCATCAATGAAAATGCGGATCCCGATGTCCTTACCGACATGATTGCCGGTTTTGATGGCGCCTATCCCGACAGAAGTAGCTTCAGACATATGGAAGGGAATTCCGATGCGCATCTCAAATCCTCAGCCGTCGGTAACGACCAGCTCGTTTTGATTGAAAACGGGAATCTGGCGTTAGGAACATGGCAAGGACTCTATTTCTGCGAGTTCGACGGACCACGTCAGCGGAAGCTGTTGGTACGGCTCCAAGGCGAATAATCAAACTGTGACATAAACTTAGGAGGCAATAGCATGAAACTTTATCTTTCGGTCGATATGGAAGGCTTATGGGGTGTTTCATCCCCGGAACAAATCACCCCTGGTGGGCGTGAATACCAGCGCGGTCGCACGTTGATGACCCAGGAAGTCAATCTCGTCATCGATTTGCTTTATTCCCACGGCGTCGAGACGATTCTGATCAATGATTCCCACGGTACGATGGACAACATCCTCATCGAGGAACTGGACCAGCGGGTTTCCCTGATCAGCGGCAACGATAAACCGCTCGGGATGATGGAAGGCATCGATGAAAGTTTCGACGCCGCGCTTTTCATCGGTTATCACCCGCGCGCCATGAGTGAAAAGGGCATTTTCGACCACACGTACTCCGGCAAACTGATTCAGGACGTTACCGTGAAGGGTCAATCGCTTGGAGAAAGCGGTCTCAATGCCCGTTTGGCCGGTGCCTACGATGTGCCGGTGATCTTCATCTCCGGGGATGATACCCTCTGCGAACAGGTGAACGAGGAGATCGGTGACATCGAAACGCTTGCGGTCAAGCGCACCATATCCCGATACTGCGCCGAACATTGTTCCAAGGACACCCTTGAGGCGGATTACCGCGAGAAAATCAGCAATGCGATCAGGCGGTTGCAAACCATTCAACCGGTCAAGGTCGAAGGACCTGTCAATGCCGAGGTCGCTTTCAAGGAATCGGTGATGACCGAAGGCGTGCTGCTTCACCGGGGCATCGAAAGGATGTCGCCCAACCGGGTCATGTTCGAAAGCAAGGACTATGAAGCGTTCTACAAGACATTTCGGGCTTTGATCGGCTTGGCACGCTGAGAATCAAACCAGAGTCGTCACGGCATTTCGTGACGGCTTTTTCATGTGCGGCGAAATGGTTGTTCTTATTGCGGGGATTTTGCTATAATCAAAGTAAGATTCGTTTCGATCAGACAAGGAGGCAGCCATGGCATTCACTTACGCTCTTTTTTATACTGTCGTTTATTTCTTTATCTTCTTGGCATTGCTTTCTGTGCTTTTCAAGACCGCTTTTCATCTACCCACGGAAATGGTGCGAAAATTCCAGCACATCGGCTATGCCTTGTCGATCTTTTTGTTTTTGCACCTGTATGATCCCTGGTATCAGGCGCTTTATGCCATTGGCGGTTTCATGGTCTTCATTTTTTTCGGTCTTTGGGTTTTTGAAAAAAGCGTATTTTATAAGCAATATCTCGTCGACCGAAACAAACACGGTGGTGAATTGAAATATTCCATGTTGCAGGCGTTAGGGATGTTCGCGTTGCTGTTGATCCTGTTCCTTGGATTGCTGCCTGGTGGCACTGAAACCATCATCGTCACGGCTGTGATGAGCTGGGGCGTCGGCGATGCGCTTGCGGCTTTGCTTGGAAAACGGTTCGGAAAACGGAAGAACAGACTGATCGGCGCGGATCCTACCAAGACACAGGTCGGGTCGCATGCGATGAGTCATAGCGTGTTTCTCGTGGTGGTCCTGTTTTTGATTTTCTATGGTGATATCCTCTGGTGGGTCGCCCTTGTCTGCGGTGTTTTCGTCGCACCTCTGGCGACTTTGATAGAAGCGTATGCCAAGAAGGGCCTCGATACGATCATTCTACCCACGAGCATTGCCCTGCTGCTTTATGGTGTTCTTAGCTTCTTCGCCGCAATCGGGGTGCTTTAGATGAGAGACAAACGTTTGAAAACCTTGATATTGTCCGTGGTGTTCAGCGGTTTCGGGCCCGTGGTGACCGGCATCGCCTTGTTCATGAACACCTCGGCGACCCAGTTTGCGGATTTCTTAAGAAGAAGTGTCGAGCTCGGGGTATTGATTCTGGCACTGGTACTTTATGTGAAACTCACCAAGCAAGCACCGGGCGAACAAAAAAAACAAGGCCCGGCAGCTTTGATGTACCGGGTTTCCGGTTTGGTGCTACTGATGAGCGCTCTTGTCTTGCTGTTGCTTTTCATCAACGCGCTTTTGCAGCCCGCGATACCGGAGGGCAACGTGCTACCTGGGCTTGCTGTGGCGATGCTTGGTGTCTTTTTCAATGGCTATTTCTGGATGCGCTACAGGCTTTTCAACCATGAAGAAACCAGTGTGATCATGGATTCACAAGGAAAAATCTATCAGGCGAAAACCTTTGTCGATATCAACGTCGTCATCGCCTTAGCCAGCGTTCATCTTTTATCCGGCAGCTGGACCGGTTATTGGATCGATACGTTCGGGACACTCATCATCGCCCTTTACCTCCTGGTGCGCGGTTATCTGATGCTAAAGGCGGCAAAAGTAGAACCCGAAGCGGTTTAGATATATCAAACCGAGCCTATTTCTTGCATGATAGCTTTTTCTTTGCTATCTTAATGTTGGCGTTTGTGGAGGAGTACCCAAGTGGCTGAAGGGACTCGTCTCGAAAGCGAGCAGGCCGGTTCGCCCGGTGCGAGGGTTCAAATCCCTCCTCCTCCGCCATCTTCATGCCGGTGGTCATCAAAAGAAGAAGCACCTATACCTTGCTTGGTTCGAACTTGAAAGAGATCAATAAAATGAAATGAGGCGACCACACATGAAACTAGCTTATTGCCAATACGATGTAAAAAACGGTGACATCAATGCAAACCTCAAAACGGTGAAACGATTGCTAAAGAATCTGGATGCGGACATTGTTGTGTTGCCCGAACTTGCTTTCACCGGATACGCATTCGCTTCAAAAGAAGCATTACGACCCTACACGATTCCTGCGATACAAACGCGAATCATCGAGGAAATGACAAGCATCGCCAGACAATACAATCTGGTCATTGTCGCAGGCATGGCGGAAACCGAACAGAACCACCTTTATAACAGTGCTTTCATCATCGACAAGACCGGTCTTGTCGGTAAGCACCACAAGATCAATCTGACGGACAACGAACAGATGTTCACACCCGGTGACTCGCTGGAGGTCTATGATGTCAAAGGCATCAAGCTTGGTGTGACGATTTGTTTTGACACCTGGTTCCCCGAAGCTTTCAGAAAACTTGCCGATAAAGGTGCCGAACTGATCTGCGCCCCGAGTAATTTCGGTGGACCCTGGACCATTGATGTCGTTAAGGTAAGGGCCCTAGAAAACGCGATTCCCGTGGTGATGTGCAACCGGATAGGCTTGGAAATCATCGCTGGCGAACCCGCTGAATTCTGTGGGCATAGCGAGATTATCGACCATCAGGGAAACATCCTGATACAAGCACAGGATGAAGAAACCGTGGGCGTGGTTGCAATCGAGCCCAAGGACGCCGACCGCAACACATCCTTGATCTGCAAGAACATGTTATTGGAACGTAGCCGCTATAACCAGCTGAAATGAGATAATCCGTTTTGACACTGCTCATTATTTTGATATCACGGATCGATTATGAAAGGATTGGACTTGCATGCGTAAAACGACAAAACTGTTCATCACAATCTATGCGACGTTGATTTCTTTGTTGCTCCTGGCAACCCCATTTGATCTCCAACTATCTTTGTTTCTATATGAAAACGGTAGTGCTGGCGGCTTCGTCATGCTAATTTCGGAGATGGCCTATGTACCGGCATACTTCATCGGTGTCTTTAGTGTCTTTTATTATTACCAACGGACAGAAAGAGCCTTTATCGAAATCGGCAAGCGGTATGTCCTAAGAATATTAACCGCCATCTTCATCCTGGCGCTTTTGTTGATGTTTATCCGCTCGATGCGGTTTTTGTACATGTATCTGCTCTTCGCACCGATACTGTTTGTCCTCATGAGCGGCTTTGCCTGGTGGGTCGTCAAAAGAGTCATCAAAGCGCATTTTTTCCAGTTTGATTTTCTGGCCAGCATCGGCCTTTTGATCATCGGCATCCAATACTTCCTGGTGACTTTTTTGAAAAAATTCATCGGCAGACCCCGTTTTTATCTCGTGATTGAAGCAAACGAACTGTTTACGGAGTGGTATCAAATTCAACCGGGGTTCGCTTCGAGCCGTGATTTTTACGCCATCCCTTCAGGGCATACCACCTTCGCGGCCCTGTCCTTGTGGTTCATTCTTGTGGTTCTCGTGATTCCCCAAATAAGACGTTATTTACCTGTGGTGACGATCACAGTGACAATCTGGATCTTCCTCCAGGGCTACATTCGTGTCTACAAAGGCGAACATTTCCTAACGGATGTGCTTTTCTCCATTCTGATTACTTTTTTCTTCATCCATGTCCTTTATCACATAACAAGATACATCCGAAGGTACTTGAAAGTGACGTTCAATGTCTGATAACATATTTGCTTAATCGCCCTTGCCTCTTACAGGCAAGGGCTTTTTTTTAAGGTCACACGTTTCGCAGATAATCATAAAGCCTCCGGTTGTTTTTAGGGTTGCGCCGCCAGGAAGCCGTGGTAATATATATGTGTATTACCAAGTAGTAATATAGGAGGTGGCCGATGGACCATCCGAATGCGATCTTCAAATTGTTGGCGGAGAAAAACCGTCTAGCCATATTCATGATGTTGCTGCACGATGAATACTGCGTGTGCGACATCGAGAAATTTCTGTCGTTAAAACAAGCAAATGTCTCAAAACATCTGATGCTGTTTCGTAAACTCGATCTGATCGAATCGAAGAAGGAATATCAATGGATGCATTATCAGCTGAGTGACGAAGCGTTAGAAAAACACGCGACACTCATCCGTTATTTGAAACAAACCCCCTACTATAAACAAATCACAAACGGGCTTGCGACTTTTCAGAAGCACGCCTGTAAACCCAAGGAGACCAAATCATGAAGAAACGTGTTGCATTTGTCTGCATTCACAACAGTTGCCGCAGCCAGATGGCCGAGGCATGGGCAAAAAGCTTGGGAGGCGAGATTTTGGATGCCTACTCAGCCGGTACTGAGGATTACCCCGAGGTCAAGCCCCTGGCTGTTAAAGTCATGGCAGAAGTCGGTATTTCCATGAAAGAACAGCATCCGAAACGTCTAGAAGACATTCCCGAATCCCTCGATATCCTGATTACAATGGGTTGTGGTGTGGCATGCCCGCATGTGCCGAGCACACACCGTGAGGATTGGGGTATCGACGATCCTTCCGGTGGTCCTATCGATGCCTACCGGAAGACAAGAGACATCATAAAGCAAAAAGTTGAAACCCTTATTGAACGTATAAAGCGAGGCGATCTATCATGAAAAAGAACACCGGCATCAATCTATTTGAAAAATATCTGACCATCTGGGTGCTCATCTGTATGGCGATCGGCGTCCTGATCGGCACCTATTTCGCGTTCATTCCCCAATTTCTGGACCGGTTTACCTATGCGGAGATTTCCATCCCCATTGCAATCTTGATCTGGTTGATGATCTATCCGATGATGCTCAAAGTGGATTTCACCAGTCTCAAGAATGTCAAGAAAAGCCCCAAGGGGCTATATCTGACCTGGGTGGTAAACTGGTTGATCAAACCCTTCACCATGTTTTTCATTGCTGCCTTTTTCTTCTTTATCGTCTTCAGTCCTTTCATTGAAACCGACCTGGGCAGACAATATCTGGCCGGTGCCGTCATTTTGGGCGCGGCACCCTGTACGGCGATGGTATTCGTCTGGTCGCATCTGACCAAAGGCAACCCCGCCTACACCGTTGTGCAAGTCGCGACCAACAACATCATCCTGCTGGTCTTGTTCACACCGATCGTTGCGTTGCTCATCAGTTTCACCGGCGTCCTGGACACCGTCGGCATCCCCTTGCCGTGGGATACGCTCTTGATTTCGGTGTTCCTGTTCGTCGTGATTCCGCTTTCTGCGGGCACGCTGACCAGAACACATCTTATCAAAAGACGCGGTGAGATCTATTTCACCGAAACGTTCCTGCCGAAGTTCAAACATGTGACCGTGGTCGGGTTGCTGCTGACGCTCGTGCTCATCTTCGCCTTCCAGGCCGAAGTCATCACCAACAACCCCCTGCATATCGTCTTGATCGGCGTTCCGTTGATCATCCAGACATTCCTCATTTTCTTCATTGCCTATCTCGGTGCGAAGAAGTTGCGCTTGAATCACGATGTCGCCGCACCGGCGGGGATGATCGGAGCTTCTAATTTCTTCGAGCTTGCCGTGGCCGTGGCCATTGCCCTGTTCGGCGCAACCTCACCGGTTGCCCTTGCCACGACGGTCGGCATCATCGTCGAAGTACCGGTGATGCTGATGCTGGTCAGCATCGCCAACCGCACCCGTTCCTGGTTTCCCGAAACCTCCAGAACAGACGAAGCCATTTTACAAGCCGTCTCCATCGGACAAAAACAGTAAGCGACTGGTCATTGTTACGATATGTTGGCAATGACGCCTGGAAATATGCTAAAATGAAGAAAAAAGAAAAGACGTGATTTCATGGAAGATATCATCAAAGCGTTGAAACAAT
>SL_3KL_010_SEDDRAFT_10002779_pt1 | contig 15934 bp, 14 predicted proteins | sample SodLakKL_010_SED_2_FD_10381 | JGI IMG/M metagenome (IMG submission 10381) | reverse complement strand
TCCAGGGTGATCTCCATGCGTCCGGCATTCTCTTGAACAAAAAACGGAACGGAAAACAGAACGTTGGAGGTCTCGTACTCAAGTACTTCCATCAGGTAATTGCCGCTCAGGCGAAGCTGCATGTTCCGGTTTGGAAACTGATATTCGTAATGCATGTAGTGGGGTTCTTGTACAGTGCTCGGCCGGCCACCTTCAATCAGGTCCTCCCGATATCCGCGAAGGTAGAAATCCGTCATAAGGCGGCTGTCAGACCAGTCCGCGTTACGGTGCCTCACACGCACCCGGAACAGACGCGATCTTCCTCCCAACTCGTCAAAACGGAGCGTCAGAACGTCATCGCTGCCGAGCTCAATGGACGGAAGATTGCCTTTTCCCTCTCCCCGGTAAAGCTGTATGCTCTTGATGTTATCGGGTGGAAGCACCTGTCCCTTTACCATCGGGCTGTTTTCGAAAAGATATGGTTCAGCCTCAATATCCTGAAAGGAAACTCGCTCAACACTGCAGGTTGTAAATGTTATTGACAATAAGCAATATATTGTCAGAGCGGAAAAAAAACGGATCATTATATCACAATGTGACGCGTCCTTCATAGACCGTTACTGCCGGGCCATGAAGGATGATATTTCTGTATACGGGTTTGTCGTGCTCCAGGGTAACGGAAAAGGAAACCTCCAGCGGCCCACCCGGACATTCAATCTGGATGTGGTGATCCATTTCTGAGGGCGGAAGGGTATCCGGTTTTTCATTCATATTCGAATAGCATCTTGCGATAGCTGTAGCAATGGCGCCTGTTCCGCATGCAAGTGTGAGGTCCTCGACACCCCGTTCATATGTTACGAGTCGCAGCCGGTTCTGTTCCAGGATGGATGCAAAGTTCACATTGGTTCCGGCAGGGAAGAGGTCGACCCTGTTCCGGATCAGCCTGCCTTTTTCGCGGAAGAAGCGATCTGGGCTATTCAGGTATTTCGGATCGATAGAGACAACGTGTTCGGTACCTGAATAGACCACGTACCAGGCCGTACCGTCGATAATCTTTAAGACAGGGTCCGGCTCCACTGGGAAATGCACCGAAACATACTGATCATATACCTCCGCTCGGTAGTGAAGCTTGTTTGCCGTAAACACAAGCTTCCCGGGAAGGCCACGATCCACGGCAAATCGGGCAAGGCACCGCGCGCCGTTGCCGCACATTCCTGCCTCCGTGCCGTCGGCGTTGAGATAATGCATGGTGTAATCCGTGTCATCCGATGGAAGCAGCAAAAGGACGCCATCGGCACCAATCCCGGTTCTGCGATTGCACAAATCGGGTACCCGGGCCAGTACAGCTGGAACCGGAAAATCGGCGGGCCGGGCATCCATAATAATGAAATCATTGCCGGCACCATGCATTTTTACGAAATCTATTGGATGTGACATGGCATCAGGCACCACATAATTAGTGCCGATTTGGATGGGTGTTATCTGTTTTCTGTTATTTCTGTTATTGCGGGTACATGACGCCAGGGTTCTTCTCCGGGCACAATGGCATCCGATCCCCGCATCCATGCTGAAAAGCGGTTAGCCATCACAGTGAAGACCATTCTCGGCTGGATGTTCTGATTCAGCAACGCACGTGCCTCCTCCAATGTTTCAAGCATATCCTTGATGCGGGCATCTTTGAGTCCCGAACAAAAATTCCTGATCACATCCAGTCGGTCACTGTTTGTGATCAGCGCCTCGTCGGCGCCGCCCGAATAGAGGGCGATATCCCTGAGGAACATCTCGATCATGTTGATAATGGCCAGCTGCCCTTCCTTGTTGTATCCGGATTGCCACTTCTGGCTTATTTCAAGGATACCTCCCGCATCCATCGTATACGACAACCTCAAGAAGCGAATGATGTCCTCCCGGTTTTCCTGCAGGGTCTCCAGGTCATAGAAACGGGTATAGCTGTAATTGCCACCGGCAATAAGAGAAAGAAAACGCGCATCGGGTTCCGCAATACCGTCAAATGACGTCAGGCCGTGAAAAATATCATCGGCCTGCAGCGGCTGGCAAGCCAGAACCTGGCAACGTGATACGACTGTCGGCAGCAACGCATTGATCTTGTCCGTGGTCAGGATGAACATCACCTGTTCTCCGGGTTCTTCCAGCAGTTTGAGAAAAGAATTGACAACTTCTTTTCTCATCGTCTCAATATTCGTAATAATCACAATATTGCGACGTCCTTCATTGGGACGTAAATAGGCCGCTCTGCGCACCTCATCGTTAAAATAGTCGACAGAGTAGAACGCACGCCGGTTTTTGGTATCGTCCTGCGTGGTGAGCGAGGGGCGCATCGCAAAGTCCACGATCTCGTACGGATCCTCAGCCAGCAATGCAACCCGGGCTGCCAGTTCGTCCCTGCTGGCAACGGATGGCAATGGAAGAAAAAGGTGGATGTCAGGATGGAAGTACCACGAGCGGCGCTCGGAACGAATTCCCGGAGCCGGTTCGCCAAGATTCGATACACCGTTGATCGCTTCGGCAAACGCAAGGGCCAGTGCCTTTTTTCCAGAGCCGGGCGGACCGCTTACAAGATAGGCGTGACTGATGCGGTTTTCCTCAAGTACCCGCCACATCTGTTCGCGGAGCCGTTCCTGCCCGATCAGCCGCTTGTTGCCAACCATGCCGGATTCACTGCGTGGACGGCCGGAAATCGAGTTATCCTTTTTAATTTCTTCCTCAGACATGGCTGTTTCCTTAATCTTCCCAAAGATTGTCAAATAAAAGAACCGATGCGGAAATGGTAACGCCCGTAAAACCAAAGAGTGCCGCAAGATCATTGCCGTAGGATACCGCACCGTCTGCAGTAAAAACCGCTGCTGTCACCCTGACCAGCAAGAGCATCAATGGTATAAGCAACGGAAGTGCCAACACGGGAAAAACAGCACCCTTGCGGACCGCCTGGGACACCAGCGCCCCAAGCATGGTTGTTGCACCGGCCAACCCCGACGACCCCAAGACCACAACGGCCAACAGCAGCAAGGGCCGGAACACCGTCATGTTCACCATAACCGTGAACAGAAACAATGTGATGCAGGTAATGAGGAGCGTGAAAAGGAAATTGTAAGCCAGCTTGCCAATATACACACTATTTGGCGGCGCATTGAGTCTCAGCAAATCCATGGTTCCGCGTTCACTTTCGCTTACAAATACCTTGGAAAGAGTGGTCAGTGATGCAAACAGGATGATGATCCATACCAGTCCGCTCTGTACAGATACCGAGAGAAGGTCGGCGCGAAGCGAAAACAGGACTACAAGCAGGGTGGATGCAATAAAGGCAAGAACGGTGCTCACACCAAAACGGGACCGCCACTCAAGACGAAAATCCTTAATAAAAACAGCAAGTGATTGAGATTGCAGCAGCATGGATGGCATAATAAAAGATTATAATAAAAGTACCACGGTATCTGTTTTAATGCCAGCGTATTTTGTACTATGCCCGTTAATTTTGCAATGAACTGCGAGCCGGAAAAGCAGTATTTCCCTCAAAAGACCAGACATCTCCCGAATCAGCTGAAGCTGCAGTGGCCCTCCGGGATACGGACAGAATATGTTGTGAAAAAAAGCCATATCATCTGTATATTTAGTATGTTTTTTTCGGGTTTGATAAAAAGAGTTTTACATGAAAATCAGTGATCTTCTGGACAGTACAAATGTGATTCCGGATCTTGCCGCCAGAAGCAAGGAGGAAGCTATTGCCAACCTGGTGAACACCCTGTCTGCCAGACTGGACGGTGAAACCGTTGATGCCGTAAAAAAAGCGGTAATGGAGCGGGAGAGTATCATGTCCACAGGCGTCGGGAAAGGCCTGGCCATCCCACACGGAAAATGCCGGCAACTCACGGAAACATTTGCTGCCTTTGGCAGATTGCAGGAACCGGTAGAATATAATGCCATTGACGGTGAGCCGGTGACAATTCTGTTTCTTCTTGTTGGACCCGAATCCCAGAACAGTGTCCACATTAAAATGCTCAGCCGCATATCCCGGCTGCTCAACAGCTCGGCCTTCCGGGAAAAGCTCCTTGAAAGTGGCGACGCCGCTGAAATTATTGAACTGTTCCAGGCAGAAGAAGAGCACTTTGTCCGGATCTGAAACGTCTGAGGGTACCCTTCTCCATGTCCAGAAACATTATCGACGGTAAGAAAGTAGCAGAAATTCTGAGACAACAGGTCCGCGATGACGTCAGGGAGTGGGTTGGCAGGGGCAACCGTCCCCCCATGCTGCAGGCCATTCTGATCGGCAACGATCCGGGATCCCGGACTTATGTTGGCGCCAAAACCCGGGCCTGCAAAGAAGTAGGCATTGAATCTGAAACGACGACCTTCCCGGATACCATATCCATCAGGGAGCTCAAGGAAGCCATACAAGCCTACAATGAGGACGACAGCATTGACGGCATCCTGCTCCAACTGCCTCTACCCGGACACCTCCATCCGGACCAGGTCCTGGAAACCATTGACCACCGGAAGGATGTGGATGGATTTCATCCGATGAACGTGGGACGCCTGGCGGTTGGGCAGCCAACGTTCCGTTCCTGTACACCCGCCGGTATCCTGGAGCTGTTCCGTTATTACAGTGTGATGACAAAAGGCCGACATGCCGTTGTCGTCGGCGCCAGTAACATCGTCGGTTCACCGCTGGCCATCATGCTCTCCAGGGAAAACGATACCGGCAAGGCAACCACCACGCTCTGCCACAAGTATACCCGTGATCTGACGCGCCACACGATTCAGGCCGATATCCTGGTTGTTGCCGTGGGCTCCCCGGGCCTCATTACCGGTCCGATGGTGCGTGAGGGTGCGGTCGTGGTCGATGTCGGTATAAACCGTGTTGCCGACTCCAATTCCGAAAAGGGATACCGTCTCGTCGGTGACTGCGATTTTGACAGTGTGGCTGAAAAGGCCAGTCTTATTACACCGGTGCCGGGAGGTGTGGGACCCATGACGGTCGCCATGCTGATGAAGAACACGTTGCTTGCCGCCAAAAAATCCATCTATCCGGATGATTAATCCCCGGTTTTATTAAGCTCTGCAATAATTAAACCCCCGGTTTTGATAAGCTCTGGTATGATTAAGCTCCGGTGCTTTCTTCATCTGTCTCTTTTCCGGGCAAAATGGTAAGCTTTGCCGACAGAATTTTCCGTATTTCATCGATGTTCTTGGCTTTTGCGAGCTGTTTTTTAGTCCTTCCGCCTCCGATCAGGCGTCCCAGTCTGTTAAGGATCAAAAGTTTTCGCTGAAAACTCAGATGTGTGGGACTGAGCAGGATGAAAACGATCTGTACCGGATCCTGCAATGTGTCCACTCGGAATCCCTCTTCACTGATTGCGAGAAGCAATGATGGTTTGCTCACATGATGTGTGCTCAGATGAGTCAGCATCACCCCGGGCAGATCGCTGGGCAGGTTTTCGGGTTCCAGCACTTTCAACTGCTGGGAGACCTCTGCAGTCACATCGGCTCGGTCAGGAAAAAGGCCGGATACCATTTTTCCAATGACCTGATTATATCCGGTTTCAGCGTCGGAAGTGATATAGATCTGGTTGGCAGAGATGTCGGGAAGCAGGGGAGAAGCGTCAAAACGGAGTACTGCAGTAGGCTTTTTGTGTTCCTCAACTTCGGCCGGATAGACAATGATGAAGTTTTCCGGCTTTACGCTCCTGATGATCTGTGCCGGTAGACGCTCGAAACTTGGTTGCCAGGCAACGCCTCCCCGCCGGGAGCTGACCAGGATCACCAGGTCCTGATCATCGTACAGCTTGGCTATGGAGTCGGTTACCTTGCTCCATTTCCTGACGATTTGGTACTGAGCCGACAGCTCCGGTCTTTGCTTCTCGATAAATGGTTTGAGTATGTTGAGGTTGCTCTCCGATCCCAGGACAATGAGTTTTGCACCCAGCTGGTTGATCAGCTTTTTTATAGTCTGGAAGCTGTCTCCAAATCCCGGTTCGTACTGGGCCATGGGTGGAACAGCCAGAATCACACGTTCTGTGGTATTGATGGGCTGGTCAATTTTTGAAACAAGGATGGTTTCATCGGATTGTTCCATCAGCTGATCCAGCACCGTGCCGAAAATACGCTGCCGTGCCGTGATCACGCCGTTCCAACCGATCACGATGTCCGATATGCGAAGCTCCCGTGTCGCACGGATAATGCCGGAGGCTATATTGTAATCCACACGGGTAACCGGAATGACCGGAACATCGGCCGCCGCCGCATGCACCACAGCATGGCTCAGCATTTTTTCACCCGATGCCACGGCGGCTTCAACATAACGTGTCTCGCGCGCTACGGTCAGGGGGAAAATCGGCTCCGTGCTGTTATTCCCGCGTATCATGATCGCAATATCCATGAGCGCTTCGGCAGTATCAGGATTGGCCAGTGGCACCAGGATGCGCTCGGGTGAATCCGATACCTTGAGTGATGCTTTTTCCTCAGCCAGGACCACTCGGCGACCATATAGATCCACCAGGTAGGGCCCGACAAAACAGCTGGCTAGGATCAGAAGCACCACGGCGTTTACCGCCAGCTCGTCAAAGAGACCCAGCTCAAAACCGATCAGGGTCACGGCAAGAGTGGCGGCTGCTTGCGGACTCGTCAGACCCAGCATGACCCATCCTTCATCAGTTGTCATACGAAAGTACATCTGGCCCGCTTTGGCAGCCAGGTATTTTCCGACCATGACCAACAGGAAAAACAACAGTGCCACCAGCCATACTTCCAGGGAAGTCAGCACACGAACATCCACCAGCATGCCCACCGAAATCAGAAAGAACGGGATAAACAGTGCATTTCCGACGAACTGTACCCGGCTCATGAGGGTGCTGTTTTCAGGCACCAGGCGGTTCATGCTGAGTCCGGCCAAAAATGCCCCGATGATCGCGGCCAGACCGACAAGCTGGGCGGCGTACGCTGTCACGAACAGTACCGTGAGCAAAAAGACGTACTCTATGTTGGTCTGATCGCGGACATTCCTGAAGAACCAGCGTCCAAGACGGGGTAGTGTAAAAACCACCAGAGTCAGGTACACAGCCACCGAACCGAGGAAGGTAATCCAGAAGTAGGTGTTGATTTCACCGTGAACGGTCGCTGCAACAATGGCAAGTATGGTAAGGGAAAGGGCATCTGTAACCATGGTTGCCCCGAGACTCAGCGTTACGGCCTTGTTTTTGCCGATACCAAGGCGGTTGGCTATCGGATAGGCCAGGAGCGTATGGGATCCAACAATGGCCCCCAGCAGCAGCGCGCTTTCAGTCGAGTATCCCAAAAGCGGTGGTGCCAGCAGAAGGCTCCCTGCCAGCGGAAGGCCAAATGAAACCACCCCGAAGAGAATGCTCTGCCCGCGTGACTGGCTGAACTTTTCCAGATCTATGGATACCCCGGCAATGAACATAAGGTAGAGCAATCCCACCGTGCCCAGTAATATTATGGTGGCATCACGTTCCAGAAATCCCAGTCCCCCTTGTCCCACCAGGGCCCCGGCTATGATGAGACCGACTATGGCAGGAACACGCAACTTTTTGGCTACCAATGGAACCGTAAGGATTATGACCATGACCAGTGCGAATATCAGCACGGGATCACTGATCGGAAGTTCTATAAAATCTGAGAGTTGCATGGGCTGTAGTGAAGTTTTCCGGAATTCCTGGAATAGTATTGCAGCATAACGGTCGGCAAGTATGCAAACATAAGAAAAAACTGCCAGACCTTAAGGGGGTGTGTCCCTGAACAGCAAAATTTTTTTTTAAAAAAACACGATGGGGTGACACTATGTTGTCACACCCTGTCGGTACATTACAATTGAACAAACTAGGTAAATATAAACCAATTGCTAAGCTAAAACCGGAGATTGAATATGAACACTGCAACCCCGCTCACCCATCCCGCAGATAATCTGCATTCAAGTGAAATTACTGCAAACACCAGACGGCTTGCATTGATTACCGATCAAAGAACCCAGGACACGGATATTTTCACACTTTTTGGCTGGAACGACCTTCCCGATGCATTGCAAAATGTCATCCGGACTGATATGGAAGCGTACCGCGATGAACTGCTCGGACTTTATTCCACTTGTGATACCGGCGTTAAAAATCGCAGAAAGAGCGTTTCTTATTGGGTTCGGGCCTACCGCCAGGGGATGTGCTCGGAGCAAACCGCTGTAGAGGCGCTTACTGCAACGATAGCGGTCTGAATCTGCATTCCGCTGGAAACTGCCAGCTAAATCAAAAGCGCCTGAAAAGCACAAGCAGTCGGAAAACAGCGGTGTCGAACTTACCGGCACGCACATGCTTTCCGGTAAACAGATAACCGATCCGGTGGATAAGTGTAGCTGATTCAAGTTTGAGCAATGAGTGCAGCAACTGCTTGTAGCCTTTTGATATTCGGCACCAAGAGTTAGAATTTGCACGATTACTGATGATTCTGTAATGCCTTTTCAGCGCCATCGCCTGTTGCATGATGTGCCTTACAGACCAGTTGCGATTCCGCAGTGCGGATAAACGCTTGCGGATGATCCGAAATAAACCGGTGGTGACAGGCGTGGTGCTCTCTTCATGACGACGGAACAGGATAACGGGTTCCGGATCGTAGTGGATGCGCCCTGCGGCGCTTGCAAGCAAATAGCACCACCAGTCATGCATGATAATTCCGGCACAGGGTTCAAAATCGCTGGATTTTATATCTTCATCACCAGAATCAGCATGATTGTCACTTGAATTGGCATCACCATCATCACCAGAGTTGGCATGATCATCACTTGAACTGGCATCCTCATCACTAATATTACCATCATTTCCACCGGAACTTCCATGATTGCTGCCAGATTTCAGCGTCTCCAGAACACATTCCCTGAGTAACTGGTTGATCACCATGGTGCATCCGACAACCTGGTTCTGAATCAGGGCATTTGCAAATCCTGTGTGCCTGGGGACAGGACTCAGAGCCCTTTCGCCGCTTTTCTGATCTACCAGCCACTGTCGTGCATGGTACAAAAAAGGCACATCCGGTTTCAACGCTTGTGCAGCGCGCTCCAGTTTCGCAGGAAGCCAGATATCATCCTGGTCACAAAATGCGTATCCCGAATATCCCGCATATCCTATTTCTGCCTTTTCAAGTAGATGAAAGAAACTTCTGACAATACCGATGTTTTCCCCACGGATCACATACACACGGTTGCCAGTCCCGGCTTGATTCTCCTGCTTCAAGCGATCGGCAAATTCCTCCAGGATTTCCACGGTTCCGTCCGTCGATCCGTCGTCACGTACCCAAAGATCCCAGTGAGGCCAGCTCTGTTCCTCAATGCTTTCAAGCAAGGGGAGAAGATAACCGGCTCCATTGCAGGTGGAGAGCAGGATAGCGATACGTATGGGCGTGCTTTCAGCTTGTGCCATCGGTCTCCGCTTCTTTGCTGCCTGCCGTCAATTCCTTGAGGATGCGGTCAACATCTGATACGAACCGCTCCGCCGAAAAACGAGTTTCCGCATAATCGCGCGCCTGGCTGATGATTTCATTGCGAAGTGTTGGATCGTGGATAAGTCTTTCGACCTGACGAGCAAGATGTTCCGGCTCCCCTGACCGATATACAAGTCCCGTCTTCCCATCCAGCACGATTTCAGGCAGAGCACCGGCATCGGAACTCACAACGGGACATCCCGCCAGCATCGCCTCCACGGCAACACGTCCGAAAGTTTCCATCCGCGATGTGATGAGCAGCATATCAGCTTGTGCAAATTCGTCACCCAGTTGGTCGCGATACCCCATCAGCTGAATCCTCTTCTCCAGTCCGCTATCTTCAATCTGTTTGGTCAGCTTGCGCATCTCCTGATCATCGCCAGAACCATATATATACAACTGCACGGTGATTCCTGCCGCATCCAGGAACTTGACAGCAACAACGGCCTCGCTGTAGTTCTTGACCCGGCTGATCCCGCCAGCCATGATCATGCGGATGGGCGTGCTCGCTCCATCTCCGGGCTTTCTCGCCTGACTCAAAGATGGGTCCGCACTGCCAGTTGTGACATGGTCCGAAGATTCCGCACTGCCATTATCCCTATCCATCCCGTTATAGACGATCTCGGTGCGAAGCTTTGTTGAAGGCCCGGCCACGCGCTGAAGCTGCGGCACCAGCTGATCATGCAGAAAACGGGAGTTGCAGATGAAGCAGTCAGAGGTGCGGGCAATCAGGCGCAGCGAAGCTTCCGAGCCATAATCGAACAGCCCGAATCCGGTAGAGCGATTCCCGGGCAACTCCCTGGCATGCCAGATATGCAGCGGCCGGGGAGAAAGTCTTTCAGCAGCCATGGCACCCGCAGGCGTGGCGATGGTGTTGGTATAAATGACATCGGGCATCCACCGCTCCGCTTCGCTGACCAGCCGGCCAAGCATGAACCGGTTCCTGATCCTGCGATAATACCTCGCAACCGCATGATACCGGAATCCGATCCAGCGCATGAAGGGTATGATCAGGAATGGAATATCCTCATCATAAAGCACCTGGGACAAAGGGCCTTCCTCGGGAAGAACGATCAGGATCTCATACCTGTCAAGCCGTTGCAGCCCCCTGACCAGCGTCAGCAAGGACCGCTCCGCACCATAGAGCCCGCCGCTATGGGAAATAAAAAGGATCCGCGGTTTGTAATGATATTCGTTTTCCTTTCCGGACAATGAAAGCCTCATTCAATTTTTACAAAAAGAGAGAAATCTTGCGGATACGCCTCGCAATTCACATAGTAATATGCCTTGCTGTTTGTCATACCATTCACTTCACAATGTGTATTGTAACTTTTTTGCGATACGCTTTACAGCTTGTCATAAAGATGATACAACTTTTCACCCTGCGTGACCGCATTATATTCTTTATCCAAAAACGTCCGGGCATTCTGCACCATCTGCCTCCATGATTCCGGATTGGACATCAGTTTTTCCAGGCAGGATGCGATACCGTCAATATCCCGTTCATCAGCCAGCAAACCACTATGGCCGTGTTGGATAATCTCCGGAATATCACAATGATTTGAACTTACCACAGGCATGCCGCTGGCTGCCATTTCAATGAGAGAAACGGGAGCGCCGCCCTCACTGTCTCCATCCTCAGCGGTAACACTGGGCGCCAGATAGATGTGATGTGACAGGGCGGTTTCGAAAAGATTTTTTGCTGTCATGAACCCGGTCAGTGTTACCCGCTTGCCAAGCGGTGATTGCTGCAGAAACGCAAGGATCCGCTGCTTTTCCCTGACGGATACCGGGTCATCAATTGCATCCCCTACGAGGGTCACCTCCAGGGTAACATGCCGGGCAACCCGTTCCAGCGCTTTCAAACCATAAAGGAATCCTTTTTTGGGTCGGAATGCCGCCGCCATGAGTACTCGAAAAGGCTCGTCTCCCTCACATTTTCTGGGCTGGAAAGCAATCGCTTCCAAATCAACGCCAAGATGATGGACCCGCAGTTTCTCCGCCGGACATCCAAGCGCCTCCACTTTGGAAGCCATGAAAGAACCTTCGCACAGCACAAGGTCCACCCGCCCGAACATGTCCAGATACCGTTTTCTCCACAGCGGTTTAACTTTCGGAAGATGATCCACATCCTGCCCGTAAAACGTAACGACCTGCTTCGTTTTCGCCGACCGGGAGGAGGGAGGCAATTGCATGATACGGTGATTTTTCCATCCAACCGGACCAAAATGCGAATGAAGGATTTCCGGTTTCAGGCGCTGGCACATCCAGCGCACGTACACGTGGTAGTCAATGTGCCGGAAAAGCCGGGTGGTCAGCCGTGTGAAGCGGCTTGCCGGACCGGAAAGGGAGTGGATGTTGGGCAGGTGGAACTGATCCGGGTGCAGTATCTCCTTGCACAGGATATGGGAGGTCACATCATCCGGCAGGAACCGGACCTGGTTGTAAAGCCAGGTCTGGGTCTGAGGAAGCCAAACGGGAAAACTGTGTGCAACAGTCAGTGACATCGGAAATCAAAACTGAGATTCATGCAGATTTTCTTCTGAAAGCATCCAGAAATTCACGGATAAAAGGAGACTGAGTCCACCAAAGCATAGGAAAGTACACGATTGCAAAGAGCAAGGCAATTGCTGCGACTATCAGTACATTGGTGTGGATCATGCTTTCGCTGACGATGATCCACCTTCCAATCATGGATACGACCCAGGAAATGGCCAGGATTCCCGCCATGGAAGCAATCCCACCAATGAAACGGGGCCATGTCAGATTGATCAGGTTGTTTACGATGAAGGACTGTCCCACAGCAAAATATACTGCGTTGGCGGCCAAATACATCCACAAGAGCGTGAAAACGCTGTATTGCGCTCCTGTCAGGAATACAAGGGTGGTCACGATTGCCGTTCCGAGATTCCAAAAAAACAAAAGCCGGGCACGTCCTTTCGCCAGAATGATATTGCCGCTTGGATTCCCGGCCATGCGCAGAAGACCAATTGCCGTCATAAGCGGGATGAGTGCTGCTGCCAGCTGCCAGCCCTCGCCAAACAGCAACGGGACCAGCCAGGGCGCAGAAAGGGCTGCCAGAAGGAAGAATGGTGCCGTTACCGCCATTATGGCGCGCATTAGTTTCAAATAACCGTTTCGCAGCACGGCATTGTCATCCTGTCGGCTGGAGAACACGGGAAAGGCTACTCTGTTCAGCAGGGGGCTGAGCCTTGTGACGGGAAACAGCACAAGATGGTACGCCAGATGGTATGCTCCCAGAATTTCAGCACCGAAAAAACGACCGATGATCAGTTGATCAATTCGTGCGGAGTATACGCTCAGGCCGCGCTCACCCATTTGGAAAAGGCCAAAGCTCAGGTACGCACGGATCTCGCCGGGTGAAAAGTAAAAGGAGGGCCTCCATGTGCTCATTCCGTGGCTCATGTACATGGCGCTCATTACTGCTGCCGTAGCAATATGGGACCAGATCAGTGAGTAGACGCCAAAACCCAGAACGGCAAGAACGGTTGCCGTAATGAAACCGGCGAGCGAGCTGATCCCTTCAGAAAGTGTTATATATTTGAAAGACAGTTTTTTACGCAGCAACACCTCATAAAGTGTCCCGAATGCGAACAAGGGCAGGATGGCACCGCCGATCCGCAGCAGACGGCTAACTTCGGGCTCTCCATAGAAAGCAGCAAAAAGGGGCGCGGTTACATAAATGAGCAGGTAGAGTCCGGCTGCCGCACTGATGTTGATCCAGTAAAGGGTCGAAAGCTGCCGGGAGGAATGGCTGCGGAAGTGGATTACCGCATTGCTTGTACCGCCATCGGCAAAAATCCGGCCCAGGCTGATCACTACCATCGCCATGGCCAGCAACCCGAATTCGCCGGGTGACAATATTCGCGCAAGAACGACATACTTGAGCAGCTCCAGACCGTTGGATACCAGTCCGCCGATACCGCTCCATCCGGCACTCCGATATGCTTTCTGCTGCAGGCTCATTGCAATCGCCTTCGTATTCCGGCCATTCTTGCCCATTTGCCGGCGGCTCCAGACATTTTTTCCACCGTTGAAGTGCGACGGATTACGGGACAATCATACGGAACGGCCCCGAAACTTCTTTTAAAATACTCCACGCCACTCAGACCCATGCTTGGGTTGAAATCAAACCACCGGTACCCTCGCCTGCAAACGGATTCGATAGCTGTGACAAAGAGCAGGTTTACCGGTCGAAGTGAGCGGTATTCATAAACAAAGGCACCGTGCCAGTAAACGACATGGTCTTTACCAAATAAAAACAATGCTCCGGCAACAGGACGGTTTTTTCTTTCCGCCAGCCAAAGCTCACAGTGTTCGGGCAGACTTGCCAGAAGTTCAAAAAAACGCTGTCCATAAACATGTTGCGGCGGTGTGTTCCAACGACCGATGCTTTCAAGATAGATCTTGTGATAGGCTGTCCAGTCCGCTGGCGAGTCCGCTTTCCGGATCCGAATCCCGGATCGACGAGCCTTGGCAATTTTACGGCGCAATCTGCTGTCAGACTGGTATAGCAATTGCTGCAAGGATTCTTCCCCAACCGAAGCGTCTATCAGAAACGATCTGTCAGATTGGATTTCAATACCCTGCCCGGTCACGTCCGGCACTGTCGTTTCGGTGAAGAGAGGATACCATCGGAATGTCATCGATGAACAGTACCGGCACAATTCCTGCAGTAAAAAACGGGCATCCTCGGTCGATAGCGGTGATGGCTTTGAATCCCCGGCAGGCACCGGAAGCCATCCGCCATACGTGCCGGCCGGAGCCATATGCCAGGTGTGACCAAGGCCTAACGGCAGGCGTTGGCGGGTAGCAGGTATCAGAACCTGCTGTCCCGATGGAACCGTCACCAGCAAAGGTGCAGGCTGGAATTTTCCGTCAGTGTAACGTTCCCATATACCAGACCAGGCCGGGGACTGAAAAAAAGCCGCCAGTGGGGCCTTTTCGTAAATATCTTGCCAATCGTCCCATTCTGCTGGTTCGATCATGTGGAAACGGTTTAATTTGGATTCAGGAAAATGTGTTACTTGTTCATCAGGAAAAACAGGGAGAAACAGCAATAACAAATAAAGCTTCCACTGAACTAATCAACCCCTGGAGTCAAAATAGCGGATCAGCACCTTATGCACACGATCAGCCACCTCTTCGATCCGGTCAGATAGTCCGGGCCACAGTGGCAGACGGATCAGGGAATCAGCAAGATGCTCGGTTCGTGGTAAAGCAGGAACGGTGGACAGCGTAGACCGGGCCCAGGGTGAATTGTGCAGGGGAACATAGTGAAACGTAGCATCAATTCCCGCTTTTTTTAATGCTTTGAGCAGCGGGTCGCGATCCTGCACTCGCTGCACGCGAAAATAGAATATGTGATAATTTGACCGAGCATATTCCGGGATACGCGGAAGAAAAATCCACCCCCGTTCCTCAGCAGGTTCAAGTACCCTGCGATAGGTATTCCAGACAGACTCTCTGGCCTGGTGGATGTCTTCTTTTTTCTGCAATTGCGCTTCCAATACCGCGGACAGTATCTCGGAGGGAATGTAACTGCTGCCGGGACCGACCCATGTGTATTTGTCCACCTCTCCCCGGAGGAAAGCCGATCTGTTCGTACCTTTTTCACGCACCCGTTCCGCTTTTTCGGCCAACTCCCCGTCGCTGGTAACGAAAGCCCCGCCTTCACCGCAAGTAATGTTTTTGGTATCGTGGAAGCTGAAACATCCAATATCACCCATCGTGCCAAGGTACCGGTCATTCCAACGGGCTCCAAGCGCTTGCGCAGCATCTTCAACCATGGCAATTTTGGCACCGTTGACGTTATCATGATCTCTGACGGCTCTGTAGAGACCGTCAAAATCTGCAGAAACCCCGGCGTAATGCACCGGTATCACAGCCCGGGTTGCCGGGGTGATCCGGCGTGCCACATCCTCCGGATCAAGGTTGAGGTCCGCCTCCCGGATTTCGGCAAAGACCGGCCTGCCGCCACGCATACACACAGCGTTGGCGGTCGAGACAAAAGTAAAACCCGGCATGATCACCTCGTCACCGGGACCAATATCCAGCACGATCATGGCCATCTCCAGCGCATGTGTGCACGAGGTTGTCAGAAAGCAATGCTTCACCCCAAGCCACTGGCGCAAATGGGCTTCAACCCGCTTGCCCACCGGGCCGTCACCATGCCAGCTTCCTTCCTCCAATACTTTCTGAACCGCCTCAAGCTCTTCCGATCCTCTGCAGATCCGGTTAAACGGGATGAATTCGCTCATGAAAAAAAAATTGAAATAAAATGCCGGTTCACTTACCGCGATTAATTTTGTAATTTACGTAAACGCCAATCAAATGTCTGCCCTTTCATGACTTCAAGGAAATCCGACCAGAAAATATCCCGTCAGGGACTGACCTATGATGATGTCCTGCTCATACCAGGATACTCCAAAGTTCTTCC
>SL_3KL_010_SEDDRAFT_10002778_pt1 | contig 15938 bp, 12 predicted proteins | sample SodLakKL_010_SED_2_FD_10381 | JGI IMG/M metagenome (IMG submission 10381) | reverse complement strand
GCCTATGTCGCTTCACTTTCCAAAGAGCGCAAAAAACGGCTGCGGTCCTTTCCGTCACGCTTCACCGCGTTCCTGGTGAGGCCTTTTGTAAAGCGGGAGCTGCGCAACCTTCCGTTTCCCGTTCAGCTTCGACGCCGGCTGGAGCTGCTCGGCCCGACCTACATCAAGCTGGGACAGATCCTGGCGCTGCGGCAGGACATCCTCCCTAAAAACATCACAGCCGAACTGAAGAACCTGCTATACAATCTGCCGCAGGTGCCTTTTGAAAGCATCCGCTCCATCATTGAGAGCAACCTGCGCGGCAAGCTTGAGGATTTTTTTATCACGGTGGATGAGGAACCGCTTGGTTCGGCATCCATTGCCCAGACACACCGCGCGGTGACACTCGATGGCAAGATCGTGGTCCTCAAGGTCATCAAACCGGGCATACGCGATACGGTCGAAACGGATATCATCCTGCTCAGATGGCTCGGACACTTCCTGAACTGGGTCATCCCCCAATATCAACCGCGCCGGCTTATCCGCGAATTCGGCTCCTATACCATTAAGGAAGTGGAGATGGAAAACGAAGCGGACAATGCCGAGATCTTCAAGGTCAATTTCAAAGATGTCGACTACATCCGCTTCCCCGAGATCTATCGCGAATACAGCACGCGGGATATCCTCTGCATGGAGTTTCTGGAGGGCATCACGCCGGACACGAACGAACTGTCAGAGGCGCCGGCCGACCGTAAACAGAAAATCCTGGACCGCGGTGCCGAGGCCATTATACGCATGCTCTACAAGGACGGCTTTTTTCATGCCGATCTGCATCCCGGAAACCTGATGATCATGTCCGATGACAAGATCGGTTTTATAGATCTCGGCATGGTGGGACGTTTTGAGGAGCGTACCAGGCGGCGCATGCTTTACTATTTCCATGCCCTGGTCTCCGGCGACATCGAGGGCGCCACCCGTAATCTGGCCGCCATGGCGCGTGTCGGGAAAAATGGGGACCCGAACGGTTTCCGGCGCTCCGTCACCGACCTGCTCCGCAGATTTTACCAGCACGCCTCTTACGGCGATTTCAGCCTTGGACAGCTCATCATCAACTCCCTGGCCATTGGCGGGCGCCATCGCATCTTCTTTCCCGTCGAAATGACCCTCATGACCAAGGCGCTGATTACCTATGAGGGTGTCGGCAAAATGCTCAACCCGAAGATCGACATCCCCGCCCTCTCCCGGAAGCACGCGCTCAAGATCTTCCAGGACCAGTTTCATCCCGCTTCCATTGCGCAGGAGCTTTGGCGCGGAACCCCGGAACTGATCGATGTGCTCATGCGCCTTCCAAGGATAACCGCTGACAGCCTTACCCACCTGGAGGATACCCTCACCGACCGTACTCCAAAACCGGACTCCATTCAGAACCTCAGCGGCAGCATCATGAGCGGCGCCTTTGTGCTTGCCGGCACGCTGGCGGTTGTGCAGGGCGGACCCTGGCCGCTCTGGAGCGCGCTGTTTCTCATCGGTTTCCTCTTCTTCCTGTTCAACAAACAGCCGAAATCATGAACCGGCAACGATATTCAAACATCGCCCCGGGTGAGGACCCGATGGATTTCGAATATCTCGAGAGCTTTTACCACGAGGTTTCCTCCGGGATCATGGATCACTACTTCCGCGCCACCCTCTCCGGCTTTGAAAACATACCTGAATCCAGGCCTGTGATTCTGGCATCCAATCACAGCGGAAATGCGTTCCCGCACGACTCGTTCGTGCTTGATCAATTGCTCTGGCGGGAAGGCGGCTTCGGTGAAAAAGCGAAAATAAAACCGCTTTATTCTCCAAAGCTGGCGATAAACTGGTGGCTGCGTCCGTTCGGCCTGGATAACTGGTGGCGAAAATTCGGGGCTGTCGACCAGACCTACCTCAATTTTGACCGGATCCTGGCCCGTGGCGGACGGGTAATCTATTATCCCGAGGGTATTCCGGGTATCGGAAAGGGTTTCAACCGCAGGTACCGCCTGCAGCCTTTTCAGCCAAGCTTCGTGAAGCTGGCCGCTCGTTATGATGTTCCATTGCTTCCCGTTTTCGGCATCAATGCCGAGTGGATCAATCCGGCCAACCTGACTTTCCGCTGGATCGACAAAGTTAGCAGCCGTTTTCTCGGTATTCCGTTCATCCCGCTTCCGCTGATAATTGTCGCCGCTATCTTTCCGTTCTTCTTCTATTTTGCGTTTCCCTGCAATATGAAGTTTTTCGTCGGAAAGCCGATTGATGTGCGGGAAAGGGCAAAAAAACAGGGCTCTGCCACACCCGGGGATCCGGAAAGGGCCGAAGCGGAAAACATTGCGGAGGATATCCGCCAGGAAATGCAACGGGTGCTTGATGCCCTGGCTTCACAACACGGGAAAAAACCTTATGACTTCGCTTCCCTGATCCGGTCTTTCCGTCGCATAAAGGGACGCCGATGGCTGACCAGCCCTTTCGGCTGGCCGATTCTTTTCACACGACATTACCGGGATTTTTTCGATAAAAAAAACAACGCGACTGGGACCTTATCGGTTACTATCTCCCTTTCGGATGGATATTCCTGTCGCTTTTCCGAAAACTGAGAAAACCGCCCTATGGAAATCGCGGCCTCAGCAGAGAAGAAAAGGTACAAAAGGAGGGAAGTTATGTGTGGTCCATCGCCAGGGAAACCGACGATGGTAATATGTAGAGCGAGGGAAACGGGCCATCTTACCCGGACTTGCCCTGCTTTTTCCCGCCTTTTGCAGATCCGGACCCGGATGACTGCTTCTCTTTCATCTGATCGATTTTCTTGTTGAGGGCATCCACTTTGTTGGAAAGCTCCTGGATCTCTTTTCTCGTTGGGATACCCATTCCAGTCATAATGGACTTCAGATTGCGCTCAACGCGCTCCTCCGTCTTATCAAAAGACTCGCCGACCTGGTCTTCCGCCTTTTCATACCGCTCGGAAACCTCTTTCCAGAGTTCGTCCATCTGCTCTTTTCGCTTCTTTTCGTAGGTTGAACCACGATCCACAAGGCTCCGGAACAGCTTGCTTCCTTCTTCCTCCACGGCAGAAAGCGCTCCGAGTCCGGCCAGCCAGATCTCTTTTGCACGCTCATTCCATTCGTGCTTTTCCTTTTTTTCTTTTTTCTCTTTTCCCGTCTCTTTTTTCTTTTCGTTGCTCATGTTGCTACCTCGTTTGTGCTTTTTTGGTGTTATGAATCAAGTTCATCCACTTTCTTTTCAAGTTCGCCGACCTTTTTCTTCAATGCCTCAAAATCCTCGCGGCTGAGACCCTTCAGGATGCGCGCTTTGCGCTCCTTGAGCCATCCCTCCATCCCACTGCGCAACTCGTCCCACTGCTGATCCAGATACGAGCCGCCCATCCGGACCCACTCGTGAAGCGCCGACACCGAAGAGACGTCCGACTGCTTGCTTTGTTCCATAATAATCTGGCGAAGCACCTGTGCCGTATAATCTTCCTTACCGCTTTTGTCTGTCACTTTTATGCTTTCACCCGATTGGATGATCTCTGCCAGATCCGACAGAGAAACATACCTACTGTTCTCCACATCGTACATTTTGCGGTTTGCATACCGCTTTATCCATCGTTCTTCCATTTTTTTACCCGGTTTTTTAAATTGTTTGCTGTGGTCGCTACAAGGTATATACGTAAAATAACGCTCTGCGTTACAAAATATTATGCACCGCGTTATTTTTGATGATAAACTGGCCTGTTTGGCTTGTTCTGTCACTGATGTTCTAACGCAGATATCCAACCAACGATATCCTGTCGCCGATACCCACTCCGGCGATGGTATAAAAAAAATGATTTACCTGATTGCAGCCGTTCAAGTCAATTTTGCCAATTAGTAACGGAATGATATATTTCAGGGACATTATTGAACGACCTCAACCTTCTATTAATCATTATTACTACAAACAATGCGAATTATCATATTTGGTCCCCCAGGTGCCGGCAAGGGCACCCAGGCGAAAATGGTAGCGGAACATTTTGGTATTATTCATCTCTCAACGGGAAAAATGTTTCGTGAAGCTATCAACCAGGGTACAGAACTCGGAAAACTTGTACAATCCATCATCGACGAGGGTCAGCTTGTTCCCGACCAGACGGTTGTGGACATGGTGGAAGAGACCATTGCCTATGAAGACTACGGCAAGGGATATATCCTGGATGGCTTTCCGCGTACCGTGGAGCAGGCCGTAGCTTTTGACAACCTCCTGGAACGGCGCAATGAGTCGATTGATGTGTTTATTTCGCTGCATGCGCCCGACGAAGAGCTGATCCAGAGGCTGCTGACCCGTGGTGAAGGCCGCTCGGACGATACGGAAGAGAAGATCAAGACACGCCTGGAAGTCTACAAGAAGGAGACGGCGCCCGTGATGGAGCATTATCAGCAGGCTGGCATGTTCCGGTCTGTGGATGGTACCGGCACCATTGATGAAATATTCCAGCGCATCCTGTCAGCTCTGCCCAAAAAATAATCTGTGCCATTCCACGCACAGCGGGGTGACATCCTGAATGGATTTCGCTTCGTGGAACAGGTGTGCTCCTTTTCCGAGTACATACAAGGGCACCTGGTTGCGTGTATGCGTCTTGACGGAGAGATCCTCCAGATTGCCATGATCACTGGTAAGGAGCAGGGTATATCCGTTTTTCTCCTGCCGGCTGATAAGGTGTTCCAGGAACCGGTCAATGCGGGAAAGGATCTTGTGTGCGAGATCGGCATCGCGGCTGTGACCGGCCTTGTCGGTCAGATAGTATTCGACCAGGACCAGATCGTGTTCGGTGGCTGCCCGGATTACCCGTTCTGCAGCATCTGATTCGGATATCAACGGCACGTCCAGCGAAAGCCGGGTACGCCAGGCATCCTGCGTAAGTTCCGCGGTAATGGCCCTCTCCGCCAGGATCTCCGGCACGGAATTGAGTTTCATGCCCGCCCGGGTGGTCATGAAGGTGGTGCTGGACCAGCGGTTTTTTGTGGTGACGTAATCGATGAACCGCTGCGGAAAAGCATTAATGAAGTGACAGCGCCCGTTTTGGTGGCCAATTTTTTGAAAGATGCTTTCTCCATCCAATAATCCGCGTATGGCCGAGTGTGGATAGGGGCCAAAGTGCCTGCCCAGCAGCTGCGCAGAATTGATCCCGGTGAAGAGGGTCACCTGCCCGGTTCCGCTTTGCGGCAATCCATCCACCCCCAGACAGGCATCGATGGAGGTGAAAAAATGTGCTCCGTTTTGGCAGATTTCGGCATCTTCCGTGAAAGCCTGTCCACCCGCCATCGCTTTGAAAGCGGGATAATCATGCATTGTAAACGGATTCCGCCCGTCAGACCTGCCGAGTCCGACACCGTCCAGAAACAGGAATACAAGAGACATCAGCGCTCCACGATAATAGTTACAGGTCCGTCATTGACCAGGGATACGTCCATTTTGGCTGCAAAAATACCTGTTTGGATCCTTCCTGGCATGGCATCTTCCAGCAAAGCTACCATGCGGTCATACATCTGTTCGGCCTTTTCCGGTCCGGCCGATGCCGTGAAACTTGGACGGGTGCCTTTTTTCAACGCACCATACAGTGTGAATTGCGATACGATCAGCATGCCGCCATCCACATCCTCCACACTGCGGTTCATCTTTCCCTCATCATCTTCAAAAATCCGGAGCTTCCTGAGTTTTTCGGCCATCCAGCGAAGCTGCTCGTCGGTATCGTCGCGATGAACGGCCAGCAGCACCAGTAATCCTTTGCCAATAGTACCGGTAACGTTGCCGTCGACGGTGACCGATGCCTCTGAAACCCGCTGTACAACTGCTCTCATGGTATTTCTGATTGTTAACAAGTATGGGGATAACCGTGCACGAAACTTGTTGATTCGTATACGGGTCATTTTTTATGTGCGGAAGATAACCAATTATTCACTGTTACATGCGGGATTCCCACACCATAAGGGCTCTGCGGGAAGTGTGGGTTACAAGAATGTGCTGAAATGTATGATTCATGTGATACGTGGATATTCTGATGAAAATCTTTTAAAAGGCTATTACCAGTGGATGTTGTTATCCACATTTATTTCAACAATGGTGGAGATGCCAATTTGAATAAAACGGAAAACTTTCTTTTCCACATATCAACAGCCTCTATATATGATTACAAATTTATATAAAAATTAATTACTCATAGAAAACCCGTGTGGAAAAAAAAAGAAAGGACTTCTTGGTTTTGTTTCCTTTTGTTCCAAACTTTCTTGCGTCCTGTTACCGTTCCCGGACAGAATCCGGAACAAGATGCCATTTCCCGAATCATCCCTAATATTTTCAGTTAATTATGTCCAAGAAACATACGTACAAGTCTGCCGGAGTGGATGTGGATGCCGGAAACCGTTTTGTGAAATCCATAGGCGACCTGGTTGCCAGAACGCACCGGCCGGAGGTCGTGACTTCCATTGGTGGTTTCGGTGGTCTTTTCCAGCCGGATTTTTCCTCCATGAAGCAGCCGGTCCTGGTAAGCAGCGTGGATGGTGTCGGGACAAAGCTGATCATAGCGTTCAGGACTGGGGTGTATCACACCATTGGACAGTGCCTGGTAAACCACTGCGTCAATGACATCGCTGTCTGCGGGGCAGAGCCGCTTTTTTTCCTGGACTATTTTTCGACCGGAAAACTGGAACAGGAGGTGGCCTACAATGTCCTGAAAGGGTTCACTATCGCCTGCGAGGAAAACGGCTGTGTACTTATTGGCGGTGAAACCGCGGAGATGCCGGATATCTACGGCGAAGGTGAATTTGACCTGGCCGGAACGGTGGTGGGTGTGGTGGACCGGGATCAAATCCTGGATGGATCCGGTATTCAGAACGGGGACATTATCCTTGGTGTGACGGGAAACGGATTGCATACCAACGGTTATTCACTGGCACGCAAGGTTTTGCTATCGAAGTACAGTGTTGATCAGCACGTATCGGAACTTGGAATGACGATTGGAGAGGCCCTGCTGCAGATCCACCCGTCCTATCTGCAGGTGATAAGAAAACTAAAAAAAATAGAGGGGATCCGTGGCTTTGCCCACATAACGGGTGGGGGTATTGTGGGTAACACGGAGCGGATCGTGCCAAAAGGAAAGGCCTTGAAAGGAAACGCCCCGAAAGAAAAAAATGCGGATGGGAAGAACGTGGATGAGAAAATGACTGGGAAAAAGGGTCCGGAGGAAATAAAAGCAGATGAAAAGACTCCTGAGGGACTGATTCCGGTCATTGACTGGGACAGCTGGGAGTGGCCGGCCATTTTTGAATTGATCCGGAAGGAAGGTGATGTTCCGGTTGAGGATATGAGGCAGGCATTCAATCTTGGTATCGGGCTGACGGTCGTTGTTTCACCCGAAAGAGCCGATTCCGTGCTGAACACGGAGATACAAGCCGGATTCCGTATCCTCCCGATAGGAGAGGTCAAAACCAGCCGATAAACACATTGCTTCTGTTGCGCGTTGGTTCGTAGACGCCGGCGACACCGATATCCACAGGGAAGTTGAAAACACGGAATTGCATGCGGATTCCACCACCGAAAAGCGTGCGGGAATCTGAAACCCAGTCCTCGTATTGTCGTGATTGCACCGGGAACACCGTGTCACTGAACAGGACCAGGTAGAATCGGTCCATGAAAAAAGGCAGCAGAATCTGTCCGCGGTCGGCGTGCCAGAGCGGTATGGTAAAACGGCTGTTAAGACGGGCTGCGTTGTTGAAACCCAATAAGATTCTCTCGTCGAATCCCTGGGAGTAGAAGCCGCTTATGTCGAAATATGGCCGGTTTTGCGTGACGGCCTCAGCGCCGAGGCGCAGGGACCAGTTATCTTCATAATAAAAGGTCAGGAACCGGTACATCCCGACACGCAAGGCAGACAATTTCTGCGCAGCATCGGTCTGCAGGTCGTGGTTGACTTCAGAAAACAGGAGCCATCCCGTGTTGGGCTGAACGTCCCGGATGTTCTGCTGAAGGCGGTGCTGCCACGATACAAACAGGGAGGCGCGTGTGCGTTGGAACCAGTCTGACTGCGATGTGCCTCCGGTTGTGATGATCCTCTCCCTGAGCACATCAATACCGGGCACGAAAGAAACAGAGGAACTGCGCGTGTTTTGGTCGATACGGTACTGTAAAGGGATGTCTATTCCAGCCCCCTGGCGATCCAGCAGAAAATCCGTGGTCTGGACGGGCCGCTGGTAGAAATTCAANCGNAAGCCGGGATAGAAGCCGCTGAACCGATAGTCCACATCATACCAGAAGCGGTTGTTGGATGTGCTCAGTTCGGCATTGTAACTGTGCCTGCGAAGCACGTCGCCACCGGAGAGCACGGCCCCGAAGCGGTGACCGATGAATTGCGATTCGTTTTCCCAGTAGGGAAAGGCCGATCGGGGACGAAGCCAGCCGATTCCGGTGTGGTAGGATGAGAGTGTCCAATCCCCGGGCAATTCCATTTCTGTTGGACTGTCCGCGGAAGAAGCTGTTTCACCATCATCCAGCGGACCGCCGGTTTGGTTTTCGACATAACCGGCTGGCAAAGGCGGGTCAGGGGAGGGTCCGGAGAACGGAGGATATTTCCATTCACCGGCCGGGATTTCCTCAGGTGTGAGCTGGTCATAATCAAGCAACACCAGTTCAAATCGATTTTTATGAAGCTGAACAGCTGCAATCCTGGATCCATCCGGACTCCAGGAGGCCTCCATGATCCCGTAGCGGTGGTTTGTTGCTCGTCGCACAGAACCGGTATCGGTTTCTGAGCCGGAAGCGGGTGCCAGGGGGCCAAGATATTCATACAGATTCATCCGTCCGTCCAAATCCGACGTAAACAGCAGGGTGTGGCCATCCGGATGCCAGTCCGGATCGTAAATGGATGCGAGATCGAATGCGATATCCGCCGGTTCACGGTTGAATCGCTCAAGATCATCACGATGCAGGAACCAGAGTCCCTGGAGGCCCTGGCGATTGGCCAGAAGCACAAGCGAATCGGGATCTTTGGGATGAAAGGCCAGTTCCAGCAGGTGTCCCTGCTCCGGTATCAGGAGGGTATCCACGCCTGTTCTTTTTATGGATACCAGAACATTGCGCTCATGGTGGGTCTGCAAGGCCCAAATCGTGTTGTCCGGGCCATAGGCAGGGGCGTGGATGCGATCCACCAGGATAAGTTGCCCGGTGTCACGATCCAGATAGTTGCCGGGAATCCGGACGTCTCCATCATCATCAACAGAGGCTTCGTGGATCCTCATGCGCTGGTAGTTGTGATAGTAGGGATGGCGGTGATAGCGGGAGTAGAGCAAGCGGCTTCGGTCGCGATTGAGAGTGAACCGGTAATCGTCCGTTGACCGTGTTTCAAGGAACAGTGCAGAGTTGTTGCTTTGTGTGTCAAAGCTATAAAAACCCGGACGCTGATTATAGGAAAGGCCGTAATAAAGGATTTCCCTGTTGGATATCCAGAAGGGTCGGCGGACCCGGCCGGCTGTTATTACATCCGGCGATGGATAGATATCCCGACCGACCATGCTGGATTCCGCCTGTTTTTGCTCTTCCTCTTTTTGTTCTTCGTGTTGTTCGCGGAACTGACGGTAGAGCCTGGACGGCCGTTTGCCGGTGTGGTACCAAAGGGCCGAGCCGTATCCGAGGAATGGCCAGCGCGAAACGAAGCGGATGGTTTTTTTCGTGGTTTCCATACCGTATTCGTACTGCAGCCAGTGGATGAATTCATGTCCGCCGATATAGTGGCGGTCGAACGGCCAGGTCCGGGCCGGATCCATCAGCATCTGTCCGAGCGACCAGCGATGCCGGCTGTCGTAGATGGTTTCGAACTGCTGTGTGAAATAGGGGTGGTTGCCGCGGCCGCTCAATCCGTATTGGCGGTGGGATTCATGGAATACGGCAATGCCCTCGATCATGCCAAGCGGGGCGGCAAGGTGCATGGAGCGGGCGAGGTCCGGCGAAAACGGACGGATGAAACCCGTCACCCCGAAGGTCGGGATCACATTCAGGTGCAGGGCGTGGACCAGCTCATGCGGCATGACGGTGTTCAGCCAGTTGCCGTCCGAGGGGTTCATGCTCTTGCTCTTGATCCGTGGTATTTCGACCTCAATACGAAAATTCTGGGTGGTGACATATCCGTTCGAGAGATCGTTCTGACCGTTCAGAACAACCGGCATGCCGGAAAGGGATCCGCCCACAAGTGTTTGTACGATATCGTACTGATCCTCCAGCAGCAAGGCCGAACGCAGGGCGGCCGCCTCCTCTCCTTCCTGGAAAAGTATGCGAAAATGCGGCGTCTCGAGCTGTTGCCAGGCGGGGCGCGTCGGACGATAGACATTCTCGTAGATCTGGGCTCGTACAGCATCCACCCCCAAAAGGAGAATCAGCACAAGCGTTATACCCCACGTCAATCGGTATGTAACCATAGAATGAAGCAAGAAGATTAGCGCACAGAAACCGACCATCTGAATCGGTAATCATCAGGCGGTTTGCCTTGAAAGCCGGAACCATGAAACTTCTGATCAGTAGTAGATCACATACTGGTACATGAGCCAGAAGAAGCAGAAGCTGCCGACCATCACCATAATATGCCAAATCGCATGAAAATTAAAATGCTTTGGTGAGGGATTCGGCCACTTGATTCCATAGATGATGGCGCCCACGGTGTATGCGAGGCCGCCCATCAAAATCCATGCGATGGCACCGAAGGAGAAAACCTGCCATAATGCGGGAAAAACGATGAGGGCCATCCACCCCATGGTCAGGTAAAGCACCAGGGAGACCCATTGCGGAGCGTTGAACCAGACCAGCTTGAAGATCACGCCAAGTGCGGCAACAGCCCAGACGGCGGTGAAGAGCGCCCAGCCGAGAAATCCTTCCAGCACGATCAGTGTAATAGGGGTGTAGGTGCCGGCAATGAGCACATAGATCATGATATGGTCGATGCGGCGCAGGATGCGTATCCCTTTTTCGGATACGGGAAGCAGGTGATAGAGGGTGCTTGCGAGATAGAGCAGGATCATGCTGCTTCCGAAAATCGAGAACGCCACAACGTGTGTCGGCTGTCCGTGGAGAACGGATTTATGGATGAGCAGTACGAGTCCGAGCACAGAGAGAAGTGCGCCGGCAAGGTGCGTGTAGGCATTGGCGGGTTCGCGGACCCGGGACAAGAGGGATCTCATCGGTTTCATCTTTGTGGAACGCTTTTTAATCCCGGTTTCGTCTTCCCGCGTTTTTCATCCTCGTAAAACTGGCGAAGGCTGTTGCGTGCCATCACCACAAGGATTACCGCAAGCACAAAAAGGGTAACCGAGAGCACGCTCAGGAACCATGAGTCCTGCTGATACTGGTTCCATGCGAAGATGAGCAGGGAAAGCAGTGTGACGGTGAACATGAATATCATCGGGATGACGGTGAAAACCGGATTCACTTTTTTCTTTGCCAGCCAGACGGTCCCGGCCAGAAGGGCCAGTGCGGCCAGCAGTTGGTTGGCCGAGCCGAATATGGGCCAGAGTTGTTCGAACTGCCCGGTAAGCAGCAGTGACCCGGACAGGAGCACAACCAGGAACGTGGCGACAAATCGGTTCTGGAGGGGCGACCGGATGCGCGCGGACGGGATATCCTCGGCATATTCCTGGATGATGAACCGGGCCAGCCGCGTACAGGTGTCCAGGGTGGTGAGCGCAAATGCGGATACGGTCAACGCCACGAATGAGATGGCTACCGAAATCGGAATGCCGATCGAGGAGATGAATCCGCCTAGCCCTTCAGAAAACAAAGTTACCGGTCCAACATCTGCCAGCCGGAGGCTGAAATCGGCGCGTGTCATAACTGCAACGGCCATAACGGCTATCACCGCAAGCAGGGTTTCGATCAACATCCCCCCGAAACCGATCATTTTAACATCTTCTTCTTTGTTGATCTGTTTGGATGTGGTCCCGGATGCCACCAGGGAGTGGAAGCCGGAAATCGCACCGCAGGCAATGGTCACAAAAAGGACAGGGAACAGGAGTCCAAGGTTTTCCACCTGAAACTGGATGGATGAGGTCATTTCAATGCGCGGATTGCCGATAAGGATGCCTGCCACACCGAAAAGGATCATGCCATACAGCAGGAAGGAGTTGAGGAAATCCCTCGGTTGCAACAGGATGGATACCGGGGTTACGGCGGCCAGGAAAATGTAGGCAACCAGGATGGCGATCCAGAAAGCATACCCGATCTGAATGGGATAGATCTCGCCGAGATATACGAAGAAGTACAGCAGTCCGACCCCGAAAATGGTGCTGATCCAGAGGGGGAAGCCCAGGCGGTTGATGACGACGCCGAACACCAGGGCGAGAAGGATGAAAAATACCGATGCCGATGCTGCAGCCGGGACCGTGACGAAAGTTCGGGCCACAATGTCCATGAAGACGGCAATGACCAGCAGCAACGTGGCGAATGCGAAAACGAGAAAGAGTTTTTTTCCGGAATCGCCGATGTATTGCTGGATGATTTCGCCAATGGACTTGCCCTGGTGGCGCAGTGAAGCGGTCATGGACGTGATGTCATGGACGGCACCGAAGAAGATGCCGCCTATGATTATCCAGAGAAGGGCGGGTACCCATCCAAAAGAGACGGCGATGATTGGGCCAACGATGGGACCGGCTCCGGCAATGGATGCAAAATGGTGTCCAAGTACCACAAACCGGTTGCTCGGAACGTAATCCACACCGTCTTCACGGGTGTGGGCCGGGGTGACGTTGCTGTTGCTCACCCCCAGTTTTCGGGCGATGAACGATCCGTAAAACCGGTAGGCACTCAGCAGAATGGCAATGGTCCCTGCAAGGATGGCCAGTACAGACATGGTGATTCGGCAAGTGGTGGTTTGACAATCACCATAAGTACAAGAATTTGTAACGTTAATCAAGGAGAATTTGGGGCGCGGGGACAGGGAATTAGCAGCTGCGCACGAAGCACGAAAGAGTCGTAATACACAAACAGGAAACAGCCGCCGCAATCCTAATCCATGAACGGATCAAAGATATCCGGTCCGGCCATGACCACGCCGAGCGGCTGCAGCCAGTGCCTGATTTCAATGGTGTTCTGATGCGAATTGAGCACATCGGTGAGACGGCGGTAGACATGAGGGGATTCATCCAGTCCTCCGCCACGCAGCTTGACGCCCTTTTTCTTAATCCATTCCTGCATCATCTTCGGGGTCACCTCGCCGGCCCGGACCTGCTTGCGCTTTTTACCCCGGCCGCGGTATTTGCCGGCAGCCCTGGTCCGCGACATGACACGTCCCGCCCCGTGAATGGTTGAATAGAGCGCTCTCTTGCTTTCGGGACTGTCAACTCCTTCCAGGATCACCGAGGGATCGCCCATGCTTCCGCCAACAAAACTGCGCTGGCCCGGGAATGCGGGGGTCGCCCCCTTGCGGATGACCAGGTAGTCGTGCAAGGTGGTTTTTCGGGATTTTATTGTGCCGCCATCCGTCCCCTTTTTTTGCTCATCTTCGGCATCGGCGCCATTTCCCGGCAAATGCTGTTTCAGCGATCCGGGATCCGGATGCTGTTCTTTCCAGGCATAGTTGTGATGATTGTGGACGCGTTCAACGATTTCAGCACCGGCAAGTTTAGCCGCATACTCACACACCCACTCGCGCCCGGCCCATGCATAGGCGCCGCACAGCCGCATGGCGCGGTAATATCGCTCGCCAAGGTTGCTGTCGATATCCAGAAGCACCTCTTTTTCCACGGCGCGTATATTCCATGGCCGGTCCTGCGAGAGGTTTATGAATCCGGTTGCGGTTTTGTGTCCCAGCCCGCGGCTTCCGAAATGGACGCCCACCCAGATGCGGTCCTGTTCATCGGCAAAGATGTCCACGTAGTGATTTCCGGCGCCCACGGTACCCAGCTGGTCGCGTCCCAGTTTCTTCAGTTCGGCCCGCAGGGAGGCCGGCTCGTATGCCTCCCAGTCGTCACTGTCGAAAATGGGATGATCGCGCGGGGCGTCCGGGTTGGTCTGCCCGATACCAAAGGAGATGTATTTCTCGATGCGGTCAAGCAGGAGGTCCAGATTCAGGTCCTTTTTCTGCATATCCAGCCGGACAGCCATGTTGCCGCACCCTATATCAAATCCGACACCCACCGGAGACACCTTGTTCCGATAGGCTGCAACGCCGCCTATGGGCATGACATAGCCCAGATGTCCGTCCGCCATCAGGGCGCCATACTCAGCCCTGCTCATGACATCCAGAAATTGCCGGATGGTCTGTTCTTCGTGATCGCCGTAAATGGGATATCCTTCTATCTTTTGAAACATAGCGGCATTTTTTTGGAGTGTGATTGCGTGATCGCTTTCAGCCGGATTCCGGCTTTTCAATAAAACCGTTCTTTAGTATAATGAAAGCTTTGCGCCTTGAGAGTTCCAATTCGTTCTATCTGATTTATTCCATCTGTTACCAATAACAACCGCTCATTCACGTCTTCCGGCGACCCCATCCACCGCGAACACCGCCAGCCCTTGCCCGAATCCCGGACCAACCACTACTGCTTCGGCACGAACCGGCTGTTTGGCAACGGCCTGTTTTTTGGTCGCATCATCCACCAGAATGGTACGATCCGCTGATGAAAGATACTGCTGTCCGCTGATGAAAGATACTGCTGTCCGCTGACGCAGGACGTCGCTGTCCGTTTGTGCAGGTTGCCGTGGTCTGTTTGTGCAGGTTGCCGTGGTCTGTTTGTGCAGGACGTCGCTGTCCGTTTGTGCAGGTTGCCGTGGTCTGTTTATGCGCGGGATTGCGCCTGGGTGTCCTTGTTCAGAGTCCGGCCTGTTTTTTCAGTTCGTCGACGTAATCCAGTTTTTCCCAGGGGAACTCTTCCCGGCCAAAATGGCCATATGCGGCCGTATTGCGGAAGATGGGCTTTCGCAGATCAAAACGGCGGATAATCCCGTCCGGAGTGCAGTCGAAATTTTTCTGGATCAGTTCAACCAGCTTTTCGTCACTGATTTTTCCGGTTCCGAACGTGTTGACATTGATGGATACCGGCTCGGGGATACCAATGGCATAGGCGAGCTGGATCAGGCACTCATCCGCAATACCTGCCGCCACAATGTTTTTTGCGATGTGCCGGGCGGCGTATGCCGCACTCCGGTCGACTTTGGAGGCGTCTTTGCCGGAAAAGGCACCGCCGCCATGAGCGCCGCGGCCTCCGTACGTATCCACAATGATCTTGCGGCCGGTCAGGCCGGTGTCACCGTGCGGTCCGCCGATGACGAATTTTCCGGTTGGATTGACGTGCAGGATGGTATTGTCATCCATCAGCTCTTTTGTGATGACGCGGGGCAAGAGGTGCTTGCGGACATCCTCCCGGATTTTGTCCTGTTCCACATCATCGTCGTGCTGGGTGGAGATAACGATGGTGTGGACCCGAAGGGGCCTGTTGTTTTCATCGTATTCTACGGTAACCTGGCTTTTGCTGTCCGGCCGCAAATAGGGCATATCGCTGGTGTTCTTGCGGATATCGGCCAGTTCGCGCACCAGGTCGTGGGCGAATTGCAGCGCCATCGGCATGAAGGTCGGGGTTTCGCGCGTGGCATAGCCGAACATCATGCCCTGGTCGCCGGCACCCAGCCGGTCCACGCCCATGGCAATATCCGCACTTTGCTGGTGGATAGTGACCATGACGCCGCACGAATCGGCATCAAAACGGTATCCGGGCTTCGTGTAACCGATTTCGCGGATCACTGTGCGGGCAACCTCCTGGACGTCAACATAGGCCTCGGTGGTCACCTCACCGGAGACGACGACAAGGCCGGTTGTGACAAGTGTTTCGACGGCAACGCGCGAATTGGGATCCTGGGCAAGCATGGCATCCAGGATGGCATCGGAAATCTGGTCGGACACTTTGTCCGGGTGTCCCTCGGAAACAGATTCGGAAGTA
>SL_3KL_010_SEDDRAFT_10002777_pt1 | contig 15939 bp, 15 predicted proteins | sample SodLakKL_010_SED_2_FD_10381 | JGI IMG/M metagenome (IMG submission 10381) | reverse complement strand
TAAGATCACAATACTGAGGTAAGTGCCGTACGGTACGAACGATCTCTCGGCTCGTTGAAACGGACTGGTAATGAGCCCGAACAATCCGTACAGAGCCCAACCTCATCACCTTATGCGGGAAGCTTTCAGAAAACTTGAATCGTGAAATGGATCGAACCTACGGCACTTAAGAAACCGAGCCCGCTACAAACCCCGGGTTACACTCGGGGTTATCAAATCGGCGATGCCTGACGGCATACTCCATGTTGCAGGCGCCAGGGTAAAAACACTCTTTTTTTTTGCGAGAAGCAAACGTTTTACCGGGCAAGAATGGTCGTGTTGATACATCAAGAAGTAAAATCGCAGACATAGATTTCACATATTAGAAGCTGGGATTAAAATTTAGTGCCTCTAAAAAATCCTTGATAGCCTTCGGGAAATATCAGCTTATATCTCAAACTCTCGTAAATCTAAAGTGTCAAAACTTTCCCTTTCGTGTGACTATTCCTGACTACCTCTATCAAACGAATTACATCTCTTGCTTCAGTCGGTTTTACGGACAGTTCAGTGCCTTTTAGAATAGCATCAACAACATTTCGATAAAAGTGAGGATAGTTACCGGGTGCTGTTTTAACTCTCACATGTTCAACTCTTCCCTCCTTTCGAAACCGAAGGATTCCAAACTTTGACTCTTCTTCTGTGCCCCAATCATGCCTTTTAGGGTCAACTCCATCTGAAAGCGCCTGTTCCTGAGGATCAAATCCGTATTTCACATAAGCTCCGCCATCACCTCGAAGAACAAACCGGGGTGTATCATCCATAACCAGCATACCTGCTTTCAATTTGGCTTTAAACCCATTGTAATAGAGATCAATTTCAAACCAGTCATCGGTATCCCCTCCCCTCTGTTTCCTGATATCTGCGCGAAGTGAATCAGGTTTGCCAAAAAGCTGCAGTGCCTGGTCGATCAGGTGCGGACCAAGATCATACAAAATTCCGCTGCCGGGTAAACTCATCTCTTTCCATGCGTCGTCTCTTAATTCACTTCGAAAGCGATTGAAATTGGATTCAAATTCAACAAGCCGGCCTACTGATTTTTCATTCAACAATTTCGCAACGGTAAGAAAATCTCCATCCCATCTTCGATTTTGAAATACGGAAAGGACCCTGCCCTTTTTTTCAGCCAGATCTATCAACTTCTCCGCCTCATTAGATGTGACCGTAAAGGGTTTATCCACCACTACGTGTTTACCCGCATTAAGTGCCTGTTCTGCCATCCGGTAGTGCAGGTGGTTGGGTGTGGTGATGATCACAAGCGTGATGGAATCATTTTTTAACAGAGTAATCATATCCCGAAATACCTCAATATCCGGGCGATCTGCCAGCCGGTCAGGTCCCGAACGTTTCAATACAGCGCTCAGGATAATATCGTCACGTGCATCAATCAGTGGAGCATGAATGTTCTTTCCTGATTTACCATAGCCGATGATGGCTGCNTTTATTTTTGATGACATGCATGATGCTTTTANNTGTGACTATTTTTATAAGGTCCTATAAGCGTAAGCAGCACCCAGAAAGCTGTAAATATCACAACTGTAAATGCAATCATCATAGGTGCCCCAAACTCTGTGGAGAAGCTGACCACTTCACTGAGAAATCCATTTATGAGGCCGGTAATAAATACCGCCGGAAGCAGAGAAAAACCAAATCGAAATAAAAGCTTAAAGAGATCCGGTCGCTTTTTAGGCTGATTACTTTCTTCATCACGGCCTGAAGGATTCACATATTCTGAGCTCTCACCTTCCTGAGGATTGATCAAATTATTTTTCTTCCTGAAGTCTGATTTCATTACTTATTTTTAGCCTAAGGGTTTGATTAAACTCATCAAAAGTACAATAACCGTATCAGGTCTAAACATCAAATGTTTATCCTTTAAATTGGTTGCTAATCTGTTCTATTCTTCGAAATGCAGTGAGTTTTTCATACAGATTGAAGAGGCGGACTTTCATTCTGCACACTTTTAGGATTTGGTATTTGAAATTTGGAATTTCAGCTATCAATTTACAGAATTCCCAAAACTATGATTAATGCAATTCGATATGTCCGATAATAATCTGCTAACCGTTGCCCTCGCACAAATCTCACCCGTATGGCTGAACAAAGCCGAAACTCTGAAAAAGATCGAAAATGCCATTCAAGAAGCCGGGAAGCAGGATTGTGAACTGATCGCCTTTGGAGAGGGATTGGTTCCGGGCTATCCCCATTGGGTTTCCAATACAAGCGCAACGGAGTGGAACTCTCCGGTACAAAAAGAGCTCCACGCTCACTACGCCCGGAATGCTGTCCGAATTGAGGAGGGGGATCTGGATGAAGTGTGCAACCTTGCAAAAAAATATTCTATCGCAGTCTATCTCGGTATCATCGAACGGGCCAAAGATCGCGGTGGGCACAGCCTCTACTGTTCACTGGTTTATATTGATCCGATGGGTTTAATCCAATCTGTTCATCGCAAACTACAGCCTACTTATGATGAGCGCCTCACCTGGGCGCCCGGCGATGGCAACGGGCTGCGGGTCCATCCACTCAAGGAGTTTACTGTAGGCGGGCTCAACTGCTGGGAAAACTGGATGCCACTTCCACGAACAGCCCTTTATGGAATGGGTGAGAACCTTCATGTGGCCGTCTGGCCGGGGAGCGTCCGAAATACAAAAGAGATCACCCGGTTTATTGCGCTTGAATCACGTTCCTTTGTTCTCTCGGTATCTGCGCTAATGACCTAAAAATGATTTCCCGGCCGACACCCCGCACCTCGAAAAAATACTCGAAAATGCTCCTGAAGTTCTCACTGACGGCGGTTCATGTATTGCCGGACCCGATGGTGAGTGGATCGTGGAACCTCTGCTGAACAGTGAAGGGCTCATCATCCAGCAGCTCGACTTTAACCGGGTACTGGAGGAGCGGCAGAATTTTGACCCATCCGGGCACTACTCACGACCGGATGTAACAAAATTGATCGTAAACAGGCAGCGTCAGGCAACCGTAGAATTTGAAGATTGAACAACCACTCTTTAACAATCAATAGCTGATTGTTTACATGCGCTTCACAGATAAAAATGAGAGAATCCTTTCGGGCAGAGAGTACTTGAAATTCTAATTATTAGAATTTTCTAATATTCTATATATTTGACATACCACCATTGCCTTTTCCTCCTTAAGGTAGATAACCGGGCCATTTACTATATTTGCAAGAATAAGAATGAACATTATTATCATCCTGCTCACAGTTCTGACAGCACTGGATTTTCAAGCCTTTCCTGAAAAACAATCTGCTTCACAATTAACCATTCAGGAGATTGATAACCAATATCACATTTTTGACATGGACACAGGTGAAGTGTTGAAAGTATCCAAGACAGAAGCTGCTGTTGACAGTCTTATAGTGAAAAGTTCAGAACTGCGGGGAAAAGATACCCGTGGTTCATTTCAATCGGCCAGGCAGGCATTTATTATTTCGCAAGACCTCAACTATCAGAATGGATTGGCTCGCTCACATAATTTACTGGGTATAAATTATTTCGATTTTGGCGACTATGAACGAGCCGTAAATCACTATTTTTCTGCAATAAAAATAGAAGAAGCGCTTGATAATGATGATCGTATCGCTTCTATATTAAATAACTTTGCGCTCGTATATGCTGAGCAGGGGAATTATGATATGACGGCCTACTATCTAATGGAAAGCATTGAAAAAAGAAAGTCCATTGGGCAAACTTCAGAGGTATTCACCTCAACCAATAACCTGGGAGTACTTCACAGAAGACAGGGTGAGTATGACAAAGCTCTTGATTATTTTTACATGACCGCAAAAGGTTCCCTCGAAGAGGAACCCGATAGCAATTTATATATGACTGCCACACTTAATATTGGCAACACCTACCGTAATCAAGGAGAGTTTGAAAAAGCCTTGCCTTACCTGGTAAAAGCTGCCGATTACTTTGAAAATAACAGCCAAAGACTGAACCAGGTATATGTAAATCTTTTTTTAAGCAATCTTTACCGGGACAAAATGGAGCTTGAGACCGCTTTAAAGCATGCTCTCACATCAATTGAGCTTGCTCAGGTTGAAAGGCATCGCGAAGGATTAAAAGACGCGCATCAGCTTGCAGCAGAGATCTACGAGTTGAATGGAGATTTCAGAAAAGCATATGCTCATTTTCAAACCTTTCATCAAATAACCGATACGCTAAATAATAGTGAGCGTGTACAGCGTATCAATGAATTACAGATTCGGTTTGATGTAGAGCAAAAAGACAAAGAGATTGAACTCTTAAACAGAGAATCTGATTTAAAACAGGCTGAACTTGCCAGGCAGGATCTCCTTAAAAATTTCCTGCTGGCAGGCGTCCTCTTTTTAATTGTTATTACAGTGCTTTTAACTCATATGAATCGCACCAAAAAGAGAAACAACCTTTCGCTCAGAGAATCGAGAGAAGAGATCAAAGAGCAAAATTTACAGTTGAACAGGCTGAACAGAGAAAAAGATGAATTCCTGAATATGGCAGTTCACGATCTACGCAATCCGCTATCTTCAATCATAATGATAACTGATCTGATCAGAGAAGAAGATAATATCAGTGACAGTGAATTGAATGAGTACTCAAATTTGATTCATATATCAGCCGAAAAAATGATAAGTCTGGTAAATAACCTTTTGGATATTCAGAATAAGAGTGCTCTAACAGCAAATGAAGAGCTGAATATTGTTGAGATTTTGAAACACTCTGTTGAAAATTTTAAAAAAACAGCAACCAGAAAGAATATTAATCTGAAATGCGCAATTAAAGATGATCCGATTTTAGTATATGGCCACTCCAATAATCTCGTTAGAATATTTGATAATCTGATCTCAAACTCTTTGAAATACTCCCCTTTTAATACCACTGTAAACATCTCAGTGGTAACCTATAGTGAGCATGTAAGAGTTACTTTCAAAGATGAGGGGCCCGGTATTTCTAAGGATGAACAAAGGAACCTTTTTCGCCAATTTGGCACCACCTCGAATAAACCAACCGGAAATGAAGGTTCTGTTGGACTGGGCCTCTATATCGTTAAAAAGTTTACCAAAGCCATGAACGGAAATGTTTGGTGTAAAAGTGAACCGGGAATGGGTGCTGAATTTATCTTCGAATTGCCACTGGCTGAGAAAACGAATTCTGTGAGTGAACCGGAAACTGAAGTATCCTATCTACACTAACTCCTGACCTCCGCATTTTTTTACTTGAACTCAGGTAATAAATGGCTTCCGATTCAGCAGTCAAAATGTAAATTCAATTAAAAACCTATTAAATCGTATAAAACGGGAAACACTCTTCTCTTGCTTGTGTTAGTATTATACTTATTAAGTATAAACCTACACACCAAAACAATATCATGCTAAAATATTTATTAGTACCAATACTGGCTTTTTCCCTGCTTGCCTGTCAGTCAGATCAGGGCGAACCTGTCACAGAACAGGCTCCGGCCGAAGATCCAATGCAGGAACAGTTTCAGCAGCAACAACCTGCAGCTGAAATTGATGTTTCTGATGATGAACTAAAGAAGTTTCTTGATGCATCATCCGTAGTTCAGCAAATCCAAATGGAATCTCAACAAGAGATGGTAGCCATTGTAGAAGATGAAGGACTTGCAGTTGAAACATTTAATCAAATTGCCCAGGCCCGTCAAACCGGTCAACCGGATGATGATATCAATGTGAGTTCAGATGAGCTTGAAAAATTTGACAAGGCTTCAGAAACCATTAGTGTACTGGAACAGGATATGGAGTCAAAGCTCATGAGTGCTATTGAAGATGAAGGTATGGAACCTGAGAGATTTATGGCCATTAACATGGCCCTCCAGCAGGATCCGTCACTGCAACAAAGAATTCAGGAGATGATGGGACAACCACAAATGCAGTAGTAACAGAGCTGCATCTGAATCCCTTTCAAATTGAAACAAACCTGCTATATAGTCTATAGCAGGTTTTTTTTTGTCAACGATAAACCCGCTAAGTTTTTCTTTTAAATCATTCCCAATTTAGAAGAATGTGACTATTACAGAGAGGAAACTTTGCGGGTTTCTTGCGACAGACCAGGCTTGGCATGAAACTACTTTACAGCAAGTAATTTTGGCCGATATTATAGATCAGGGTTGAATTATCTTTTTAGGCTCGCTTCTTTAAACCGCAGGAGATATCTTTATTAAAAATATCGATAATATCATCACCTGTGATATCTATGCACCCATTTGTGTCAGCGGCAATGATTTCTCTTGTGATTTTTCTATTCACAGCAGTTAATCTCCATGCTCAAAACTACCGCTTTTCCCTGGGCTATTCCGTTCAGCAGTATGAACTTGATATAACTCAAAACCCTGCATTTGGTGGTGATATCAGTTTCACACAAAAAGGTAACCTGGAACTTGAGTTAGAGAGATATTTTTGGCACCGGTTATATTACAGCATTCATGGTGACTATTTACTGCATAATCAAGAGTCCATATTTCTAGGTGGTCCGGTTAACTTTAACCAAGCCACCGTAGGTGTCAATTTAGGCCTTCAGTGGAGCAGGATTGGCGTTTACACAGGCGTGCATTCCGGTAGTTTTTGGAATATGCGTTTCAAGGGGATTTTGGATGAAGATGAACCCGGTGCCTGGATTCAGCCAGAGGGCTCCGGTAACTCTTTTTCACTGGGTTATACTATTGGTGCAAAATACTACCTATTCAAGTATTTGCGCCTGGATGCCAGATATAGATTCAACAGTTTTCAAAATAACTCCTTTACCGCACGAAATGTAAACGGACAAACTCCACAGGCTTCAGGTATAAAGATCAATCCATCTACGTTCACATTTGGTGTCACCATCTCAATTCCCTGGAGAAACCGCGAGACAGGCAGCAGAAGCCGCCCGGGCAGAAGTTCTTCCCGTACATCGGTCATGAGTGCAGAAGGCTTGAGTTTCAGCTCCCCTGTTCCCGGTAATGCTGTAATCACTTCTCCATTTGGACAACGCTGGACTCGTCCGCATGAGGGAATTGATCTGGATGCAAACCGCGGAGATAGTATTCTGGCTGCAGCCGATGGTGTGGTTATTGAAGCACGAAATTCTCGTGGTTACGGACGCATGGTGGTTATCCGGCACGGTACTGAGTACACCACATTGTATGCTCACCTCGACAGATTGAGGGTAAGAGAAGGGCAAAGTGTACAACGCGGCCAGGTTATAGGCACCGCAGGAGATTCGGGCGTGGCTACCGGTGTTCATCTCCATTTTGAAATCCGAAGAGACGGACGCCCGGTTGATCCCGCTATGTATATTCGTTTTTAAATACTCGAAAATTCGAAAACAGGTAAATCTTTCAACTCTTAACTTATAGGTTTAAATCTATTTAGAAATAACTAATTTTGGACACGTAAACGTTAAGAGATCTTAGAGCAGATCTTTAAAAAAGACTCTAACCCTGCTTTTGGGTTAACTTTTTCAAATTAAGGTCTTGAAAAAGTGTATAAATCTCCCCACACAATACGCTATTCAATTTTTAGTTCTATTTGAAAAATGTTGTGATTTAAATTTTTCTTAAAAATTCATAATTGAGCTTTGAATCAATTGTGAAATTGTTATCATGCGTTGGTTACATTTCAATTTGAACTATTTGTTGTGTGAGGATTAGCAATGAAAAAAAATATCACTACTGCTCTATTATCTGTTCTTACTATTTGCTCGTTAATACTGGCTGCTGATACGCTCCAAGCCCAGACAAATGGCCCGGTTGCTTCGAATGCCATTAATCAGGCTTCTGTAAACAGCGACACCCCGGCAAGCCTTAACTCTCTTATTGAATATTTCGATAAAAAGGGTGTGGACCTCAAACCTTTCCTGGCGGATTCAAGATTTGAAATTTATGACGGAATCGGAGACCGTTTCAGGAAGTCGGCCGAACGGCGTGTACTTACTTTTGAAGAGTACCAGCGCATACTCGGGTTTGAGGCTAAAAAGCGGAATATATCCGGTTTTATTGATGCCAATATCGATCAGCTTAAAATAGCTGAGGCAGAATACGATATTCCCATATATGTGATTGCGGCAATTATCGGTATTGAATCGGATTTCGGCAAGAATATTGGCAGTTTTAATCCGCTGAATGCCTATGTATCGATGTATTCCGAAAACTACAGAGCCGAATTTGCACGGGCTCAGCTTGAAGAACTTCTCAAGTTCACCGAGCGAAATAATATTGATGTGTTTGAACTAAAATCGAGCTATGCCGGTGCAATGACCTACGCGCAGTTCATTCCCTACTCACTGAACCGCTGGTTTGTGGGTGATGATATTTTTGATATGAACAATAATATCCTCTCCGTTGGTAATTACCTGGCTCATTTTAAGAACATCACCGGAAGCGTGGAGCGTGCTGTTTTCCGATATAATCCAAGCCAGATGTATACCGATGCAGTAATGGCACTCGCCGCTGAAGCTGAAAAGATGTATAACTAAATCACGTTGTGGATAACCTGCCTGATTTCATATCGAGGGAGGATCTCCATCAAGAGCCTATAGAACGGGCTCAAACCATACCCTCTTCCTGGTATACCCAACCGGGTATGTCGGAACTGGAAATGAAGGCGATTTTTTCGAACGAGTGGCAGCTGGCCGGGCACATTTCTGAGATACCTGAGCCGGGTGATTCGCTTTGCAGAAATGTGGCCGGAAATCCAATTCTTATCGTCACGGATAATGACGGTCATACCCGGGCATGGTTTAACGTTTGCAAGCACCGTGGCGGGCCTATAGCCGTAAAGAAAGGGACCAAATCGGTGCTTCAATGCCAATATCACGGCTGGACTTACCTCATGGATGGCTCACTCCGGGGCGTACCGCAGTGGGATCGTGTAGACCTCTTTGATAAAAAAGATTTTGGCCTTACCCCTGTTCAATGTCAAATCTGGCAGGGTTTGATCTTTATCAACATATCAGACGAACCCCGTCCGTTAAGCAGTGTCATAGAAGGGATTGATAAACGCATATCCCCTATCAATTTAGAGGAGTTCCGGTTTCATTCAAAAGTATCCTATTCAATTGCATGCAACTGGAAGGTTTACATCGACAACTATCTTGAGGGCTATCATATCCCTATTGTACATCCTGAATTGGCCAAAATGCTCGACTATGGAAACTACGTAACTGAAGTTGAGGAGTTCTATTCCCTACAGTACAGCCCCTTTTCCGACAGTGGAAGTGACAATATTTACAAGACTGAAGACGGTGAAGCTTTCTACTATTTCATCTATCCCAACATGATGTTGAACATTCTTCCTGGACGGCTGCAAACCAATGTGGTGATCCCTGTAGATCAGAATCAATGCATCGTTGAATTTTACTACTATTACAAAGATCCTGTTTCAGACAAAATGCAGCCTATCATCAAGGAGGATATAGCCTACAGTGAAAAAATTCAGCAGGAAGATATTGAGATCTGTGAAGCTGTTCAGAGAGGATTAAAATCGAGAGCTTATGATAAAGGCAGATTTTCGGTAGAACGAGAGCTTGGTGTTTATCACTTTCAATCGCTGATTAAGCGATCTTTGATGAACCTCTGAACGTTCAGCGAGAATTCACCCTCTTTTTCAGGGCTTTTCTCGATAAAGGATGATTCTCAGTGAACCTTCGTGTTCTGGTGCCTTCTCCCAAAGGGATCCCAATGGGGGGGGCAATTCAGCCAGGTTACTTCAAAGATCAGAGAACTGCCTTAAGGTAACTTTTACGCATTTCTGCTATGGAGGAAATACTGATCCCAACCGGGCATACAGCTTCACACTCACCATGATTTGAACAGTCTCCAAAACCTTCTTTCGCCATCTGGTCAACCATTGCAATGGTTCGTCTTTTCCGCTCGGGATAGCCCTGGGGAAGGCTATTCAGGTGAGCAACTTTTGCGCCGGTAAACAGTGCGGCCGAAGAGTTTGGACAAGCCGCAACACACGCTCCGCACCCTATACAAGTAGCATAATCAAATGCAGTGTTCGATACTTCCTGTTCTACGGGGATCAGGTTCGCTTCGGGAGCAGCTCCTGTTTTAACCGATACATAACCACCCACCTCAATTATTCTGTCTAAAGCAGACCGGTCTACCACCAGATCCCTGATCACAGGAAACGCAGCGGCTCTTGGGGGTTCAATGACAATGGTGTCGCCATCATTATACGTTCTCATATGAAGCTGGCAAACAGCAGTGAGTCGTTTGGGGCCATGAGCAGAACCGTTCACCACCATATTACAAGAACCGCATATACCTTCCCGGCAGTCATAATCAAACTCAACAGGATCTATATCCTCTTTAATAAGCTTTTCATTCAATACATCAAGCATTTCCAAAAAAGACATATGCTCACTTACTTCACTTAACTGATAGGTCTGAAATCCGCCTTGATCGTCTATACTTTTTTGGCGCCAAATTTTCAGATTAATTGTCATTTCGCTCATATCAAATCCTGTTATTTGTAACTTCTTTGTTTTAATTCCACAAATTCAAAGTTCAAATCCTCTTTGTGGAGTTTGGTTTCAAGTTTGCCGTTTACACCAAGGAACTCCCACGCCGAAACAAAAGAGTACTTTTCATCGTTGCGAAGGGCTTCACCCTCTTCCGTTTGAAACTCATCACGAAGATGGCATCCGCACGATTCATCTCTGTCGAGGGCGTCAAGCGCCATCAGCTCAGCCAACTCAAAATAATCGGCTACACGTGCTGCAAACTCTAAATATTTGTTGTAGTAATTGGCCTCACCAGGTACACGAACATTTTGCCAAAACTCTTCGCGAAGTGCACGAATCTCTTTAATAGCTGATTCAAGCCCCTCCTTACTCCGTGATATCCCAACCTTATCCCACATAATCTTGCCGAGCTCACGATGAAATTCAATCACGGTTTTATCGCCTTTTACAGCCAGTAATTTGTCGAGTTGTTTTTGTGATTTATCAGCTGCTTCACTAAAAGCTTCGTGGCCTGTTCCTACTACTTTAAGATCTTCTCCGGCAATATAATCGCCAATGGTATATGGAATTATGAAATAACCATCAGATAAGCCTTGCATCAATGCACTTGCTCCAAGGCGGTTTGCCCCGTGATCGGAGAAATTTGCCTCCCCGGCCACAAACAGCCCGGGGATATTACTCATCAGGTTATAATCTACCCACAGACCACCCATCGTATAGTGTACAGCGGGAAAAATTCTCATTGGCTGTTTATATGGATTTTCATCCGTAATATTCTGATACATATCAAAAAGGTTGCCATACTTGGCACGGATGGCATCTTCGCCATCGCGCTTAATGGCATCGCGAAAATCAAGATAGACTGCGAGGCCTGAATCACCCACTCCCAAACCATCGTCGGTTACCAGTTTTGCATTTCGGGAGGCAACATCACGCGGTACAAGATTACCGAAACTCGGATACTTCTCTTCAAGATAATAGAACCGGTCCTCCTCGGGAATTTCGTTGGGGTGTCGGCTGTCGTCTTTAGAACGCGGTACCCACACTCGTCCGTCATTCCTCAAGCTTTCACTCATCAATGTCAGTTTTGACTGATAATCGCCGGATACCGGAATACAGGTTGGGTGAATCTGAACAAAACAGGGATTGGCAAATGCAGCACCACGGCGGTGGCATCGCCAGGCTGCTGTCACGTTAGAATTTTTTGCATTGGTAGAGAGGTAGAAAACATTTCCATAACCGCCGGTGCAGAGCACTACTGCATCCGCTTCCCACTTGTTAATGGTTCCGTTCACCAGATCGCGGGTAATAATACCGCGCGCTTTGCCGTCAACAACGACGAGATCGAGCATCTCGTGGCGGGTAAAGCTCTCAATTTTTCCGTTGTGAACCTCTTTCATCATCGCCTGGTAAGCACCCAGCAACAGCTGCTGTCCAGTCTGTCCGCGTGAATAGAATGTTCTGGATACCTGCGCGCCACCGAAAGATCGGTTGTCGAGAAGGCCGCCATACTCACGGCCAAATGGAACTCCCTGTGCTACCGCCTGATCAATAATATTGTTTGAGTTTTCGGCCAGACGATACACATTCGCTTCACGGCTGCGATAATCCCCACCTTTAATGGTATCATAGAAGAGACGCCAAACGCTATCGCCATCATTTTGATAGTTTTTTGCAGCATTGATTCCACCCTGTGCAGAAATACTGTGTGCCCGGCGAGCTGAGTCCTGAATACAGAATGTTTGGACATTATAGCCCAGTTCAGAAAGGCTCGCAGCTGCAGAAGCGCCTGCCAGGCCGGTGCCAACAACGATCACTTTATGCTTACGCTTGTTGTTTGGAGAAACCAGCTTAATATCTTTAAGATGGCGGTTCCATTTCTCTTCAAGAGGTCCTGAGGGTACTTTTGAATCTAATTTCATAGTGTTAGTCTTAAACGATTTGAAAGATGGTTATTCGCAGGAGATAAGGGCCGCTTCACAACCGCCGCCAAAAAAGATGTAGATGGGTATAAACAGGAATCCAATTGCCAGAACTACTGCAGCTATACCGCCGATTGTGTAGAGGATAGCTGACGCTTTTTTACCGCTCAATCCCAAAGAGATAAATGCACTCCAAACACCATGGCCAAGGTGGGCACCCAGCAAAAGCATCACAAATGCATAACCGAAGGCGTAGAAAGGGTTTTGAAACGTTTCAATAACAAGCGACTTAATGTCTGTTGCTTCCTGGCCGTCAATCATTACGGTTCCGGTGTCGCCGAGGGCGAACGTATTAATGTGAAACACAACAAAAATCAAAAGAACCACACCGGTAAACGCCATACTTCTTGAACTCAGGCTCTGCTTGCTGGGACCGCCTTTACTGCTGTAAACCTCATATTTCTGTGGCCTGGCTGTTCGCTTTCTGAACCAGATCGATATGCCAATCCAGGCATGAATTACAAAAACAACCAGTAATCCAATCCTGGCTATCCAGAGTAACGGGCCAAAATTGTGTAAAATAAGTGAGTATCGGTTCATCGCATCCGCTTCCCCAAAAATGGCCAAATTCCCGCCAAGATGAAAAATGATGAACAAGACGAGAAAGATACCGGTTGCTCCGGTCAATACTTTGCGCCCAACCTGTGAAGTAGCTGCTTGTAGTAGTGTTGGCATTCCGTAGATATTATTTATTAATTGTTTTCAGAGAAGACAAATCAGGTTAGTTAACAAAAACCAAATAGTTTCAGTTTCAAATATATCATTAAATGTCGCTTCTTTTGCTATAAAAGGCAAGGTAGATACGACGTGAATCTAACTTCAGCCTTATTCAGAAAAGGTCTAAATTGACAGCCTGCCATCAAATATAACAAACCCCGTTTCTTGCAAACAGTTACCAAGCCATATATTTCCGATTATCGTGTTAAAGGGTCAAAATTCCTGGGATATTTGTACCCGGCAACTACTCAGGAAGAGATCGATACTGTTCTGGAATCTGTTAAAAGCAATCACCCTACAGCTTCACACCACTGCTATGCATATCGTTTAAACCCAAATGAACTGATTGAATTTGAGCAGGATGACGGCGAACCCAAAGGCACAGCCGGCTTGCCTATTCTAAACTCATTGCGCTCTTCTGAAATGATAAATTGCATCATAATCTCCGTACGCTACTTTGGTGGAACCAAACTGGGGAAATCCGGATTGATTGAGGCATATGGAAACTCAGCACGGCTTTGCATTCAACTTGCTGAATTGAGATCCATCATCCCTATATCACGATATCGAATTGTCTATGACTATCCCCATCAGGGAATCATCGACAAATTAAAAAATGATTTCCCTTTGATTGAACAGAACTCGGTGTATCTCGAAAAAGTAGAGCTTGGCATCGCATGCCCGACTGATGTGCAGAAGAGGTTTGAAAAAGTACTGGAGTCGTACACTCACCTGTTTGATGAGTTTGAGAAGCTGGATAACTCCTATCACATTAACCAAATGAATTAATAGGCTGAATCTCATCCCGAAGCTTATTACCTTATCAAAAAATTTATCTTATGAAAATTTACACAAAGAAAGGCGACCAAGGGCAGACATCACTCTTTGGAGGCACCAAGGTGATGAAGAATGAAGCCCGAATTGAAGCATATGGCACCGTAGATGAACTTAACTCTGTAATTGGTGTAGTATTAACACACCCGCTTACTGAGGTGGGAAAAAAGATTCTTCAGGACATCCAGCACCAGCTTTTTATACTGGGTGCCGACCTGGCTACGCAGCAAACCAAAAAAGCAAAGATAGAGCGCATCGGCAATAGTGAAATTGAACAGCTTGAGAACTGGATCGACCAGCTCGATAAGAAACTTCAGCCCCTTATGAATTTCATCCTTCCGGGTGGCACCCACGCCGGGGCATCGCTGCACATGGCACGAACGGTTTGCCGCAGGGCAGAACGAAAAACCGTAACCCTGAAGCAGGAAGAGCCGATATCCGATGAATGCATTATCTATCTGAACAGGCTATCTGATTTGCTTTTTGTGATGGCACGTTATGAAAACAGCGAAGCAAAAATTGAAGAAACACCATGGATATCCCGAAAGTGAGATCAAAGCAAGCAGCACACAGCTTTTATCATTACCTGAACTCTTCAGCTGCCTCAATTAAATACCAGTCGAACTCATAATTTAAATCAATAACCCTCTCCAAATGGCATTAATGATCTCCGTGTCCGGTATTCGCGGTATTTTCGGATCGCATCTTACCCCTGAAAACCTGGTAACGTATACTGCCGCCTACGGCACCTGGCTGGATGGCGGAACCGTTGTGGTTGGCCGCGATTCAAGAGTTACCGGTCAGATTTGCGAGGATATCGTATGCGCAACCCTGCAGAGTGTGGGCTGCGATGTTGTAAAGGTTGGAATCGCTCCAACGCCAACTGTGGCCATGGGCGTGCTGAAACACAAAGCAGCCGGAGGTATTATTCTTACCGCCAGCCATAATCCTGCACAGTGGAACGCGCTGAAATTACTGAATAGCAAAAGTGAGTTCCTGGATGCAGACCAGGGAAGTGAGGTGTTGGCCATTGCCGAAAAAGGCAACTTTTCCTACAAATTGTTTGATGAGATTGGATCCATATCAGAAGACGATCAATCTATTCAAAGCCACATTGAAGCCGTACTTGCTCTGCCCTACGTCGACGTGGAATTGATTCGAAGCAAAAAATTCACTGTAGCCGTAGATGCGGTAAACGGAGCCGGATCTTACGCTCTGCCAAATCTGCTTGAAGCCCTCGGGGTGAACGTGAAACGCCTGTACTGTGAACCTACCGGAATTTTTCCACATAACCCGGAACCACTGCCGGCTCATCTGACCGAAATTTGTGACTTTATCAAAAAGAACGACGTCGACCTTGGAGTTGTAACTGACCCTGATGGCGACCGGCTCGCGCTGGTCGATGAAAATGGCCGCCTGTACGGTGAAGAGTACACGCAGGTGGCAGCATTCGACCTGATGCTTAGCAAAAAACCGGGCGATACGGCAACCAACCTCTCCTCTTCAAGAGCGGCCGATGATATAACCGCTAAATACGGCAAAACCTGCCACAGGGCAGCAGTTGGTGAGATCAATGTTGTAAAGGTGATGCAGCAAAATGGTGCTGTAATCAGCGGTGAGGGAAATGGCGGAGTGATCAATCCCGACCTGCATCCCGGCCGCGATGCCCTGGTTGGCACAGCAATGATTTTGCAGCTTCTGGCAGAGCGCAATCTGAAAGCATCGGCCTATCGCGAACTCTGCCCGAATACGAAATGAGTAAACAAAAAATTGAGCTGAAAGATCTCGGTGTGGATGCTGATGATCTGCTCGAAAAGGTGAAAACAGAGTTTGCTGATCACAACCCAAATACCACCGATGGTGTAAAAATTGATTTTGAAGAGGGATGGGTCCATTTT
>SL_3KL_010_SEDDRAFT_10002776_pt1 | contig 15946 bp, 15 predicted proteins | sample SodLakKL_010_SED_2_FD_10381 | JGI IMG/M metagenome (IMG submission 10381) | reverse complement strand
GTCACCCTNACTCCCCTGTATATGAAGAAAAACCGGCCGGCCACCCAACTAAGTGTTCTCTGCAGCCCAGAGCTTTTTTCTCAAGTGTCCCGGCTCATCTTTACGGAAACCACCAGCCTGGGGCTGCGGGTTTTTCGGGGGCAAAAGTATTCCCTGCCCCGGGAAACCCGAAAAGTAACAACTCCCTACGGTCAGGTCCGGGTAAAGGCCGGATTTCTGGAGGGAGAGATGGTAACCGTTTCTCCAGAATATGAGGACTGCGCAGAGATTGCCCGGAGGCAAGGAGTCTCTCTGGAGAAGGTTTACCGGTCTGCCCGGAGGGCTTTAGAGGATGAAGAGCTGAATAAGTGAACAGGATTAGATCTGACAGAAAGGGGCAGTGCCATGCTTCAGCAGGAACTTCAAAAAAAATTTCTACACCTTAAGGGCCTGATTGCCCCTCTGCCGGAGGCGGCAGTAGCTTTTTCCGGGGGGGTGGACAGCACTCTTCTGCTGTACACCTGTCTGGAGGTTTTGGGGCCTCAAAGGGTTACTGCCCTGACCGCCTGTTCTCCCCTGATCCCCCGGGAAGAGCTGCGGGGGGCTTTGAAGTTGGCCCGCTCCCTGGGGGTTCTCCAACACCTGCAGGTGGATACCCCTGATTTGGAGGGAACCCCCTTTAGAAATAACCCCCGGGACCGCTGTTACCACTGTAAGAAGGAAATTTTCTCTTCTTTTTTAGAGATCCTGAGGAAAGAGAAAAGAGAAGGTTTTGGAAAAGAAATTTCCGGGGATAGGCCTGGGCCATGGCTTCTGGAGGGGACCAACCGGGATGACCTGGAAGCTTATCGGCCCGGCAGGCAGGCGGTCCTGGAGTTAGGAGTAGGCTCCCCGCTGCTGAAAGCAGGATTGGGAAAAAAAGAAATTCGAGTTTTGTCCCGAGAGATAGGCCTGCCCAACTGGAACATGCCCTCCCAGGCCTGTCTGGCCTCCCGAATTCCCTATGGAAAAACTGTGGACCGGGAAAAACTTCTTCAGGTGGAAAAGGGGGAATCGTATTTGAAAAGCCTGGGCTTCGGGGAATGCCGCCTGAGACACCACGGGCCCCTGGCACGGCTGGAGGTGCCGGAACGAAACATGGCACGGCTGCTGTCACTATCCCCGGAGATGTCCAAAAAAATAAAAGCCCTGGGTTTTACTCACGTAACCCTGGACCTGGAAGGCCTGCGAAACGGCAGTTTCGATTAAAACTCACCCCGTACCACCTGGGCAATGTTGGTTGCATGGTCAGCAATTCTCTCAAAGTTGCTGAGGATATCCAGGTAAACCACTCCGGCCGCCGGCAGGCAGCGCTTATAGTTAATCCGTTCAATATGGTTTTTTCTCAGATTTTTCTCCATGGCATCAACCACGTCATCCTCCTCAATAACGGCCAGGGCTGCTTCAAAATCATCTTTCTCAAAGGCTATGATTACTTTCTCCAGCATTCCGTCTACCGTCTCGTGCATACGGCGGAGATCATCCAGGGCTTCGTCAGAAAAGCGAAGCCGGTCTCCCACCTTGGCTTCCATCAGGTTGGCAATGGCCTCGGCGTGATCCCCAATTCTTTCCAGGTCATTTAGAGCGTGCATAAACCCCGCTACCTTGCTGGACTGCTCTATGGTCAGGGAGTGGAGGGCCATTTCAGAAAGATAGGTGGTAATTTCCCTTTCCAGGCTGTCTAGAATATCCTCTGTCTGGCCCACCTGGGCCATCAACTTATGGTCCTCCTTGATAAAAGCCTGCAGGGCATCCCTTACCATCTCCCGGGCCAGGGAAGCCATGCGCAGCACCTCTCTTTGAGCGGAACCAATAGCCACCGCCGGGGTTTTGAGCATCCTCTTGTCCAGAAATTTTGGACCCATGCCCACGGCCTTCTCCTCTCCGGGAAGAATCGCGGTTATGAATTTCACAAAGGGATTAAAAAGCGGAAACATAATGGCGGTATTAGCAATATTGAAAACCGTGTGGGCGTTGGCAACCTGCCGGGGAACCGTGCTGGCAGTCTGCACCATCAGTGCGGAAAAAGGCCTTAGCAAAAAAAGAAACAGCAAAGACCCCATTATGTTGAAAACAATGTGAGCCAGGGCGGCTCTCCTGGCGGCAAGGGAGGTCCCCAGGCTGGCCAGCATTGCGGTGATACAGGTTCCGACATTAGTACCTAAAATCAGGCTCATGGCGGCGGAAAAGGTGAGCAAATCTTGAATAGATAAGGCGATAATCACCCCTGTAGCAGCACTGGAGCTCTGAATGGCTGCAGTGAACAGGGCTCCCACCAGAAGGCCATAAAGAGGGTTGTGAGAAAAGCTGGAAATCATGTCCAGAAAGAAAGGGGATTCCCTGAGGGGGCTTAACGCGGTGGACATGGTGGTCATACCCAAAAATAAAAGGCCAAAACCTAAAATGGCCTGCCCTATATAGCGTTTAAGCCTTCTTTTGCTGAAGAAGTTCAGCAGTGCGCCCAGTCCGATGGCCGGAAGGGCGACAATATCTAAGTTGAAAGAAACCGCCTGAGCAGTGATGGTGGTGCCTATATTGGCCCCCATGATGGTCCCTACCGCCTGGGCCAGGGTCATCAATCCGGCGTTGGCAAAACCCACAACCATAACTGTGGTAGTGCTGCTGCTCTGAACCAGGACGGTGACCAAAATTCCAGTTAATACTGCAACATAACGGTTGGAGGTCAGCACCTCAAGGATTTTTCTAAGTTTATCTCCGGCTGCTTTCTGCATACCGGAGGCCATAATCTGCATACCAAAGAGAAAAAGCCCCAGGCCCCCTGCCAGGCCCATCAGTATCTGCCAGGTCATAGGCTCATCCCGCCTTCCCCGTTAAATTAGCAGGAAAACCTGCCGTATATTCATCTTTGAATAAAATATGAAAAAGGCACAGCACTTACATTATAATTCATAGCAAACGCTTTTTCAATCCAATTTCGGTCATACTTCTCCCTATTTTTCAATAAAACCTTTTTTTAAAAATATATTTATATAATTATTTTTTTAAATAATTTTCCTCGTAAATGAATCCCTTGGGGACAGAAAGCTCAGAAAATACTGATTTAAGTTCATTATATTCCCAAGCATTGTTATTTTCTGGCTGATCTCTGGGAATAATACCGGAGAAATATTTTTAGTTATCCTATGTAAGAAAGGGCAGAGGTATTGACCTTAATATGGAAACTATTTTATAATAAATTTAAGATGATAATTGTTTTCCTTAATTGAACCCTCCCTGCTGTCCAGGGAATATTATAGCGGTTCAAAATTCTATGGAAAGAGGTGCATTACATATGAAAACTATTGAAAACTTATTAACTGCATTTGCGGGAGAATCCCAGGCAAACCGGAAATATTTAGCTTTTGCTAAAAAGGCTGAGAAGGAAGGGTTTAAAAACATAGCCAGGCTTTTTACCGCCATTGCTGAAGCAGAAACCTCCCACGCCCTGAAGCACTTAGAGGTGGCCGGTAAAGTAGGCAGCACCCTGGAGAACGTGAACACCGCCGTAGAAGGCGAAAAGTATGAAGTTACCGAAATGTATCCGGAATTTATCGAAACCGCCAAAGCCGAAGGCCAGAATAAGGCCCTGAAATCCTTTGAATACGCCATTGAAGCGGAGAAGGTGCATGGGGAAACTTTTAAGGAACTGAAAAGCCTGGCGGAACAGGGAAAAGATATGGAGGACAAAGAAGTTAACATGTGCCCCATCTGTGGTTGGGTAGGGACTGATGCCCCTCCCGAAAAATGCCCCATCTGCGGCGCTTCCTCTAAGGTGTTCAAATCTTACTAATATCAATGTTTGAACAGATCCAGGTATCAACTTTTTTTCCAGAAAGGATTATTTTCAGAAGAATTATTTATCCAACACACGTTAATCATTTAAGAACCCCCGTAATAAAAGCTCCGGGGGTTCTTATTCTTATACGTTTTTTCACCTTTTCCCTGATATATCCTGACCTTCTTTTCTTATAGAAGAACTGATTTGAAATCTTTTTATATCATTAAGGTCGTAAGGGGTTTCCTGGTATACATTATAGTTTAACCAGTTTGCAAATAACAGGGTGGCATGGCTTCTCCAATTTACCAGGGGAGGTTTTAATGGGTCATCATCGGGAAAATATTTTTTGGGGACGGCCATATCCAGGCCTTTATTAATATCCCGTTCATACTCCGCCTTTAAGGTATCCGGATCATATTCAGAATGTCCCGTTACAAAAACCTGCCGTCCACTTTTTTCCGCCACAATATAAACGCCTGCCTCCTTCGATTCTGATAAAATTTCAAGCTCCGGCACCTTTTCAATGTCTTTTCTTCTTATTTCCGTATGCCTGGAATGAGGCGCAAAAAAACAATCGTCAAAGCCCCTTAAAAGGGGCACGTTTTTTATGCAGGCCCCATGAGGGAAAACACCGAACATCTTGGCAGAAAGAGGATGTTTTTTTATCCCATAATGATAATACAGGCCCGCCTGAGCCGCCACACAGATATGAAGAGTTGAAAATACATTGCTCCGGCTCCATTCCATAATTTCCTGCAATTCCGTCCAGTAACATATCTCCTCATATTCCAGATGCTCAACCGGCGCTCCGGTAATTATCATGCCGTCAAATTTTTTATGCTTTATCTCTTCAAATGTATTGTAAAATCTAGAAAGGTGCTCTGTGGGCGTGTTTTTTGAAATATGCTCTTTAATGTGTAGAAGGCAGATATCCACCTGCAGCGGCGAATTCCCTAACAGGCGCAGAATCTGTGTCTCGGTAACAATTTTAAGGGGCATCAGATTTAAAATGACAATCTGCAGTTCCCTGATATCCTGGCGCCTGGCCCGCTCTTCCGTCATAATAAAAATATTTTCCCCGCTTAATATTTCAGCTGCCGGAAGGTCGTTTGGAATTTTTATTGGCATCTCTGCACCCCTTTCTTTTTATTTGTCCAGCACCTTATTAAGGGCCTGGCCTAAATCATAGATAAGATCCTCTGCATCCTCCAACCCTATGGAAAGCCTGATCATATCCGGCGTTACCCCGGCAGCCAGCTGTTCCTTTTCGGTAAGCTGGGCATGAGTGGTACTGGCCGGGTGAATGACCAGGGATTTGGCGTCAGCTACATTGGCCAACAGTGAAAAAATTCCAAGATTATTGATAAATTTCTTTGCCGCTTCAGTTCCGCCCTTTATGCCAAAGGTAAATATGGACCCGGTACCCCGGGGGAAGTACCTTTGGGCCAGCTGGTAGTATCTGCTGCCCTCCAGGCAGGGATAGTTAACCCATGAAACCAGGGGATGGCCTTTTAAGAATTCTATGACTTTTTTGGTATTGGACACATGCCGTTCTACCCTTAAGGAGAGAGTCTCCAACCCCTGGAGGAACAAGAAGGAATTAAAGGGGCTCAAAGCAGCACCGGTATCCCTGAGCAGCTGTACCCTGGCCTTTATAATATAAGCAAGAGGCCCAAAAGTATCCACATAATTGAGTCCGTGATAGCTGGGATCCGGCTCTGTCAGTCCAGAAAACCTGCCGCTTTTTTTCCAGTCAAAGCTGCCGGAATCTACAATCACTCCGCCGATGGAAGTCCCGTGCCCGCCTATGAATTTTGTGGCCGAATGGACAATAATATCTGCGCCAAATTCTGCAGGCCTGATGAGATAAGGGGTGGCAAAAGTATTGTCCACTATCAATGGAATGCCTTCCTCATGGGCAATGCCGGCCACTTTTTCAATATCAATCAAGTTTATTCCCGGGTTACCGATTGTTTCTATAAAAAAGGCCCTGGTGTTTTCATTGACTGCCTTTTTAAAGTTTTCGGGGTTATCGGGATCCACAAAGGTTGTTTTAATCCCCAGTTTAGGCAGGGTGATGGAAAACAAGTTATACGTGCCGCCATACAAAGTACCGGCTGATACGATTTCATCCCCTGCTCCTGCAATATTTAACACAGCATAGGTAATGGCGGCGGAACCTGAGGCTACGGCTAAAGCCCCGGCCCCTCCTTCCAGAGCCGCCATTCTCTGTTCAAAAACATCTGTCGTGGGATTCATAATCCTGGTGTAAATATTTCCGGGCTCCTTCAGGGCAAACAAATCTGCAGCATGCTCCGTGCTGTCAAACAGGTAGGAGGTGGTCTGGTAAATGGGAACAGCCCTTGAACCTGTCGCCGTGTCAGGTTTCTGACCGGCATGCACCTGCAGGGTGTCAAATTTTAATTTTCTTTCGTTCATCCTTACTCCCTCCCAATAAATTCTTTTCTTTAAGAACTGTCCTTTAAAGTAGTATGAGCAAAAATAATAAACTTTAATGGCCTTGTGCAGAGCATCCGTCACCATGCTGCAGGTGGCAATGGCTGCTGCGCAGCCAAAGGTTTTATCTGCTCAGGGGAGACATCTCCCTCAATCTTTGAATAATTCCAGGCAAAACTTCAATTACATAATCAACTTCCTCTTCAGTATTATTTTTCCCTAATGTAAGCCTCAATGAACCATGGGCGATTTCGTGGGACAGGCCCATAGCCAGCAGCACATGGGAAGGGTCAAGGGAACCGGAGGTGCAGGCTGACCCGCTGGAGCCCATTATTCCGTTAATATCCAGCATTAAAAGTATGGACTCCCCTTCCACAAATTCAAAACAAACGCTGACATGCCCGGGAACGCGTTTTACCGGGTGACCGGTCAGCCTGGTACGGGGAATATTGTTTAAAATTCCGTCCCTTAACCGGGCCGCCAAATAATCTAACTTTTCCGTCCTTTGAATAAGGTTCTGCTGTGCCAGTTCAGCCGCTTTTCCAAAACCCACGATTCCCGGCACGTTTTCAGTACCCGGCCTGATTTTCTTTTCCTGTGCTCCACCGTGAAGGTAATTTTTCACCCTGGCCCTTTTTCTTCTATACAAACAGCCTACCCCCTTGGGGCCGTAGAGTTTATGACTGGAGGCGGACAACATGTCAACTCCCAGCTCTTCTACATCTACAGGAATCTTCCCCACAGTCTGCACAGCATCGGTATGAAAAACGGCCCCTCCCTGGTGGCTGATGGCAGCCAGCTCCTTTATGGGCTGTATGGTGCCAACCTCATTGTTGGCATGCATAATGGATACCAGTATAGTATTCGTTTTTAGCGCCCACCTTAATTCTTCCGGGTCCACCAGCCCATCAGGCTTGACCGGCAGTACAGTCAGCTCAAAGCCCTGTTTCTCCAGAAAGCGGCAGGCATCTAAAACGGCATGATGCTCCACGGCGGTGGTAATCAAATGATTTCCCCTGTCCTTATTCGTCATCATATAAGAAATAATGGCCTGGTTGTCCGCTTCGGTACCACAACTGGTAAAGTATATTTCCCCAGGCTTAGCGTTAATTAAGAAAGCTACCTGTTCCCTGGCCCTGTTTACAGCCTCTTTGGCTTCACGGCCCAGGGAATAAATGCTGGATGGGTTACCATACCTATCGTTAAAATAGGGTATTATGGCTTTAAAAACCTCCGGGTCTACCGGAGTAGTAGCGCTGTGATCCATGTATACCTGTCTCATAATTCCGCACCTTCCTTTGTCCTGAATTATATAATTACTTTTGCCCCGCCGCGACAGCGGAATTAAACCCCCATTAAAGGCCCTGGTATAACACTGTGGACAAATACCTCTCACCGGTATCAGGCAGTACAGCAACAATTGTCTTATCTTTATTTTCCGGCCTTCGGGCAGCCTGGGCGGCTGCAAAAACAGCTGCGCCTGAAGATATTCCTACCAGCAAACCCTCACTCCTGGCAAGGCTCCTTGCCGTGCCTACAGCCTCTTCGTTTTTTACCCTTATTATTTCATCAATAATTTTAACATTCAGCACCTCCGGCACAAACCCTGCCCCAATTCCCTGAATCTTGTGAGGGCCCGGCCTGCCGCCGGACAAAACAGGCGAGTCGTCAGGTTCAACGGCAATTACTTTTACCTCCGGCTTTCTATCCTTTAATAGTCCGCCTGCACCGGTTATCGTCCCGCCTGTACCCACCCCGCAGACAAATATGTCTACCTGCCCACCAGTATCTCTCCAGATTTCTTCAGCCGTAGCCCTCCGGTGTATTTCCGGGTTTGCAGGATTTTTAAACTGCTGCGGAATAAACGAACGGGGCGTTTTTACGGCCAGTTCTTCAGCCCTGGCAATGGCCCCTTTCATGCCCTCTGCCCCCGGGGTTAAAACCAATTCCGCCCCTAACGCTTTTAAAAGGTTCCTTCTTTCAATGCTCATGGTATCAGGCATGGTGAGGATAAGCTTATAGCCTCTTGCTGCAGCCACAAAAGCCAGAGCTATGCCGGTGTTTCCGCTGGTAGGCTCAATGATAACCGTATCCCTATTTATCAAGCCTTTCTCTTCCGCATCCCTGATCATGGCATAACCAATCCTGTCCTTTACACTTCCATTTGGATTAAAGTATTCCAGCTTAGCAATCAATCTGGCTTTTAAACCATTCATACGGTTGTAATTGGATAATTCAAGCAGCGGTGTATTTCCGATCAGATCAGTTAAATTCCCCGCTATCTCAGCCACTTTAACCACTCCTGTAATTTATAATCTTCTGTTTGACAACCATTTTGCAGCCGTCAAATGAACCTTTTAAACATTATACTATTTATCCTATAGCTTTACTAGTCTATTGTTTTAAAAAATTATTAATAAGAAAACCCATGCAGAACATTACTGTCCTGCATGGGCCTAATTACCCGTTAAATATGTCTTCCGCTACGTCCCAAAATTACTCCCTGCGTCCGGAACCGTAATAGGAGGGCAGAAAGTTATTCACCCATTCCACCACCCGAAAGCGCACTTCCACTTCCCCTTTGGAATCTTCCGTTGAACCGTTACAGGAATCCTCTGCCGTTGTGGTTAGGGGGTCTGCAGGATTGCTGCCTGCACTGCATCGGCCCTCCGAAGAGGCATCTTTACTATCGGTATCTTTCCCTTTCTCTTCGGGAGCATGGGAAAAGCACAGAGGTGGAAAAAGGACACACCACCAGTTTTCTCCTGCTCCACTGCCAATCACAATCCTCAGGGCTTCGTATTCCCCTGCAGGGAAATCTCCATAAAGGTACTGCCGGGGGGGGAACATCTCCCGCTGCAGAATGATTTCCACCGGATGGGGAGTGCCCGCTGCCTGAAGTACCTGTTCCGCCCGCTCCTGAACCAGAGGGATTTCCTCAATCAGGGCCTGCCGGGCCTGCTCCCGGGATTCAGTCTCCTGGAGACGTTCCGCCACAAAAGCCAGAACCTCCCGGGTTACCTCCTCCTTGACCTCCTGGTCCCGGTCTTCATCACTGTGTGCTACCACATGGAAACGGAGGACTTCTCCCCGGTCCAGGGATTCTCCCCCGGCCAGGACAATTTTTTGTTCCGTTGTCTCAGTTGTGCCGGAGAGGTTCCCGGCAATAAGCCCGCTGTATCCCTGAAAGGCCAGCAGCGCCAGCAGTATAAATATCCATAAAGGTCTGGTCACGATTATCTACTCCTCTGCCTGAAGGTGTTTGCGGACAATTTTCAGAGCGGTTTTTTCAATCCGGGAGACCTGAGCCTGGGATATGCCGATCTCCTCCGCCACCTCCATCTGGGTTTTTCCCTGGAAAAATCTCATTTTCATAATATCTCTTTCCCGCTCCGGAAGTTTGCTCAGAGCTTCTTTTAAAGCCAGGTCCTCCACCCATAAATCGGTGCTCTGTTTCTGGTCACTGATCAGGTCCATGACATACACCGGGTCCGAAGGGTCGTTGAACACCGGCTCATACAGGGAAACAGGGTCATAGTTGGCATTGAAGGCAAACACCACTTCCTCGTTGGAAATCCCCAGTTCTTTGGCGATTTCCCCTACGGTAGGCTCCGCCTGGTTTACTCGGGCCAGCTTATCCCTGGTGTGCATAATTTTTTGGGCCAGCAATTTCAGGGATCGGCTTACCCGTAAGGCGCTGTTATCCCTCAGATACCTCTTAATTTCTCCAATAATCATGGGCACCGCATAGGTTGAAAACTGAACGTTCTGCCCCAAGTCAAAATTGTCTATTGCCTTCATCAGGCCGATGCACCCTACCTGGAACAGGTCATCCACATATTCCCCACGGTTATTGAATTTTTTCATAACACTAAGTACCAGTCGAAGGTTTCCATTAATCAGCTCTTCCCTTACCTCTTCTTCTCCCTGCCGGAGGCGCTTAAAGAGCTCTATAATTTCTTTGTTGCTTAAGGCAGGCAGTTTAAAGGTATTGACTCCACTGATTTCCACTTTTCGAGGCAGCATAGTTGTCCCTCCTCTTTACTTCTCTACCTTTAGTATTGCCATATTTTAGTGACCTTAGACATTAAAGACATAATATTTTTAATAAATGGTTAAATTATGGGCAAAAATAAAAACTCCCCAAAGGAAAAAGGGGAGTTTTGAGCGAAATATTGAATAGTTTTAAAATTAACCATAATCCGGAGGGATTAGACATGAGTAAATTAATACGTTTCGGTATTTCCATGAACGAACAGCTTTTGGAAAAGTTTGACCGGCAGATTGTTAAAAAGGGGTACAACAACCGCTCCGAGGCTGTGCGGGACCTGATTCGAAACCAGCTGGTGCAGCTGGAATGGGAAAATGAGGAACAGGAGGTGGCAGGCACGGTCACCCTGGTATATGATCATCATGTCCGGGGCCTGACCAATGTCCTGACAGAAATACAGCACGATTTTCATAACCTGGCCCTGTCTACCATGCACGTACACCTGGACCACTACAACTGCCTGGAGGTCCTGGTGGTTAAGGGGAAAGCTTCGGACGCCCGCAAGCTGGCGGAAAAGTTAATCAGCATCAAGGGAGTTAAACACGGTCAGCTTTCCATTACCAGCACCGGGAAGAATCTGGATTAAGCAGAACTGAGCTTCCCCATGGCTAAAGCCAGGGGCTTTACGGCGCATTTCTATGGCTTCTTCAAAATGATTAACTGCGTGGAAAATCCTCCGGGCTTGCCTCGGAGGATTTTAACGGTATGCCAGCAGTACCCGCTCAATGCCGCTGTAATCTTTCACAACCTCCATGGTTTTAAATAAGCCGGAAGCAGCGCTCAGGGATTTTACCTGGGGAATCTGTCCCATTCCCACCTCCAGGGCGATCATGCCGTCAGGCTCTAGAAAGGTATGCAGACTGTTGAAAATTTGCCGATAAAAATCCAACCCGTCCGGACCGCCATTCAGAGCCAGGAAAGGCTCGTGTTCTTTAATTTCCCTCTGCAGAGAGGCCAGTTCCCCGGTGGGGATATAGGGGGGGTTGGAGACAACCATAGAAAAGGTGAGTCCCTGAATAGGAATCAGGGGTTCCCACAGGTCACCCTCCAGAAAGGTGACTTTTTCCGAAACCCCATGTCGGCGGGCATTTTCCACCGCTATGGCCAGTGCTTCGGGGGACAGGTCCACGGCCCAAACCCGGCAGGAGGGCAGTTTTTTAGCCAGGGTAACGGCCAAAGCTCCACTGCCGGTGCAGAGGTCCAGCAAATTGAAAGGCCCGGAATATCGCTGTTCAGCCCGGTCAATTACCGCCTGGCAGAGGATTTCCGTCTCCGGTCGGGGAATCAGAACCCCGGGAGTTACCTTAAAGGCCAAACCCATGAACTCCTTTTCCCCCACCAGGTAATGAAAGGGCACGCCCGAGGCCCTCTGATTTACCAGCCTGCGGCATCGCTCCAGCTGGGGGCCGGATAATTCCCCCTGGGGGTGGGTATATATATAGATCAGGTCTTTTCCCATGCTGAACGCCAGGAGCAGAGCCCCTTCACTTTGATAACCGGATATTCCCGCTTCTTTTAACGTCAGAGAAGCCCCTCGCAGGGCTTCTTTTATAGTTTTGCTCATATCTTCTCTTCCTTTATTGGGCCTGTTTCAGGAGCTCCGCCTGCTCCGCCGCCGCCAGGCTTTCGATAAATTCAGCGATATCTCCGTCTAAAACCAGGTCCAGCTTATGCAGTGTCAGCCCTATTCGATGGTCCGTCACCCTGCCCTGGGGGAAATTATAGGTGCGGATTCTTTCGCTTCGGTCCCCGGATCCTACCTGGCTCTTCCGTGCCTGAGCCACCTCCGCATCATGCTCGCTCTGTATAATCTCTAAAAGCCGGGCTCTAAGGACCTTCATAGCTTTATCCCGGTTTTTATGCTGGGACTTTTCGTCCTGGCAGGAGGCCACAATCCCCGTGGGCACGTGGGTAACCCGAACCGCAGATTTTGTGGTATTCACGCTCTGCCCGCCCGGCCCGGTGGCACAGAAAGTATCTATTCTCAGGTCCTGGGGATTGATGTCCACTTCCACATCTTCCGCCTCCGGCAGTACCGCCACGGTGGCTGCAGAGGTATGGATCCGTCCGCTGGACTCTGTAGCCGGCACTCTCTGAACCCGGTGTACCCCGGATTCATACTTCAGGCAGCTGTATGCTCCATGGCCCTCCAGCAGGAACACCAACTCTTTGAATCCCCCGATATCCGTAGGGCTAGAGTTTAGGATTTCTAATTTCCAGCCCCGGCGTTCAGCATAACGGGAATACATACGGAAAAGTTCCCCCGCAAAAAGGGCGGCTTCTTCCCCGCCGGTGCCCGCCCGGATTTCTACGATTACGTCCTTTTCATCATTGGGATCCTTGGGAACCAGCTGAACCTTCAGCTCTTCCTCCAGCTTCTCTTTCTGTTCTGAAAGAAGGGCAATCTCCTCCTTGACCATCAGGGCCATGTCCTCCTCCAGCTTATCTTTCTGCATTTCCTGGGCCTCTTCCAGCTCCTGGCGAACCTGTTTATAGGTACGGAAAATCTCCACCGTTTTGCTCAAACGGGAATGTTCCCGGGTATACTTCTGCCACTCCTGCTGTCGGCTGATTATTTCGGGATCGCTGATGAGAGTTTCCAGCTGCAGGTAACGCTCTTCTATATCTTGTAGTTTTTCTATCATTATTTCACCTACTCCTTGAATTTAACCATGGGGAAAATAATTCATTCTTATTGTACCTCACATATGGGAAGTTATTATACTTTATTTTTCCGCTGCAGTATGTTCCCTCTGAATATTTTCCGGCAGCGGCTCCGTTTCCGGTGGTTCCCCCTGTATATCCCCATTCACCAGGGGTTCCAGGGCCTTTAGGGCCACTTCCAACTGGGAATCCTCCGGTATCCGAGTGGTAAACCTCTGCAGGAACACTCCCGGACAGGAAATGATTCTGCTGAGCCAGTTGTTTTTCCGTCCCAGGTACCGTATGGCTTCATAAGATAGGCCTGCCACCAGCGGCAGCAAAGCTAACCGGGTCAGTATTCTAACCCCCAGGTTAGGCCAACCGAAGAAAGAGAAAAAAATGATGCTGATAACCATAACCAGCAGAAGAAAGCTGGTCCCGCAGCGGGTATGAAGGGGGCTGAATTTTCGGGAGTTCTCCACCGTCAGGGGCATTCCCGCTTCATAACAGTGAATCACCATGTGTTCCGCTCCGTGATATTGAAAAACCCTCTGAATATCTTTCATGCGGGAAATAGCCACCAGGTACCCCAAAAATATCAACAGCCTCAAGGCCCCTTCGGAAATATTCATCACCAGGGGGATTTGGGGAGTGGAGGCCAGAAGGAATCGAACGAGAAACGTGGGAAGCAGAATAAAGAGCAGGATTCCCAGAATCAGGGCAAAGGATGTGGTTGCCCAAACCTGCCAATCCTCCAGCGTTTCCTCTTCCTCCTCCAGAGCCAGCTCCATGGACATATTTAAAGTTTTTACCCCCAGTACCAGGGATTCAAAAAAAGTAAGGACACCCCGGAGCACCGGAAGTTTTAAAAAGGGATATTTTTGGGCCAATGAATTGAGCTTCTTTGTAACCACATGAATTCGACTGTCAGGGCAGCGTACGGCAATGGTCATATCCTGCTGGTCCCTCATCATGACCCCTTCGATTACCGCCTGACCCCCAATGGGTCTTGACATGGTTCTCCCTCCTTGTAAAAGAAAAAGCAGAGCTTTCCCGCCCCGCTTCTTATTTCCTGCCGTATTTACGCTTAAATCTCTCTACCCGTCCGCCGGAATCAACGAATTTCTGTTTGCCTGTGAAGAAGGGGTGGCAGGCTGAACAAATCTCCACCTTCATGTCTTGTTTCGTGGCCCCGGTTTCAAAAACAGCACCGCAGGCGCATTTAATGGTTGTTTTATAATATTCGGGATGAATCTTTGCTTTCAATGGTCTTCACCTCTTTCGGTAGATATTACTGTATAACATATTATATTATACCAGCCATTTATCCTCAGGGCAAGCCCATGATGTTTTCTGGCTAAATATTTATCATTTTCTTATTTGGCCCCTATGCTGTCTATAAAATAACCAAATCATGGGAGAAGAAAAATAAGAAAAACTGCCCAAAAGGGTTACCTTTTGGGCAGATAGTTAATGGGGTTGAGCTTTTTATCGTCTTTGATGATTTCCAGGTGCACATGCGGCCCGGTGACATTTCCCGTGGCTCCTGATAGGGCAATCACTGTACCCTGGTTCACCTGTTGGCCCTTGGATACCTGCAGACGGGAGGCATGAGCATACAGGCTCTTCCAGCCATCGCCGTGGTCCAAAATAACGACCCGGCCGTAACCGCCCCTCCATCCGGAATACTCTACGGTTCCGGAGGCAATGGCTTTAAGGGGAGTGCCCGTGACAACAGCTATGTCCAGCCCATAATGGAATCCACTATTCCGGGGGCCATAGGGAGAAGAAATCCATCCATCGTTGGTGGGCCAGATAAAGCGGGGCGCCTCCCGGGATGAACGGCTTGCTACAGCTTCGGAACTTCCGGAACTGGAACTGCGTGAAGCAATCAAGGCGGTGGATTGAACTTTACGAGCGTATTCCAGGCTTGATTCATTGGCCGGAATAATTAAAGTATCGCCAATCTGCAGCCCTTGAGGGTTATCCACATTATTAATTTCCTTTATTTCGCTTCTGCTGACCTTGTATTTTACCGCTAAATCCCAAATGGTATCGCCGCTTGCCACCTCATGGATAATAACATATCCCCGGGTAATCCGAAGGACTTCCCCCTCCTGAATCTGGCCTGATCCATTCAGTTGATTGTTCAGGGCAATTACGTCCTCTGAAGATTTATACCTATCAGCAATGCTGCTGACGGTTTCCCCCCTCTGAACCCGGTGAAAGATAATTTCCGTAAGGTCTTCCTCCGACAGTTCCTCCTCTTCTTCCTCTTCTTGTGGTGTTTGACTCTCCACATATTCCATAAGCTTATCCAAAAACGGCGGGCGAATATTAGCCCCTGCCGCCTGTTCCAGCGCCTGGGCATTGTTCGGAAAGGCTGCAAACAAAAAGGCTGCCAGCAGCAGAGCCCAGGGGGAACAGCGTATTTTCCCAACCATTTTTTTCTCACCTCATTTTTTAGTTAAAACTCACCTCCTATTCTTGACGGAAAAATAAAAAAATATACATAATTGTTATAAATTATGCATATTTGCCAAAAATTCTTCGTTTGAATCGGTCTTGGAAAGCTTGTTTATTAAAAGCTCCACAAATTCCCCCGGGCTGGAATTGTGCATGGCCCGTCTCAGGGTCCACATCAGCTCCAGCTTTTTCTCCGGCAGGAGCAGTTCCTCCCTTCGGGTCCCGGACTTGAGGATATCTATGGCCGGGAAAACTCTTCTCTCCGCCAGCTTTCTTTCCAGGTGAATCTCCATGTTTCCGGTACCTTTAAATTCTTCGTAAATCACATCATCCATGCGGCTGCCGGTATCCACCAGGGCTGTGGCCAATATGGTCAGGCTTCCCCCTGACTCCATGTTCCGGGCGGCTCCGAAGAAGCGCTTGGGTTTGTAAAAGGCTCCGGGGTCAATCCCGCCGGAAAGGGTCCTGCCGCTGGGGGGGATTATCAGATTGTAGGCCCGGGCCAGACGGGTTATACTGTCTAAGAGAATCAC
>SL_3KL_010_SEDDRAFT_10002775_pt1 | contig 15951 bp, 17 predicted proteins | sample SodLakKL_010_SED_2_FD_10381 | JGI IMG/M metagenome (IMG submission 10381) | reverse complement strand
CGTGGAACAGCCCGTTGTCGCTCACGCACTTCCCCGACATGGACGCGTTCTGGAACTGGGCGCGGGATCAGGGCCGGGGCGGTGTCTTCCGTGACCTCGATCCCTACCCCGGCGCGCTGGAGGTGCTCCTCGAGCTGGAGCGCGACGGGCACGACCTCGTGATCGTGTCGGCCAAGCCCGACTGGGCGATACCCGGCACGCTCGAGTGGCTCGCCGAACATCGGATCCCCACCCGGGAGATCCACTTCACCGAGAGCAAGCACCAGGTGTCCTGCGACGTCTACCTCGACGACGCTCCAGGGCAGCTCGCCGAACTGGCCCGCACCCGGGCCGAGCACGCGATCATCTGCCGGTACGTGCGGCCATGGAACGACCCCGTCGACGGGGCCGTCGATGTGCACGGCTGGTCGGAGTTCCACCACATGGTTCGACGGGTGAGCGAGGTTCCCGTCGGCTGACCCTCCGCACGAGACGGGGACCTCGTCCGTGCGGATCTCGAGAGAGCACCAGGAGACGACGAGATATGAAGATGCGCAAGTGGGCCGCGCTCGCCGCGGTAGCCGCGCTCATCGCGGCCTGTGGGAACGGCGAGGAGCCAGTGGACGAGACCCCCGCCGAGGAGCCTGCGGAGGCCGTCGAGGCCCCCGACGAGGAGCCTGCGGAGGAGGCCGACGACCGTGCAGACTGGCCGGATTCGCTGGTGATGACCCTGCAACCGGCAGAGAACCCTGAAGACCTGATCGACGACGCGCAGATCCTCGGTGACATGCTCTCCGAGCGTCTGGGCATCGAGGTCACCGCCACCGTGCCAGACGACTACCAGGCGGTCATCGTCGGTCTGCAGACCGGCGCTGCCGACATCGGTGGTGGCTTCGGTCCGGTCAACGTCGCCCGTGCGATGGACCAGGCCGGCGCCGAGCCGATCCTGCAGTCCGAGCGCTTCGGCGAGTTCCTCTACGTCTCGCAGTGGTTCACCAACGACCCCGACACCTTCTGTGCTGACGAGCCGGTCGCCGAGACCTACGAGTCGGACGGTGAGGAGTACACGCTGCTGTTCTGCAACGGTGTGAACGAGCTGGAGACCTCGGAGGACGGCCCGATCGGGACCGAGTTCCTCGAGGAAGCCGGTGACGTCACCATCTCGTTCGTCTCGCCGGGCTCCGCGTCCGGTGAGGTGTTCCCGGCCTTCGGTCTGATCGAGATGGGCTACGAGCTCGACGAGCTGGACACGATCTACGCCGGTGGTCACCCCGAGTCGGCCCTCGCGGTCTACAACGGTGAAGCCACGATCGGTGTCTCGTACAACGACGTGCGTGAGGACCTCGTCGACGAGGTCGCCGACATCGGTGAGCAGGTCGTCGTCTTCGCGTGGTCGGCGCCGATCCCCAACGACGGCTTCGTGATCCGTGGTGACCTGCCGCAGAGCCTGAAGGACGCCGTCACCGAGGCCCTGCTCGAGATCGCGCAGGACGAGGTCGACGGTGAGGTCCTGTTGGACCTGTACAACATCGACGGGTTCCGCCCGGCTGACCCGGCGGACTTCGAGAACGCCCGTCAGGTCGACCAGCAGCTCGGCGAGCTCCTCGGCTGATCTGTAGGCCCTAGGCTCCATCGGGCCGCGCAAGTAGCGCGGCCCGATGGGCCGTTCGACCTTCCCTCTTCCTTCGCGAAGGGCGTAGCATCGCGGCCTGTAGAGGTCGTACGGGAGCGCCTCGTGATCACCTTCGAGAACGCGTCGGTCACCTACCCGGGTGGGGTCCAGGCGCTCAAGGACGTCTCCGTCGAGATGACCGACGGCGAGTTCGTCGTCATCGTCGGTCTGTCGGGAGCGGGCAAGTCCACGCTGATCCGCGCGGTGAACGGTCTCGTGCCGTTGACCGGAGGGACCTGCAAGGTGGACGGTCGGCTCGTCGACCCGAAGGACAAGCGCGGGATCCGTGACCTGCGCGCCGAGGTCGGGATGATCTTCCAGACCCACAACCTGGTGAAGCGCACCACGGTCCTCAACAACGTGCTGATGGGTCGTCTGCACCGCACCGCCACCTGGCGCACCCTGCTCGGCATGTACACCAAGGACGACGTCGAGCTCGCGATGCAGGCGCTCGAGCGCGTGGAGATCGTCGAGAAGGCGTACGTGCGGGCGTCGAACATCTCCGGCGGGCAGCAGCAGCGNGTCGGCATCGCGCGGGCCCTGGCCCAGGAACCCAAGGTCGTGCTCGCCGACGAGCCGACGGCGTCGTTGGACCCACCCACCAGTCACGTCGTGATGCGCGACCTGAAGAACATCTGCCGCGAGTTGAACATCACCATGTTGGTCAACCTGCACTTCCTCGACCTCGCGCGGACCTACGCCGATCGGATCATCGGGCTGCGCGCGGGGGAGTTGGTCTACGACGGTCCGGGGGCCCAGGCGGACGAGACCGTGTTCCGCGACATCTACGGCAGGAGCCTCACCGCGGACGACGTCCTCGAGAAGCAGGGCACCCTGTGAGTTCCGCTGCGGCCTCCACCGCTTCGGCGGGGCCTCGGTCCCAGCGGCCCCGCAAACCCCCGCCGCCGGCCTTCGCGGTCTGGGGGACGCTCGGCTTCATCGTGGTCACCGTGCTGTTCGCCCTGGATTGGGAGTACGGCATCGGTTTCTCGATCGCCTCGATCATCGAGGGGCTCGGCCGCCAGAACCCGATCCTCGAAGGCGCCCGGACCCTGGACTGGGCGACCCTCCGTAGCCCGACCGTGATCCAGGGCTTCGTCGAGACCTTCCAGATGGCGACGATCGCCACGATCCTCGGCGGCATCGTGGCGCTGCCGCTCGCCCTGTTCAACTCACTCACGGGTGCGCCGAACAAGGTCGTCTACGTCCTGGTGAAGAACTTCAACAGCTTCATCCGGGCGATCCCCGACCTGATCTACGCGGTCTTCTTCGTCGCCGCGATCGGTCGTGGGGCGCTGCCGGGGGTGCTGGCGCTGTTCTTCCTGTCCGTCGCGGTCATCGCGAAACTGACCAGCGACATCGTGGACGGCATCGACCAGGGACCGATCGAGTCCGCCCGTGCCTCCGGCGCGTCGCACCTGCAGATGCTCAAGACCGCCGTGCTGCCGCAGATCCTCCCCGGCTACACCTCCTTCGCGCTGTACACCTTCGAGATCAACCTGCGTGGTTCCGCCGTGCTGGGCTTCGTCGGCGCGGGCGGTATCGGGCAGGTCTTCAGCAACTACTACCAGCGGGGCTGGTACGACCGCCTGGCGGCGGTGGTGATCGGGTTCTTCGTCGTCGTGTTCGTGGTCGACCGCATCTCGATCGCTGTACGGAAGCACCTGCTGTGACCACACCGATGACCGACGCCGAGGCCAAGCGACGCTCAGAGGAGCTCGTCCGCCCGGAGAAGCCGTTCAACTGGTTCCGATGGGTCGTCAGCGGCACGCTGGTGCTGCTCTTCCTCGCGACCACCGGCACCGTGGACGTGCAACTCGGGCAGATCACCGCGCTGCCCGAACGCACGGCGCAGTACCTCGGGTTGATGTACCTCCCGCCCGATCTCAGCGAGATCCCACGGGCGACCAGGGCGATGATCGAATCGCTCGGGATGGCCTGGATCGGCACGATGATCGGGGCGATGCTGTCGTTCCCGCTCGCCTTCCTCGCCGCGACGAACCTGTTCTCCAAGCCGGTCGTCTTCGCGACCCGGCAGGTCCTCAACTTCTTCCGGGCCGTGCCCGAGATCGTCTTCCTGATCGCGCTGCTCCCAGTGACCGGGCTGACGCCGGTGACGGTCGCGCTGGCGCTCGGCATCAGCTCGATCGGGACGCTCGGGAAGCTCTCCGCCGAGGTGATCGAGGGCATCGATCACGGTCCCGTCGAGGCGGCCTCCGCCGCTGGAGGTGGCCGGCTCCAGCGGATCCGCTGGTCGGTGATCCCCCAGGTGATCCCCGAGATCGTCGCCCTGTGGCTCTACCGGTTCGAGATCAACATCAGGAACTCGGCGGTCGCCGGCGCGGTCGGCGCCGGAGGCATCGGCACGCTGTTGGTGCGGCAGATCGGCCAGCTTCGCGATTGGGCCGCGGCCGGGACCGCCCTCGCGGTCATGGTGATCATCACGCTGATCGTCGACACCATCAGCGGGAGGGTGCGCCGTCGGATCATCCGTGGTCCGCAGCGTGCGGTCGACATCGGTGCCGACCCTGGCCAGGCTCCCGAGGGGACGGTTGACGGCGACGACGATGGCCCTGCCGGTGAGCCACGCGCTGTCATGCCCGTCTGAGCCGGACGAGCCACACCCCTGCCGCACCCCGTACGGACCGATCGGTACCTCGATGTCCCCCACCTCGACGTTGCAGCACCGCACCCGCGAGGTGCGTGAGGCGCTGGAGTGCGACCACCTCAGCCCCCTCGCTACCAAGGCCGCCGAGGCGCGTCCCCGCGACGTCGAGGAAGCGGAGGACCCCTACCGGACCGCGTTCGAGCGCGATCGGGACCGGATCCTGCACAGCAAGGCCTTCCGGCGGCTCAAGCACAAGACCCAGGTGTTCTTGAACCCGGAGGGCGACCACTTCGTCACGCGGTTGACCCACACCTTGCAGGTCGCGCAGGTCGGTCGTTCGATCGCTGTCGCGCTCGGCCTCAACGAGCCGCTCACCGAAGCCATCTGCCTCGGCCACGACATCGGGCACGCACCCTTCGGCCACACCGGCGAGGACGCGCTCACCCCGTACGTGGAGGGGGAGTGGCAGCACGCGATCCACGGGGTCCGGGTCGTCGAGAAGCTCGAACCACTCAACCTCACCCCCGAGGTGCGCGACGGCATCAGCCAGTCGTCGTGGAAGAACGATCCACCGCCGTTCACCCCGGAGGGGACGATCTGCCGCTACGCGGACCGCATCGCCTACCTCGCCCACGACGTCCAGGACGCGATCCGCGCCGGTGTGCTGACCCCGGAGACGCTCCCGGCCCGGTTCACCGACGCGTTCGGCGAGCCAGGGCGTGCCTGGATCGCGTCGATGGTCACCACCGTGATCGCCTCGTCGGTCGAGGCCGGCGAGGTCACGATGGAGCCCGAGAAGCTCCAGACGATGCAGGACCTGCGGACCTGGATGTTCGACAACGTCTACCTGCGTCCGGAGGCGCGCGCCCAGGCTGCCCGGGCCGTCCGGGTGATCCAGGACCTGGTCGAGTGGTTCGCTGAGCGCCCGGAGCTGATCCCCGAGGCCTACCGCCTGCCGGACAGCTCCTCGCTGCAGGCGGCGGTCGACTACGTGGCGGGGATGAGCGACAAGTTCGCGATGCACCTGCATGACGAACGGTTCCGGCCGTCCGGGCTGTACTGACCGAGACCGATCGAGCAGGTGTCGGCGCCGAGCCCGCCGCATGACACCCCGGACCGTCGCAGTACCGTGGGCGAGGTGAGTGCCGTCACCGTCCGCGATGCCACGCCGGCAGATCTGCCGGCCGTTGCTGCTATCTACACGCACTACGTCCTGCGGACGACGATGACGTTCAACACGCAGGTGCGGACCCCGAGGGAGTGGACCGAGCGCTTCGACGCCGAGATCGCCACGAAGCGCTACCACCTGCTGGTCGCGGAGCTCGATGGCACGGTCGCCGGCTACACCGAGACCCAGCGCTTCCGCCCGAAGCCCGCCTACGACCGTTCGGTCGAGCTGTCGATCTACGCCGCTCCGGATGCGACCGGTGCTGGGCTCGGCGGTGCGCTCTACGGTGAGCTGCTGGCACGGTTGGAGGCCGATGAGCGCTTCCACCGGGCCTACTCGATCATCGCCCTGCCCAACGAGCCCTCCATCGCCTTCCACGAGCGGTGGGGCTTCGTGCACCGTGGCACCCTGACGGAGGCCGGTTACAAGTTCGGCTCCTACCTCGATGTCGCCTACTACGAGCGAGCGCTGTGAGCGAACACGACCCGATGGCCCACGACCCGATGGCCCACGACCCTGGGGCTGACGACCCGACGGGGCCGGGCACCCGATCGCTCCACCCCCACGAGGTGCACGACCTCGTGGGTGGCTGGCCCGCCTTCGAGGCACTCGTGGAGGCCTTCTACGCCCGGGTGGAGCGTGACGAGGTCCTGCGGCCCGCCTACCCCGAGGATCTCGAGCCAGGCAAACGTCGGCTGGCGCTGTTCCTGGCCCAGTACTGGGGTGGTGGCGATGTCTACTCGCGGCACTACGGCCACCCGCGGCTGCGGATGCGCCACGCCTCCTTCGACGTCACGCCCGAGCGTGCCGAGCGCTGGGCGCAGCTGATGAGCGAGGCGATCCGGGAGCAGGGCTTCCCGGAGGAGGCCGAGGCCCTGCTGCTCGCCTACGTCGAGGCCGCCACGCCGACGATGATCAACCGCTTCCCGGAGGTGCCGGACGGGTTGCCCGTCCACCCAAGCTGAGCGGACGGGCGGGTCGACGGCTCACATGACCTGCGCACCGTTGCTGGCGCGTGCGCGGGTGATGGCGATGTCCCCGCTGACGGAGCGTGCCCGCAGGGAGAGGTCGACGGTCCCTCGGCCCTCGTCGCCAGCGCCGAGGTCGCTCCTGAGGTCACCCGAGACGCTGGAGACGTCGAGGTGGATCTGTAGACCGACGGCGACGCGCAGGTGCAGGTCCCCCGAGGTGGAGGCGATGTCGACGTCGCCCCCACGCAGCTCGCGGACGTCGACGTCGCCGGAGACCGAGCGCAGGCGGGCGCCCTCGCCCAACCGGCCGACCGTGACGTCGCCTGAGGCGGTGCGCACCGACGCGTGCCCACCGACGTCCCCGGTGCGGATGTCGCCAGACGCGGTCGCCGCGTTGAGCTCGCCACCGATGTCGCCGACCTGCAGGTCGCCGGAGGCGGAGTGGACGCTGGCGGAGCCGGTCACGTCACCGAGTCGCACGTCTCCGGAGGCCGTGCGGATCTCGGCGGAGCGCAGGGTGAGCGGCGCGTCGAGGTCGGCGGCGGCGATGCCGGCATCCAACGCCACGTGCTCCGGGACCGTGATGCGCACGTGGATGCTGCCGGACCGCACCGTCCGGAACAGGCCGAGGCCGCGTCCACCCCGGTCGGGGACGTGCACGATCAGTCGCTCGCCGAGGAGCTCGACGCGGCTCTCCTCGACCAGCTCGTCGCCGAGGCCGCCGGAGCCGGTCAGCTCGACCGTCGCCTGGCCCGGCTGGCCGGCGACGAGCTCGGCGTGGCCGACGGGCAGCTTGAGGTCGATGGTCAGGTCGTCGGGGACGTCGAAGGTGGTCATGGGGTCCTCCTCGCGGGGCAGGTCGGTGTCGGAACGACGGGGATCGGGGTCGGGCCGCTCGGTCAGCTGCTCGCACGGCCCTGGAGCCGCCGCCCGGTGGGGCGGGGGCCGGGCCGCTCGGTGCGGCGTTGCAGCGTCTGGACGACCCAGGCGTTGACGGACAGCCCGTCGAGCTCTGCGCGCTCGACGATCCGGTCCTTGAGCTCCGGGGGGAGCCTGAGGGTGAGGCGTGCGCTGTGGTCCTCGCTCGGCGCCGAAGTGGGCGCTGCGTCGTGGACCACGACCATCGGTGGATCGGCGCCGATGCGGACCTCGACGTGGGCGTCGTCGAGCTGTGCGGACAGCTCGGTGGCGAGGCCGGCGAGCAGGTCGAGCAGGGCGACCCGCAGGCTGTCCTCCAGGGCGGCCCCGATGCGCGCACCGGCGTCGGCGACGTCGTCGCCACCCAGGGCGACGAGCTCGTCCAGCCGGCGACGCACCGCTGCGATCGTCACGTCCAGCACGGCCACCCTCCTCCGGTCGACGGCGTTCCGCTCGTCGAGGCGACAACGGCCACGACACCACGTAGCTGCCTTGTAGCTGTCTGTACCGCTGTCTGACTGATGTCAAGATGATGTCATCATGGCACGATCCTGTGGGGGTGTCAAGTCGGTCAGGTCGGTGAGGTGGTGAGGTCGGCGCATCCGGGGCGTCGGGCGGCCCGGGCGGACCCCGTGGACGTCCCGTTCGCACCCCCGGGGTTCGAGGCGGTCGCCCCGTGGCCCTACGCTCGGTGGTCCCATCGCACGCAGGGCGCTCGTCCCGCGCGCCCCAACAGCCGGAGAACCACCGTGAGGATCCTCGTCGCCGACCCGATCGCCGACGCTGGCGTGGACGCGCTCGCCCAGCACCACGACGTCGACGTCAAGACGGGTCTGTCCAAGGAGGACCTGCTCGCGATCGTCGGCCGGTACGACGCGGTGGTGGTCCGATCGCAGACGACGATCGACGCGGCCGTGTTCGACGCGGCGAGCAACCTGAAGGTCGTCGCGCGTGCGGGTGTCGGGCTCGACAACGTCGATATCGATGCCGCGACGCGGCAGGGGGTGATCGTCTGCAACGCACCCCAGTCGAACGTCATCTCGGCGGCCGAGCACACGCTCGCCCTGCTCCTCGCCCTGGCGCGCAACATCCCGCAGGCCGATGCCGCGCTCCGGGCGGGACGTTGGGAACGTTCGACGTGGACCGGCACCGAGCTCCAGGACAAGGTCCTCGGGGTCCTCGGCCTCGGTCGGATCGGCACGCTCGTCGCGCAGCGCGCGCACGCCTTCGGGATGCGGCTCGTCGCCTACGACCCGTTCCTGGCTCCCGACCGCGCCGCGCGGCTCGGGGTCGAACTCCTGCCGACCGTGGAGGACGTCCTCCGCCGGGCGGACTTCGTCACGGTCCACCTGCCGAAGACGCCCGACACCGTCGGCATGCTCGATGCCGAGCGCCTCGCCCAGATGAAGCCCACCGCCCGGGTCCTCAACGTTGCGCGTGGCGGCATCGTGGTCGAGGAGGATCTCGCCGCAGCGGTCAGGACCGGGGTGATCGCCGGTGCGGCGGTCGACGTCTTCGAGTCGGAGCCGACGACCGAGAGCCCGCTGTTCGACCTGCGCAACGTCATCGTCACCCCCCACCTCGGGGCGTCGACCGAGGAGGCGCAGGACAAGGCCGGGACGCAGGTGGCTGAGTACGTCAACCTGGCGTTGGCCGGCGAGTTCGTCCCCAGCGCGGTCAACGTGCAGGGTGGGGCCATCGACGACGTCGTCCGCCCGTACCTCTCGCTCGGCGAGAAGCTCGGGCGGATGCTCACCGGGCTGGCTGCGGACGGGATCAGCGGCGAGGTGACCGTCGAGTACCTCGGCGACCTGGCTGCCGCCGACGGACGGCTCATCGCCCTGTCGGTGCTCCGGGGACTGCTCAGTCCGGTCTGCAGCGAGCCGGTGACCTTCGTCAACGCTCCGCTGCTCGCCTCGGAGCGCGGGTTGCACGTCCGCGAGGTGTCCGACCCGCACAGCGAGGACTTCGTATCGGTGCTCCGGGTCTCNGGCGTCGGCCGTGACGGTCACCCGATCCGCGTCGCGGGCACGCTGCTCCACCCCGGAGAGCGGGAGCGGGTCATCGAGGTGTGGGACACCCCGGTGGACGTCCAGCCCTCCGACCACATGGCCTTCTTCCGCTACGCCGATCGACCGGGGGTCATCGGCACGATCGGCAACGTCTTCGGGGAGGTCGGCATCAACATCGCCGCCGCCCAGGTCGGTCAACTGCAGGACAGCAACGAGGCGATCATGGCGCTGTCGCTGGACGAGGTCGTCCCCCGTGAGGTGATCGAGGACATCGTCGCGCGCATCGGTGCGAGCGAGGGCCGTGGCGTCAGCCTGGTGTGACGCGGACTGGCCCACGGCAGGCGGTCGCCGCCGGACACCGTTGCCCTGACCTGCGGCGGACTTGCACCTAGACTCGCTCCACGCCTTCCCACCTGATGCGACGCTGTGGCGTCGCTGCTGACGCCGACCTGGAGCTGCACGTGGGCATCGCGATCGTCTTCCCCGGACAGGGCTCGCATCGCGCGGGTGCTCTGGAGCCATGGCAGGGTCACGCTGCCCGCGGGGTCCTCGACGAGGTCAGCGAGGGGCTCGGCCGCGACGTCCTCCCGCTCACCGAGGATCCCGGAACGGGTGCGCGTACCGCCGACGCGCAGCCGGCCATCCTCGCGGTCTCCCTGGTCGTGGCACGTGCCCTGGCGGATGCGGGCGTGACGCCGAGCGTCGTCGCGGGCCACAGTCTGGGTGAGTTCACCGCCGCGATCCACGCGGATTGCTTCTCCGTGCGTGACGGTGCTGCGCTCGTCGCCGCCCGGGGGGCGGCGATGGGCGAGGCCTGCCGGACGAACCCCGGGACGATGGCCGCGGTCGTCAAGCTCGACCCCGACGCGGTCGAGGTGCTCGTCGACGGCATCGACGACCTGGTGCTGGCCAACGACAACGCCCCGGGCCAGGTCGTCGTCGCGGGTACGCCGGAGGCGATCGAGCAGGTGAAGGAGCGGGCGCGTGACGCGGGAGGACGTGCCCTGCCGTTGGACGTCGAGGGTGCGTTCCACTCGCCGGCGATGGCCCCGGCCGTCGACGCGGTGGCCGCTGCCGTGCAGGGGCTGGAGGTCGCCGACCCCCGGTGCACCTTCGTGAGCGGGTCGACCGCCGCTGCCGTCGCAGACGCGGCCGCGGTGTCGAGGGCGCTGGTGGATGGCATCCTCGCCCCGGTACGGTGGCGCGAGGTCCAGGTGCGCCTGGCCGCCCTCGGCGTGACCGACGTGGTCGAGGCTGGACCGGGAGGGGTCCTCGCCGGCCTCGCCAAGCGGACGATCCCGGACGTGGCGGTCCACAAGGTCGAGACCCCTGAGGACCTCGAGGGAGCCCTCGGTGCCCTGGGGGCCGACGCGACCACGGGCGGCTGAACGTCCGTTGCACCACCTGCCTCAGCGATGTGGGGCAGGACCGAACCAGGAGGTAGGCCGATGTCGTGCCAGACACCGCAGGATGGTGATCGCTCATGACGCTGCCCGTCGCGATCACCGGGCTCGGCACCTATCTGCCGTCCAAGGTGGTCACCAACGATGATCTCGCGGAGGTCCTCGACACCTCGGACGAGTGGATCCGGACCCGGACCGGGATCCGGCAGCGGCACGTGCTCGCTGAGGACCAGGCGACCTCCGACCTGGCCGTCGAGGCGGGGAAGGCCGCGCTCGCCGATGCCGGGCTGGGCGTCGAGGACATCTCGGCCCTGATCGTCGCCACCACGACGCCCGACCACCCGGTCCCCGGCACGGCACCGATCGTCGCCAGCGCGCTGGGGACCGAGGTCGCCGCCTTCGACCTCAACGCCGCCTGCACGGGGTTCATCTACGGGCTGCGGGTCGGCGGTGCCATGGCCGCGACCGGCGACCAGGCCGTCCTGGTGATCGGCGCGGAGTCGCTCACCCGGATCGTCGATCCCGAGGACCGCTCGACCCGCGTGCTGTTCGGCGACGGTGCGGGGGCGGCGGTGCTGGTCCCGGACGGGTCGGCCGCGCTCGGCCCCTTCGCCCTCGGCGCCGACGGGACCGACCCCTCGATGCTGTGGACCGCCGCCGGCGGGACGCGCACCCCGACCTCGTCCCAGGTCCTCGATGAGCGCGCGAACTACCTCTCGATGCGCGGCGGCGACGTCTACCGCAACGCGGTCGTGCGCATGGCGGCTGCAGCCACCTCGGTGCTCGAACGGTCGAGCCTGTCGGTCGCCGATGTCGACCTCTTCGTCGGGCACCAGGCCAACATCCGCATCATCGAGGCGGTGGGCAAGCGGCTCGGCATGCCCGGAGAGCGCACCCACATCACCGTCGACAAGCATGCCAACACCTCGGCCGCATCGGTGCCGCTGGCGCTCGCCGATGCGCGTGATGCCGGTCGGCTCAAGCCCGGGGACACGGTGCTGCTGGCCGGCTTCGGCGCCGGGCTGACCTTCGGTGCCTGCCTGTTCAGCTGGAGCCCGAGCCGTGGAGGGACCGGATGAGCCGGGTCGCCGTGGTGACCGGAGGGAGCGGCGGGATCGGCGCGGCGACGTGCCGTGCCCTGGCCGCCGACGGTTACCACGTGCTCGTCGGCTACGGCGGCAACGCCGCGGCCGCCAAGGAGGTCGCTGCGGACTGCGATGGCGACGCTGAGGCGTTGCATGTCGACGTCACCGACGAGGACAGCGTCACCGCCGCCATCGCGCACGCGACCGAGGTCGGCACGCTGGGTGCCCTCGTCAACAACGCGGGCATCGCCGACGACGACCTGCTGATGCGCCTCGACCCCGAACGCTTCGACCGGACGATCGAGGTGAACCTGCGGGGTGCCTACCTCATGTCGCGGGCTGCGCTACGCCCGATGCTNCGCGCCCGTCACGGCCGCATCATCAGCGTCGCCTCCGTCGTCGCCCTGCGCGGCAACGCTGGTCAGACCGCCTACGCGGCGTCCAAGGCGGGGCTGATCGGCTTCACCAAGTCGCTCGCCCGCGAGGTGGCCCGCAAGGGCATCACCGCCAACGTCGTCGCACCCGGTTTCGTGACCACCGCGATGACCGACGAGTTGTCCGAGGACGCCCGTGCGGCGCTCATCGGCCAGGCACCGAGCGGCCGCGCGGTCGAGGTCGACGAGGTCGCTGCGGCGATCCGCTACCTCGCCTCCGATGCGGCCGGCTCGGTGACCGGGACCGTGCTCCCGGTCGACGGGGGAGCCGGCATCTGACGTAGGTTGCACCGCCTGGTGTCGCGTCGACCTCGTGTCACGCCACCTTCGACCACCCGACCCGACCGGCCGCACCCGCGGCCGTCAGCCACAGGAGAGATCCGTGAGCCAGGAACTGCTCGCCACCATCACCGAGGTACTCACCGAGGACTTCGGCGTCCCCGAGGACGACGTCGCACCCGACGCGACCTTCGAGGCCCTCGGGCTCGACTCGCTCGACGTGGTCGAGTTGACGCTCGTCCTCGAGGAGAAGACCGGTGTCAAGCTCGAGGACGAGGAGCTCGAGGACATCCGGACCCTCCAGCAGGCCGTCGACAAGATCGCGGAGAAGCAGGGCTGACGGGCGGCCACCGTGGCGGTCGGTGGTCGCCGGGGCGATCCGCGACCATCGCCGCACGGACGATCGTCACGGTGCGGACCGATGACCGCGGTTCGGGATCGCCGGCCCCAGCTCCCGGCGGGGACGTCACACTGCACCCACCACCCGCACGCACCGATCGTGGAGGAGCCGGAACATGAGCTCGCCGTCCGAACGTCCAGAGATCGTGGTGACCGGCATGGGGATCCTGTCCCCGTCCGGTCGTGGGCTCAAGGACGCGTGGGGGGGCGTGCTCACGGGACAGACCGCGGCCGCGACCGACGACCTGCTCGTCGACGAGGGCACCTCGGTCACGATCTCGTGCCGGGTCCCCGACTTCGACCCGGATGAGGAGCTCGGCCGTGGTGCCAAGCGGCGCCTCGACCGGTTCACCCACCTGGCCCTGATCGCTGCGCGTGAGGCCGTCGGCCATGCCCAGCTCACCGAGGACGACGACGGGTTCACCCTCTCCGGGGTCGAGCCCGACCGTGTCGGTGTCGCCCTCGGGTCCGGTATCGGTGGCGCCGAGACCTGGGCCGAGGAGTACCCGCGCTACATCGGCAAGGGGCCCGGCCGCGTCAGCCCCATGTTCGTCCCGAAGATGCTGTCGAACACCGGTGCGGGGACGGTCGCGATCCGCACCGGTGCGCGCGGCCCGAACATGACCGTCAACACGGCCTGTGCCGCGGGAGCGTCCGCGCTGCACATGGGCCGTGACTGGCTCGTGGCGGGCTCGGCCGACGTGGTGCTCGCTGGCGGCGTCGAAGCCGGCATCACCGGCCTCTCCGTCGCCGCCTTCGCGCAGATGGGCGCCCTGTCACGCAACACCGACCCTGGCGCGGCCTCCCGCCCGTTCGACGTCGATCGTGACGGCTTCGTGATCGGCGAGGGCGCGGCCGTGCTCGTGCTGGAGACGCGTGAGCACGCGGAGGCGCGAGGCGTGACCCCGCTCGCGGTGCTGGCCGGTGTCGGTGGCTCCGCGGACGCCTTCCACGCCACCGCGCCGCCCGAGGACGGAGGTGGCGCGATCCTCGCCATGCGGCGCGCCGTCGAGGACGCCGGTCTCGACCCGACGCGGATCGGTCACCTCAACGCCCACGGCACCTCGACGCCGCTCAACGATGTCGCCGAGGCCAGGGCCCTGCGTGCCGTGTTCGGTGACCACACCGATCGGATCGTGGTCACCTCGACGAAGGGGGTGACCGGTCACACGCTCGGTGCGGCCGGAGCCCTCGAGGCCGTGTTCGCGATCGAGTCGATGCGCGAGAGCGTGATCCCGCCGACGGCCAACCTCACCGAACAGGATCCCGACATCCACCTCGACGTCGTCAAGGATGCCCCTCGGGAGGTCGAGGTCGACGCGGTGCTGAGCACCTCGATGGGCTTCGGAGGACAGAACGCCGCCCTCGTGTTCACCCGCGCGTGACCGGGACGAGCCCGCGGTGAGCGCCGAACCCAGCCCCCCCGAGCCCGCCCCCGACGGGGCGGAACCGGTGCCGTTCACCCCGATGGTGCCGGGGGAGCGGTCGGTGCTGCGGTTCATGCTGCAGCCGACGCTGCGCACCTGGCTGCGGTTGCGCAGCGAGGGCGCGGATCACGTCCCCCCCGAGGGGGCCGTGCTGGTCGCCTCGACCCATCGCTCGCACGCGGATTCGGTCGCGCTCGGTGCGGCGATCGATCGCCCGGTCCACTTCCTCGGGGACCTGAAGATGACCTCGTTGCCTCTGGTCGGCAGGCAGCTCACCAAGCTCGGCATGGTGCCCCTGCGGCGCGGCGAGGCCGACGCGTCGGCCATGGACGTGCTGAGCATCCTGCTCGACGACGGTGCCTGCGTCGTCGTGTACCCCGAGGGCTCACGCAGCCGTGACGGCAAGGTCCACCGGCTGCGCAGCGGCGTGGCCCGGCTCGCGGCCAAGCACCAGGTGCCGGTCGTCCCCGCGGCGGTGCGTGGGATCGAGCAGCGCTGGCCGATCGGGCAGCGTCCACGGGCCTGGGGGGGACCGGTCACGGTGCGCTTCGGACCGGCGCTCGACCCCCCGGACGCCACCCCGCGCTCCCGGCGCCTCTTCAACGACCACCTGCAACAGGTCCTCGCCGAGTTGGCCGAGACGACCAAGGCCGACGACTTCTCCCCGTTCCACGGCGGCGACGAGGGGGCTGGGCCATGAGCGCCTTGCGGATCGCGGCGGGGTGCGACGTGGTCGAGGTCGCTCGCGTGTCTGCGGCGATCGACCGGCGGGAGGGGCTGCTCGCCCGGCTGTTCACCCACCGTGAGATCGCCGACGCCCGACGCGGAGGAGCCACCCCAGGCTCCGAGGTCGAACGTGCCCGGCTCGCCGCCCGTTTCGCCGCCAAGGAGGCCACCCGCAAGGCCGTCGGCGACCTGCGTCTGCCCTTCCACGACGTCGAGGTACGCACAGATCCGGATGGCGCTCCCATCCTGTGGCTGCGCGGCGAACGCAGCACGTTGACCTGTTCGCTCTCCCACGACGCCGGTGTCGCGATGGCCCTGGTCGTCGGCCCGATGGACGCGACCGTCCCGGCAGCACCTGCCTGACCGTCGCCGACCCGCCTGCCCTGCACGAGACCCAAGATCCCGCCTGCCCTGCACGATCGCGACCCGGAGGACGACCATGCTGCTCGACGGAAAGCGCCTGCTGATCACCGGGGTCCTGGACCCGCGCTCGATCGCCTTCTCGGTCGCCAGGATCGCGCAGGAGCAGGGTGCCGAGATCGTGCTCACCGGNTTCGGTCGCGGCAAGCGGCTCACCGAGCGGTCAGCGGGCCGGCTCGACCCGGCTCCGGACGTGCTCGAGCTCGATGCCACCAAGGACGAGGACATCGCCGCGGTGGCCGGCGACCTCCGGGAACGCTGGGGACGCCTCGACGGGGTCCTCCACGCGATCGGGTTCGCGCCGGAGTCCTGCCTCGGAGGCGGCTTCCTCGACGCGCCCTGGGAGGATGTCGGCACGGCCCTGCACATCTCCACCTACTCGTACGTGGCGCTGGGGCGCGGGTTCGCCGACCTGCTCGCGCAGGGCGAGGACCCCGCGATCGTCGGGTT
>SL_3KL_010_SEDDRAFT_10002773_pt1 | contig 15954 bp, 11 predicted proteins | sample SodLakKL_010_SED_2_FD_10381 | JGI IMG/M metagenome (IMG submission 10381) | reverse complement strand
GCCTATGCCACCGATGTGGAGGCCATGCGGCTCCTTTTGAAGCATGGCGCCGATCCGCACCTGGCCACACAGCGGGTACCCGCTCGCCGCAGGGGAATTGCTGCCGACCGGGAGGATCACTCGGGGTTGCCCCCGGTGCCGGTAGGCGCGCCAGCCGTGCATCCGATCCACGCTGCGTCGGGGGTCGGCTACGGGGAAGGCTGGGCCGCCAACGCCCACCGGCACGTCCCGGGCGGCTGGATTCCCTCTGTGCGGTACCTCGTGGAGGAACTGGGAGCTGATGTGAATCAGCGGGACCACAACGGATACACCGCCCTGCACCACGCAGCTTCCCGTGGGGATGATGCTATGGTCATGTATCTTGTGGAGCAGGGTGCGGATGTCACGGTGGTGAGCCGGGCTGGTCAGACCACCGTCGACATGGCCAATGGACCTGCGCAGCGAATCCAGCCCTATCCGAGCACCATTCGGCTCCTCGAATCCCTCGGGGCGCACAACAACAACAACTGCGTGAGTTGCTGACGCCCGATTTTCTGCGGCGTTTGGCACAGCCGACGTAATATGCCGGTATTCGACTTCAACTGTGGCAAGTGCGGAGCGGTCTTCGAAGGCCTCGTCCGCAGCACCGCCGCCGGGGCCCCGCCCTGCCCCGCGTGCGGGGCACAGGGGGCGGAGCGGCTTTTCTCCGCGCCCGCCGTGTCCACGGACAACACACGCGACCAATCTCTCCGAGCGGCCTCTCGTCGGGAGCGGACAAGGGGGGTCGAACGGGTGGAAGAGCAGCGCAGGTACGAGCGGGACCACGACGGGCACTGACGGCCCTCTGACGCGCCGGCGGGGGTGCGACGGCCCCTGTTTCCTTCAATGAATCGCCGTTCGTCCTCACCGATCTTCTCATAGGGCATTTCCAATGAACCCCTCGCACGCGCCAACGGAGAGGGCTCCCTCCGGTGTGGCAGTGGGCCAGGTCTCCCTTTCGGCTCCTGCCTCGTCTCTGCGACTTTGCTCCAACGAAAACCGCATCGGTCTTTCCCCCAGGGTAAGGGCTGCGATCGAGGAGGCATTCGATACGTCCAACGTATACCCGGACGACTCCTGCCTCGCTCTGACCGCCGCCCTCGCCGCATCCCACAGTGTCCCAGAGGGGTGCGTGGTCCACGGGCATGGATCCACTGAGGTCCTCCGCATGGCCGCCAATCTGCATGCCCTTCGAGAGGGTCAGGGCATCCTCCTTCAGGCCGGACTGACCTTTGAAGCATTGGCCGCTTATGCAGAACCCTTTGCCACAGGGGTCGTGGCCGTTCCGCTGGAAAGGGGGACATGGGCACATGATCTGCCCAGGATGCGAGAGGAGGCAGAACGGCTTGCCGGGCATCCGTTGCTCGCCTACATCTGCAACCCAAACAATCCAACAGGAACCCTTACCCCGGTGGATGAGCTGGAAGATTGGATCACTTCTGCGCCATCTGAGGTCCTGTTCGTAATCGATGAAGCCTACTTTGACTTCGTCGAAGACCCCTCATTCAGGAGCCTCATCCCCACCGCCGTCGAGCGCCCCAACGTGCTAGTGTTGCGGACGTTCTCCAAGGCTCATGCGCTGGCAGGATTAAGGGTGGGATACGGGGTCGGGCATGCACGCCTGGTGGAGAGTCTACGACCGCTCCGTGCGGGCCGCGGGCCAAATCACCTGGGGAACGTGGCGGCCCTGGCCGCGATGGAGGACCGGGAATTCCTTCGCCTTTCCCTGGACACCATGGCGAAATCCAAGTCCATCGTCCTTGATGTTCTGTCGGACCTGGGATTGGGATCGCTTCCCAGTCATGCCAACTTCGTCATGCACGAGGTCAACGGCCCGGTCCAGACATACATCGATCGGATGTGGGACCACGGCTTCATCGTGGGCCGAGCCTTCCCGGAACTCCCCGCCCACAACCGGATCACCCTGGGCCTTCCCGAGGAAATGGAGCGATGGGCGGAAAGCCTCCGGGACTTCCGTCAGCGGGGATGGGTCTGATCTCAGAGGCGAACGCCCTCGCCCCGGAGAACCGGCGCGATCTCGTCAAGGGCCCCCTCCAACTCCTCGCGGCGGATGGTGAGTGGAGGTGCGAAGCGGATGACCTGGTGGTGGGTTTCCTTGGCCAGGATTCCCCGTTCCATGAGAGCCTCGCAGAAAGGGCGGGCGGGACCCGATTCCTTGCGGATCACCACTCCGATCATGAGGCCCTTCCCCCGGACATGGTCCACGTGGGGTGATCCCACGGCCCGGAGGGCGTCCATGAACCAGGTGCCCAGCTCGGCGGAGCGCTGGGGAAGTCCTTCCTCAAGAATCACCCGGAGCGAGGCCCGGGCCACTGCCGCACCCAGCGGGTTTCCTCCGAAGGTGGACCCGTGGTCGCCGGGGCGGAAGACGTCCATGAACTCCGCGTCTGCGATGGCGGCGGACACCGGATACACGCCTCCTCCCAACGCCTTCCCCACGATGAGGACGTCCGGCCGGACCTCCTCCCAATCGCAGCAGAAGAGACGCCCGGTCCGCCCCAGTCCCGTCTGGATCTCGTCGGCCATGAAGGCCACGCCCCGGTCTCTGCAGAGTTCCCGGGCACACCCCAGGTAGCCGTCCGGTGGCACCACCACACCCCCCTCTCCCTGTATGGGCTCCACCAGGAACCCCACCGTGTTCGGCGTGATGGCCTCTTCCAGCGCCTTCGCATCGCCGTAGGGGACCTCACGGAAGCCCGGGGTGAAGGGCCCGAACCCCTTCTTGTACTGGGGTTCGGAGGAGAAGGAGATGAGGGTGGTGGTGCGCCCGGAGAAGTTTCCGGAACAGACGATGATCTCCGCCTGGTTCTCCGGGACGCCCTTCACCTGGTACCCCCACTTCCGGACCATCTTGATGGCCGTCTCAACCGCCTCGGCCCCGGTGTTCATGGGGAGGGCCTTCTCGAATCCGGTGGCCTCGCAGAGTTCCCGGAGGAAGAGTCCCATCTGGTCGTTGTGGAAGGCCCGGGAGGTGAGGGTGATCTTCTCCATCTGCTCCCGCGCCGCCTCCAGGATGGCGGGGTGTCGGTGCCCCTGGTTCAGGGCGGAGTAGGCCGCCAGCATGTCCAGATACTTCCGCCCATCCACATCCCAGACCCACACGCCCTCCCCACGCTCCAGTACCACCGGGAGGGGCTTGTAGTTGTGGGCGCTCCACTGCTCCGCCTCGTGGAGGAACTCCTGGGTGCGATCGGAAACTGCCTGGGACATCGAGCCTCCCGGAAGGGTGGGGGGAGCTGGGACCGTATCGGCACACCGGAGGGGGGCACCGGAATCCCGCGGCCCGGTGGATTCCGGACCGGAATGTGCCCCGGAAGGTCGCGGGGACGGAAGGGCGGATCAAGGGAAACGGGGGCCGGGGCACCTGCCCCGGCCCCCGCGTCTCCTGCCCCGGGGGTGGCCCCCCGGGAGGCCCGTCCCTAATCCAGCAGGAAGGCCCTTAGCCCAGGGGCAGGATGACCGTGTCGATGACGTGGATGATTCCGTTGGAAGCCGAGATGTTCGGAGCCACGATGTTCGCCGTCTGACCGAAGATGTCGGTGATCTGGGCCTGCGGGTTGACTGTGAAGGAGGCCCCAAGGAGGGTCTCGATGGTGCGGGTACCCACCCGGGGCACCACGCTGTTGGCCGCACGGCGGCCCTCCGCCACGTGGTAGAGGAGGACGTCCAGGACGAGCTCCGGGGGGAGGTCGGTGATCTCTTCGATCCCCAGGAAGCTGTAGAGCCCTTCGAATGCCTCATCGGTGGGGGCGAAGACGGTGAACTGATCCGTGCCGCTCAGGAAGAGTTCCACAAGCCCGGCATCCAGCTCCTCGTCAACGTACTGGAGGGCGCCCACCAGTTCGGTGAAGCCGGCTCCTATGGCGATGGCGGCGATGGGATCGTCGCCGGGGGCCGGTGCTCGGTTCTCGACAGTTGCCTCAGGGGCCAGGAGAGCGGTGGAATCTGCGTCGGCGCAGGCGCCGAGGAGGAATACGCCAGCCAGGGCGAGGCCGGCCAGGGGACGACGGTGCATGATGCCTCCGATGGTTGTAGTCGCTGGAGACAGGACCGGGCTTGGTCCTGGTCTTACGATTTGTGCAACCATCGTACAAATCCCTCCCCAATCCCGTCAACCCTGTGTATAATTTTCCTGTACAATTATGTTACACCATGTCCAGACCTCCTCTGAAACGCACCGCAGGCTGGGGCGCCTCGTCCACCTCCAGGCGGAAGACATCGGGACGGGCGTAATGACCCACCGCATCGAACTCCAGTCGCTGCTCCGCCAGGAGGGAGAGGTCCAGCTCCGCCACCAACATCCCCTCCTCTCCCAGGAGGGGCCCCGCCAGCACCTCCCCATCGGGGGCCACGATGACACTCCCGCCGGGGCAGAGGTCCTCCGGCCAGGCCGCCAACTCCCTCCGCACCGCCTCCCCCACCTCCGGGTCCTGAAGAAGCCCGGCCGGGTAGTGCTCCCGGGTGACGTACTGATTGCATCCCAGGACGAAGCACCGTCCCTCCACGGCGATATGGCGGAGGGTCGCCTGCCATCGATCCCGGGCGTCGGCGGTGGGGGCCAGGTACACCTCCACACCCTTCCCGTACAGGGCCATCCGCGCCAGGGGCATGTAGTTCTCCCAGCAGATCAGCCCGCCCACCCGTCCGAACGGGGTGGGTAGGACGGGGAGAGTGCTCCCATCCCCCTCCCCCCAGACCAACCGCTCTGCAGCCGTAGGCTTGAGCTTCCGATGGATCCCCAAGAGGGTCCCGTCGGGACCCCAATAGGCCAGTGTACAGTAGAGGGTCGATCCCAGGCCAGGGAGGCGCTCGATGACTCCCACGGCCAGATGGATGCCCGCATCCCGGGCGACCTTCCCCAGGGCATCGGCCTCCGGTCCTGGAAGGGTGATGGCGGATTCCCAGTAGCGGCGGAAGATCCCCTTCCCCTCCGGGGTCCGCCCCCCCACCGCCGTTCCGAAACGAAGGCCCCAGGGATAGCCCCCCACGAACGCCTCGGGAAAGAGGACGAGACGGGCCCCTTGAGCCGCTGCCTCCCCTGTCCGCTCCCGGATGCAGTCCACGGCACCCGCGGGATCGAAGGGGAAGCCCCGGGGCTGGACCACGGCCACCTTCACCGGATTGGAGGCGCCTGGGGTCGGGGAGGGTTCCTGGGCCGACGCGGACTGGCTCGTGGACGCGCTCATGGGAGAGTTCCGGAGGGTGAAGGAGGGTCAAGAGCCGTGGACAGCTCGGTGGAGGATGCACTGGGGATCCCCGGGGTCATGGAGTCCAGATTATCGCATACGGGGCCCTTGGCAAACGGGAGCCCCCCTGACGACCTCCCTTCCCGACACACAAAACCCCCGGCAGCCCTCCTTGGACAACGGGAGAACCACCGGGGGTATCCGCCTCGCCGGCCCTTGCTCGGTCTATGGAGTCCGCGGCAAGGGCAGCTGCCACCCCTCAGCCTTGGCTCAGCCGCATTCGCTGTATCCGCAGACGTGGCATTTCACACACCCTTCCTCGTAGGCCATATGGGAGCTGCCACAGTCGGGGCAGGCTCCGAGAAAGGATTCCTGGGCCTCGTCGTGGACCGAGGTGAACTCCACCGGAGCCGGCGCCGCCGAATGGGAAGTCAGCGCCGCTACCCCCTGGACCCGGGGAGCCATGGGCAGCTCCTCCTGGACTCCCTCCCGCTCCAGGAGATAGCGCTCGATGGCCTGGGCGATGGCGTCGGGGGCGGAGAGGACCTTGTTCGGGCCCACGCCCACCGCCCGGTCACAGGAGATCCCCCGGAGCTGGTCGCGGACCGCTGTGATGGGGATGCCGGAGCGGAGGGCCAGGGACGCGAGGCGACCGATGGCCTCGGCGTCGGCGTTGGCCGCACCACCGGCCTTCCCCAGGGTCGTGAAGACCTCGAAGGGACGGCCATTTTCGTCTTCGTTGATGGTGACGTAGAGATCCCCCAGGGGAGAGTTCATCTTGATGGTCCGCCCACGGAGGATCTCCGGGCGATGCCGCTTGTGGCGAGCCGCCCGAGCCACCGCATCCTGCTCGGCGTACTGGGCCTCGAGGGCCTCCTTCTCCGTGCGGATACGGTGCACCTCCTCCCGGGCGTCGGCCAGTGCCTGCTCCAATGCCTCGCTCGCTGCCATCGCAGCCGGGGCTTCCTCTTTCTTCCCGGTCTTCCCCGTGGAGAGAACCTGCATGGGGCGGCAGCCATCCCGGTAGACGGTGACCCCCTTGCAGTCCAGCTCGAAGGCCAGCTCGTAGATGGCCCGAACCTCCTCCTCGGTCGCCTCATGGGGGAAGTTCGTGGTCTTGGAGATGGCCGAGTCGGTGTGCTCCTGGAAGGCGGCCTGCATCCGGACGTGCCATTCGGGAGTGATGTCATGGGCCGTCACGAAGACCCGCTGCACCGCCTGGGGCACCTCGTCGAAATGGATGTGCCCCTCGGTGGCGATGCGTTCCATGAGTTCCTCGGAGTGCCACCCCTGCGCCTTCGCGATGCGGATGAAATCCTCATTGACGTCAGGCATCATGGCCCCGGCCTGATTTCGCATGAAGGCTACGGCAAAGAGCGGCTCGATCCCGCCGGAGCACCCGGCGAAGATGGAGATGGTACCGGTGGGCGCCACCGTGGTGATGTTCGAGTTCCTCAGGGCGCGCTCAGGGCGCACCCGGGAGCCGTCGGGGCGGCGGGCGCAGGTTGCGTCAGGGCCCCAGATGGACTTCTCCCACGCCGGGAAGACGCCCCGGACCTCGGCCAGCTTCTCCGAAGCCCGGCGGGATTCTTCGTTCAGGAATCCCATGACCCTCCGACCCAACTCCACCCCCTCCTCGGAGGAGTAGGGCACCCCGCAGCGAACCAGGAGGTCGGCCCATCCCATGATCCCAAGCCCCACCCGGCGAATCTTCTGCGCCAAGTCGGTGATCTCGGGGAGGGGGTAGCGATTGGCGTCGATGACGTTGTCCAGGAAGTGGGTGGCCAAGTGCACCACCGTCCGCAGGGCCTCCCAGTCGATCCGGTCCTCGGGAGGCGTCCCCTCGGGAAGGCCGGTTCGGACGAAGGCCCCCACGTTCACGCTGCCCAGATTGCAGACGTCATAGGGGAGAAGGGGCTGCTCCCCGCAAGGGTTCGTTGCCTCGTAACTCCCCAGTGCGGGAACAGGATTGTACTCATTGGCCCGGTCGATGAAGAAGACCCCCGGCTCGCCGGTCTTCCACGCCCCATGCACGATCATCTCGAAGATCTCACGAGCGTTCTCGGTACCGACGATCTCGCCGGTCCGGGGGCTTTTCAACTCGTAGTCGGTCCCGGCCCCCACCGCCGCCATGAAGGCGTCGGTGATGGCCACCGAGATATTGAAGTTCGTCACCTGGGACGTGTCGTCCTTGCAGGTGATGAACTCCCGGATGTCCGGGTGATCCACCCGGAGGATCCCCATGTTCGCGCCCCTGCGGGTTCCCCCCTGCTTCACCACCTCGGTGGAGGCGTCGTAGAGCTTCATGAAGGAGACCGGCCCCGACGCCACGCCCATGGTGGAGCGCACCGTGTCTCCGGTGGAGCGCAGCCGCGAGAAGGAGAACCCCGTCCCCCCTCCGGACTGATGGACCAGGGCCATGGACTTCAGGGTGTCGTAGATCCCGCTCTTCCCGTTGGACAGGGCGTCGTCCACCGGGAGGACGAAGCAGGCGGAAAGCTGGCCCAGGGGGCGTCCGGCGTTCATGAGGGTGGGGGAGTTGGGCTCGAACTTCCCCGTGGACATGAGGTCGTAGAACTGTCGGGCCAGCTCCTCGATGGCGGCGTCGGAGGCCCCATGCTGCCGGTCTTCCTCCGCGATGACCCGTGCGACCCGCCAGAACATGGTCTCCGGCTCCTCCACGGGATTTCCATCCTCGTCCTTCTTGAGGTAGCGGCGAGCCAGGACCAGGCGGGCGTTGTCCGACAGCTCGGACCGGGGCAGGTCGTCGGGCACCCGGTCATCGAAGATCCAGGGCTCGGCGGAGGGGGAGGGGCTCGGAGAGGACGGCATGGGGCGGGACTCCGTAACGTGGTTTGTGGAAAAAAAGGTGGAAAACCCGGGGTCAACCGGTGGAGAAGCTGGAGGATTCCCCGGTGGAGCGTCCCTCCGTTGTGGAAGGAACGATTGTGGAAAAACCAGCCGGGAACCGCAATATCTAGCGGCGGATCCCATGATACGGTACGACATGTAGTGGGTCAAGAGGAACGTTCTTCCTGCATCCGGAGGTCAGAACGCCCACCCCAGGCCGGCATGGGCCCGCATCCCTTCTCCCCCGCGGATCGGCCACGCTCCCCCGACCCGGACCAGGGTAGGCACTCGGGTAAGGAAGGTGTGGTGGAGGGCCATCTCTCCTCCGACGGAGGTCACCCAGCGACCCGCCTCGGGGTCACCGCCTCCACTCCCCCCCGACCAGCGGGCTCCGCCGGCATCCACGAAGGCCGCCCCCGCCAGTCGGTCCAGGTGGAGAGGCAGGGTCCTCCATCCCCGGTGGAGGAGGGCCAGGGGCACCCGTATCTCGGAGCCGGCCGCCCAGGCCCCGTCGCCTCGAACCGCGCCCGAGGAAAAGCCCCGGACGGGAAAGAGGCTGCCCCCTACGCTGAAGTGGCCACTTCCCACTCCGGAGCCCGAAGCCACACCTGCGGATCCCCGAAAGGCCAGGACCGCCGGGGCGAATCCGGAAGTGGGAAGGGGAAGGAAGAGGCGACCCACCCCCACCACGTCCCGGTATCCCCCGTCCAGTCCCGGGACGCCCCGGAGGGAGTCCGCCACCGAGAGATCCCGGCGTCCGCGAAGGCGCAGGGTCATCCCCGCTCCCTCCTGCGGGGAGATGGAGAAGGGATGGGCCCGGACGGTGGAGACACCCACCACCAGGGTTCCCTCCCCCAGGTCCCGGGTGGGCCGGGCCAGGACCACGTCGGCCACTTCCGCCCCATCCTCCTCCAGGAGGAACCGATCCTGGCGGACTCCCCGGATGGAGAGGGAGGCGCTTGCCCCCCGCCGGAATCCCGGGCGGGTCGCGCCGGCGGCCAGTCCAACCGTCCGTTCCCGGGCGACGGCGAACAGCTCCCGGGTTTCGCCGGCCTCCTCCTCAAGGCGCAGCGCTCCCAGGGCCTCCCAACGCTGTTCGCCTGACGCCGTGAGGACCGGATCCCCCAGTCCCGCCCAACTCCAGGCTGCCCCTCCCTCCCATCGTCGCCCGGGGTCTCCCACCGGCGCCATGAGAAAGGTGGACCAGCGGTTTCGCCCCACCGCGTCGGATGCCCCGGTGGCGAATCCCACCGCCAGGGGAAGCACCGTCACCCCCGCCACCTCCTCCTCGGAAGCCCAGACCGGCTGCCAGTAGCGAGGCACCAGGGTGGAGGCCGGCGACCAGGAGCGGATCTCTCCGGACCACCCCCTGACATACCCCTCCTCCATGGCTCCGCTTCCTTCCGCCACGACGGCCGGGTCCGGGGGAAGCGGCTCGAACCAGGCGTGGGGGTCGTAGGGAATCCGGGCCAGGTCCCATCCGGTGCCGGTGAGGAGGGAGAAGACGACCTCCCGTCCGTCCGGGGAAACAGCGGGAAAGCTGGCAGCGGTGACCAGGTCCGTGATCTGCCGGACCGGACCGAATCCAGATCCCTCCCCCTCCCTTCGAGAACCGAAGAGATTCCGCGCACCTGTCCGCTCCGAACTCCAGAGGAGGGTTTCCCCCCCGGGACCCCAGGCGGGACCGGTGATGGGCGCCCGGCTTTCATCCAGGACCGCCACTTCATCGCCGCCGGAACCCATCACCACTACCGACCACCAACCTCCGGACCGCCACCGGACCACAGCGAACCCGGATCCGTCTGACGCCCAGCGGGGGTGGGCCCAGTGGACCCCGGGATCAGGGGAGGTGAGCTCGGCCTCCACCTCCCCTTCGGGCGACAGCAGGACCAGGCGATTGGTCCCCGGGACCTCCTGTACCGCTACGAGCCGGTCGCCCTCGGGATGCATGTCCACCGCCACGATTCGTCCTTCCCGTGTCACCCGCTCCCGGACACCATCCTCCGCCACCCGCCAGAGCTCTCCCCTGATCCGATACCGACCCACGAACTCCAACTGGGGAATCCAGAGGGTCCCGTCCGGCCCCCACGATGGAGGGGCCGTTCCGTGGAGGAAATGGTGTNTTCCGAAAGTTGGTCCGGCATTCACCAGNGTCTCCGTTTCCTCCACCACCACCAGGGCGGCTTCGGAGCGACCATCGGCCCGGGCGAAGGCCAAGCGCCCGTTCCCGGGGTGGAAGGCGGGGTAGAGGGCGAAGCGGGCTCCTCGGGTGAGTAGTTCCGGTTCCGGCGCCACGTCCCGCTCCCGGGCCACCCCGGCACGCGCCCGGGCATCCGCCTCCATCTCTCCGGCCCAACGCCCATGGAGGTCTCCCAGGGAGCTCCCGAAGACCTCCCGGGCTGTGGCATCGATCCGATAGGGATTGAGGCGTCCGGCTTGACGTCGGAAGTAGGCGTCCAGAGACGCCTCGCCGTATTCCCGGGCAAGCCACTCGTGGAAGAGGCCCCCATACACGTAGGGTCGGGTTCCGCCGGGCCAGGCCGGGGTGTTTCCCATCATCTGGTCCAGCCGCTCCACCCCCCCCTCCAGCGCCGCCGCCCGGACCACTGCCTCCGGGTGGATCCCGTGACCCCGCCCCCCGTCGGTGAGGGCCGATTCGCCATGGACCGCGACCCCCTCCACCGCCCAGCGAGAGAGGGTGAAACCGGGGAAGAAGGGCCATGCGAAGGGGGGGCGTCCCAGGAGGCGCCGGGCTCCCCGACCCAGCCACCCCGTCATCTCCAGATGGAGGATGTGGACGATCTCGTGGGTGACCACCACCTCCAGCCAGTCATCGAAGGGGATGGCCTGCGGGCCGTCCAGGGGTGGGCGAGCCCAGATCGTCACCCGGGGATAGGGGGCGGGGGACGCAAAGCCGTTGGAGAGATCGGCATGGTCCGTCACCACGAGTTGGATGGGGAGGGCGGGACGCTCCCCGAAACCGGAGAGGGCTTCCAGTGCCCGCTCCGCCCGATCCGCCGCCCGCCGGGCAACCTCCTCCACCCCCTGGTGGAAAACTACCTGGAAGTGCGGGGTATCGAAGGTGAGCCAACGGGCATCGGGGGGTGGGGCCTGTGCCGCAACCCCCTGCACCCCTGCGGCGAGCCACCCGGCCAGGACCAGGAAGACCAGTCCCCGTAGCCCCCTGAAGCACGAGAAGGCCGGAGAGGGATGGATGCCCCAGCGGCCACCCTGAAGGACCGGGCGCCGCTCCTTGTCAAAACCGGCTGGATTCCACACCCTCAGTCACCTCAATGGGAGTTTAGCATGTCTCGATCTGATTCCTCGCTTCGATCCACCGTGGAAGACACGGTGCGCCGCTTTTCCCGCTCCCGGGACGACAGCGGTTTTCTCTCACCCCTGGGGGGCGCCGCATCCGCCGCAGCGGGGAGCGCCATCGCCTCCGGCGTCCAGCGGTGGGTCCGCCGACGGCGTCCCACGCTCCAGCGTCTGGTTCGAGGCGCCGCCGCGGGTGCGGGCGCTGCTGGAATCCTGACGGCGGCCCGCATCCTCCTGAGAGACGATGAAAGGGATCCCGCCCAGGGTGTTCCCACGGAGGTGATGGACGAACTCCTGGCCGGAGCCGGGCGAGGGGTTCTCTACGCCGCCGTGCTGGACCCGTTCCTCCCGGGGCCCCCGGCGCTGCGGGGCGCCCTTGTGGGACTGGGAGACTATCTCCTGGCGCCCTGGGGGGGGCTCTTCTCCCGCCTTCGTACCCTTTCGCCGGTGGCCAAGCTCCCTGTGGTGGGGGTCCTGCTGGAGATGGGCGACGCCGAGGATGATCCATTCCTCGCCTTCCTCCTCTTCGGACTGGCCCTGGGCATCCTCACGGGAGATCCCGAGGGAGAGTAGAAGGCCGTTGAAGAAGTAGCGGCACATGCCGCCCGTCCCGCTGAGGGTCCCCGGGTCCATGGAGCGGGGGTTGGGAGGGGTCCAGCCTGTAGTCCGGGGGACAGCGCGTGACCTGTGTCCCCTCCCGCTCGCCGGGAGGGAGGATTCCCAGAAGGGTCGTGCCCTCCCCCCAGGCCTCCACGACGCAGAAGGCCCCCGGGCGCCCCTCAACAACGGCGGGAAGGTAGGAGAGGGTCACGCCGTCGGGGAAGCCCAGTAGAAGGTAGCGGGCCCCCAGGGCATCCGCTTCCTCCAGGAGCACGGCAGGATCCCGGGAGAAGGGGAAGATCCGCCCCTGGCTCCCCCCCAGGAGATAGAAGATCCGGGGCTTGCGATTCAGGACCACCGCATCCTCCGGAAGATGGGTCCCCGCCCAACGGGCGGCCTCGCGGAACTCCGCCACCGCAGGTGGATGACAGCGGAAAACGTCTTCGTCCGCCACCGCCCGACACGCGGCGGCGTCCTCCGCCGTGGAGATCCAGCCAGGTAGAGCCGGGACCGCCAGGAGGAGGAACGCCACCGTTCCCGCGCCCAGACCCAGGAGGCGTGACCAGTCCCCGGTCCGTTCTTTCCCCCGAAACCGTCCCATGCCTGCGGTCAGGGCCTCTCCGGCATAGAAGAGGACAAGGGGATAGAGAGGAAGGGCGAACCGGTCGCCGGACCAGACCGGGGGCCAGAGGAGGATCAGCCCGGTGTAGAGAGGTAGGAAGAGTTCGGCCGTCCCCACTTCTCCCCGAAGGATCCGTAGCACCCACCCGGCCAGGGCCATCCCCGCCAGGAGAAGCCCGAAGGCCGCAAGGAGCGCCCCGGAAGCCGGCCACCACTCACCAGGAAGGACCGTCCCCAGGTAGATCCCCAGGTTCTCCCAGATCCGGAAAGGGAGGTCCATGACCCCGATGGTGCCCAACTCCGGCTCGTATGGGTTCACCATCCAGAACTCGGACTGGTAGGCCCCCTCTCCCCCCTGACGGGCCCGAAAGGCCCAGCCCACCCCCGCCACCACTGCCGCCCCTCCGAAAAGCGCGAGACCGAGGGTCCTTCGGGACAGGAGGAGGATCCCCCCCAGGGCCAGGACCAGGGGGAGGCCGGCGGAGCGGGTGAGAAGGGCCAGGAGGGCTGCCGCCGCCGCGGCCACCACCCAGCCGGCATGGGGTGGGAGTCCAGCTTCCGGCGAATCCGCCCTCCCCCTCGAGGCCCCCTCCTCCCGGAGCCCCGATCCAGTCCCAGGCGTCCCCAGGAGGCCTGGTGCCACAACGAGTCCACCCCGGTCCGCAGCCCATAGGGAGAGGAAGGTGAGGATCAGGAAGAGAGGCTCGGAGAGAATCCAACGACTGGCGTCCAGCCATCCCCCCGAGAGGAGGACGAGGAGCGCCACCCCCAGCCCCGCCATGGCGCCGCGGCGAGCCCCCACCCAGGCGAAGACCAGGATGATGGCTCCGGAGAGAAGCACCGCCATCCCCGCCTTCAGGGCGGTCCAGGTCGTGACGCCCACGGCCATGAGGCCGGCCAGTAAGAGGGGGAAGGCGGGAGGGTACTTGGTATGGGGGGGCACCAGGGGCTCCCAGAGCTCCACGTATCCCAGCCCCTGGGTCAGGGCGTACCCCAGGGAGAGATAGGCGGCATTGTCTCCCCCGGTGTGGGGCGCCGGGGTGAGGACCGAAGCCAGCACCAACGCTTTCACCAGGACCAGGAGCCCCCCGGCCAGGAGGAGCGCCCTCACCTCCGGCTTCACGCCCCGCCTCCACCCGGGGTGAACGACCCCAGTACCCTGGGGCCGGCAGCCCCCGTGGCCCCAGCGACGTTCCCGGGAATCCCCCGGAGGTGGGCCCAGGCCAGGAGGGCGAAGGCCGCAGCCTCCCGGGCGTCAGGATCGATTCCCAGCGCATCGGTCCCGGTCCGGACGGGAAGGGGCGCAAGCGAACGGGTGAGGGCCGCCACCAGGGCGGGGTTCGAGGCCCCCCCGCCGGCCAGGACCACCTCGTCCACCCCCTGCGTGGGGAGATATTCGGCGTAGGCCCGGGCCACACTCTCCGCCGTGAGCTGGGTCAGGGTGGCCAGGAGGTCATCCCACGCCGCCTCTCCATCGGGGGCGACCCGAGCCACCACCCCGTCCAGGAATCCGTCGCCGAAGTGCTCCCTTCCCGTGGTGCGGGGTGGTGGCATGCGGAAGAAAGGATCCTCCAGGAGGGCTTCCAGGAGGACGGGATCCGCCCGGCCCCGGGCGGCACGGCGGCCGTCCACGTCGAAGGGCTGGGTCCCGCCGGAGGCCCGGAACGCAGCCGCGTCCAGGAGGGCGACACCGGGGCCGGTGTCGAAGGCCACCACCTCCTCCAGCACGCCGGAAGCCGGCAGGAAGGTGACGTTCCCCATCCCTCCCAGGTTCTGGAGGGCCCGCCCCACTCCCCCTCGGTGGAGGAGCACCCGGTCGGGCCAGGGAACCAGGGGAGCCCCATGCCCTCCCGCCGCCAGATCCCTGGCCCGGAAGTCATGGACCACGGGGATTCCGGTCCGCTCCGCCAGGGTCGCCGGGTCGCCGAGCTGAAGGGAGTATCCTCTCCGCCCTCCCTCCGGCGGCTCGTGCCAGACCGTCTGGCCATGGGAGCCAATGGCCGCCACTCCTCCCGGGGGAACGCCGGACCGCTCGAGGAGCTCCAGGAAGACCCGGGCGAAGGCCTCTCCCAGGGCCACGTGCAGCCCCCCGAGTCGACGGGCGTCACCGGATCGACACGCCTCCCGTATCCCTTCGCGCATCTCCGCGGACCAGGGTTCGGAGTGGAAGGCCACGACCCTCCATTCCAGGTGGAGGGGATTCGTTCCGTTCACCTCCAGGAGGAGGGCGTCGGCACCGTCCATGGAGGTCCCGGAGAGGAGCCCCCCCACCCGGAGGGTTTGGGGGAGGGCTTTGAGACGGGTTTCCGGGAGGGTCCCGGGAAAGGTCTCGGAGAGCGTCATGGCGGCCCCCGATCCAGGAGGTCGCCCACCTGCCCTTCCGCTTCGTCCAGGAGCGCCTCCGCCTCCTCCCGGCCCACCCCCGGCCTTCCATGACCAACGCCGTCCGCACCCTACCGCCGGCCTCCCCGAGGAGCGCCCGGGCACGGGCGAGGTCCACCCCCAGCGTAACCTGGAGGATCCTCTCCCCCCGGTCCTGGAGCTTCTGGCAGGTCACCTGCAGATCCACCATGAGGTTTCCCCATACCTTCCCGTTCAGGACCATGGCGCCGGTGGTGAGGGTATTCAGTACCAGCTTGGTGGCGGTCCCGGCCTTCATCCGGGTGGAGCCGGTGACCACCTCCGGGCCGACCAGGGGGGCGATGACCACGTCGTGTCGGCGCCGAAGCTCCGGCGAAGGGGGGGTGCAGAGAAGGAAACCGGTCCGCGCCCCCCGTTCCCGGGCCCGTTCCAGGGCGCCGTGGACATAGGGGGTGGTCCCGGAGGTGGCGATTCCCAGAACGAAATCCCCGGGGCCGACCCCCCTTTCCTCCAGGTCCCGGGCTCCATCCTCGGGGCGATCCTCGGCACCCTCCCGGGCCCGGACCAGTGCGTCATACCCCCCGGCGATGATCCCCTGGACCTGCTCCGGGCGGGTTCCGAAGGTGGGGGGCATCTCGGCGGCGTCCAGCACCCCCAGACGGCCGCTGGTCCCTGCTCCCACGTAGAAGAGGCGTCCCCCCCCGGCCAGGGTCTCCGCCACCAGCTCCATCCCCCGGGCGATGGCCTCGGCCTCCCTCCCCACGGCCTCGGCCACCCCTTGGTCCTCCTGGTTGATGAGGCGGACCAATTCCAGCGGCGACAGGCGGTCCAGCTCTGCAGACCGTGGGTTGCGCTGCTCCGTCAGTCGGGAATCCAGCATGGGCGGGGGTCCTGGGTCCGAGATGCGGTAGGGAGGGGGCAAGGGGAGCCGCCGGTTGTGGGCCCGGAGTGGCGGCTGGTACGTTTGCCCGCCGGCTCC
>SL_3KL_010_SEDDRAFT_10002772_pt1 | contig 15961 bp, 15 predicted proteins | sample SodLakKL_010_SED_2_FD_10381 | JGI IMG/M metagenome (IMG submission 10381) | reverse complement strand
CAAGGAGACCGCCTGGCAGGTCTTCGAGTACCTCTCCTTCGAGGCCCAGGAGCACCTGCTGCACACGCTCTCGGACGCCGATGCCGCCGCCCTGCTCGAGGAGATGGCGGCGGACGACCGTACCGCGCTCTTCGAGGAGCTGCCCGGGAAGGTCACGCGGCGCCTCCTGAACCTGCTCTCGCCCGCCGAGCGGCGCATGGCGGTGCAGCTGCTCGGGTACCCCGAGGACTCCATCGGCCGCCTGATGACGCCCGACTACGTGCGCGTCAAGCCCGGCTGGACCGTGGCCCAGTCGCTGGGGCACATTCGCGTCTTCGGTCGCGACTCCGAGACCCTGAACGTGCTCTACGTGACCGACGTGAGCGGCGTCCTGATCGACGAGATTCGCATCCGCCAGCTGCTGACAGTCGAGCCCGAGACGACCATCGCCGAGCTGATGGACCACGAGTTCGTTGCGCTCAACGTGCTGGACGACGAGAGCGAGGCGGTGGAGGCGTTCCGCAGGCACGACCGCACCGCTCTGCCGGTGGTCGACGGCGCCGGCGTGCTGGTCGGGATCGTGACCGTGGACGACGTGCTCGACGTGCAGGAGCGCGAAGCGACCGAAGACATCCAGATGCTCGGCGCCGTGCAGGCGTTGGAGGATCCCTACCTCCAGGTGCCGATCTGGACGATGGTCCGCAAGCGCGCCATCTGGCTCGTCATCCTCCTGTTCGGCGGCATGCTCACCGCCGAGGCCATGACCTACTACGAGGACGAGCTGTCGCAGGCGGTGGTGCTGGCGATCTTCCTGCCGCTGATCATCGCCTCCGGCGGCAACTCGGGATCGCAGGCGGCCACGCTCATCACCCGCGCGCTGGCGCTTGGTGAAGTGCGCTTACGCGACTGGTGGCGCGTGATGCGCCGCGAGCTGGTGTCGGGCCTTCTGCTCGGCGCCATCCTCGGCAGCTTGGGGTTCGCGCGGATCACGCTGTGGGCCATCGCCTTCGACGCCTACGGGCCGCACTGGCTGCTCGTGGCGCTCACGGTAGGCGTGTCGCTTTCCGGCGTCGTCGTCTGGGGATCGCTCTCCGGCTCGCTGCTGCCGCTGCTGCTCAAGCGCTTAGGGGCCGATCCCGCCACCTCGTCGGCGCCCTTCATCGCCACGCTGGTGGACGTGACCGGCATCATCATCTTCTTCTCGATCGCCATGGTGTTCCTGAGCGGCACGCTGCTGTGAGGACGGTCGCGGCTGTAAGGATGGTCGCGCGCCAGGGACGTTGCTCCGCTGTGCAGTCACGGGCGCACGGCCTATGCTTGAGCCATGCACCGCCGTTTGGCTGCCGTCCAGGAGACGCGTTCCCGAAAGGATCTCCCATGACCTCGTCCGCCACCACCCCGCCCGCCTCCGGGCCCGGAGCGGCGACGCACGGACCGTTGCACGGCGTCCGGGTGATCGACCTCAGCCGGGTCCTGGCGGCGCCCTTCGCGACGATGATGATGGCCGACCTCGGCGCCGACGTGATCAAGGTCGAGTCGCCCTCCGGGGACGACACGCGTCGCTGGGGGCCGCCCTGGATCGCGGGCGAGAGCGCGTATTACACCTGCACGAACCGCAACAAGCGCGGCATCGTGCTCGACTTCAAGCGGCACCAGGACCGCGAGATCGTCAAGCGGCTCGTCGCCGATGCCGACGTGGTGATCGAGAACTTCCGGGTCGGCACGATGGAGAAGTGGGGGCTCGGCTACGAGGACGTGCTCAGGCCCCTCAACCCGCGACTGGTGTACTGCAGCGTCACCGGCTACGGCCGCACCGGGCCCGCGGCGCCGCTGCCGGGATACGACCCGATCATCGAGGCCGTCGGCGGCTTCATGAGCATCAACGGCGAGGAGGGCGGTCGTCCGCTCAAGGTCGGTGTGGCCGTGATCGACATCATCACGGGCTGCCAAGCGGCCTTCGCGATCACCGCCGCGTTGCTCCATCGCGACCGCACCGGCGAAGGGCAGCGCGTCGACCTGTCGCTGTTCGAGACGAGCCTCTCGGCGCTCGCCAACCAGGCTTCGGCCTACCTGATGGGTGGCGAGGTCCACCCGCGCCTCGGCAACGCCCACCCGCACATCCAACCCACCGACACCTTCGAGACACGAACTGGCCCGGTGATGGTCTGCATCGGCAACGATCAGCAGTTCCGGCGCTTGTGCGGCTTGCTCGAGGCGCCGGCCTTGCCCGACGACCCGCGCTTCACCGACAACCGCGCCCGCGTCGCGCACCGCCGCGACCTCACCGCGGCCTTGCAGCGCCTGTTCGCGCCGCTCGACCGCGACGCCCTGACCGAGCGGGCCGATGCCGTGGGCGTACCGCTCGCGCCAGTGCTCGAACTCGACGAGGTGTTCGAGCATCCGCAAGTCGCGGCGCGCGACATGCTCATCGAGTTCGATCACCCGACCATCGGCACCATGCGCCAGGTCGGCTTCCCCTGGAAGCTGGGCCGAACACCGGCGCTACTGCGCTACCCGCCTCCGCTCCACGGGCAGCACACGGCCGAGGTGCTGGCCGAGGTCGGGCTCGATCCCGACGAGGCCGAGGAGCCGGTGTTGACGGGCTGAGCTGCCGCCAGGCTCACACCCCGTAGTACGCTCGCGCGCGCAGCACCTGGGCGACGTGATGGTCGCCGTGCCAGGCGTACGTGAGCGGCAGGCGCCACAGCGCGAAGGTGCTGGTGCGGCCTGCGACGTGCCAAGGTCGCTCCAGCTCGGCCGGACCCAGACCCCGCAACAGCTCGACCCAGCGGCGGTGGAGGCCTTCGAGCAGCGCGAGCGAAGGCTCGACCGGCAGCCGGGCGTCGGGTGTGCGGGCCCACGCCTCCGGATCGTACGAGCGGACCGTGGGGCCGTCCTCGCAGAGCGCCCGCTTCGTCCGTACGTACGCCACCAGGTGCGCGTCGGCCACGTGATGGCTCAGCCGACGGATGCTCCAGGCGCCCTCGCGGATGGGGTGGTCGAGGTCGGCGCAGCCGTCGAGCGCGGCACGCAACGCCGCGGGGAGCGCCTCGATCCGGTCGATGGCGAGCATCACCGCGCCCAGGTCGAGCGACGGCGGTAGCTCCAGACGACCGATCGGGTAGGTCTCGGGCATGCGGGACACCTCCACCCCCATGCTACGGGCAGCGTAGGCTGCTGCCATGCGCGCCGTCGTCGTCGATGCCCCGAACGCCACGCCGCAGCTGCGGCAGGTCCCCGAACCAGAACTGCCGCCCCACGGCGCGCTGGTGCGCGTGCACGCCACCGGCGTGTGTCGCAGCGATTGGCACGCCTGGGTCGGGCACGATCCCAGCGTGCGCTTCCCGCACGTCCACGGGCACGAGTTCGCCGGGGTGGTCGAAGCGGTGGGCGCCGAGGTGGCGAGCTACGCGGGCGGCGAGCGCGTGACCGCCCCCTTCTGCTGCGGCTGCGGGCGCTGCGGCACCTGCGCCGCAGGGCACGCCCAGCTGTGCGAGCGCGAGTACCAGCCCGGCTTCGACGGTTGGGGCAGCTTCGCTGAGCTGGTGATGGTGCCGTGGGCCGACGTGAACCTCGCGCGGCTCCCGGACGCGCTCGGTTTCGTCGCCGCCGCCAGCCTCGGTTGCCGCTTCATGACCGCCTTCCGCGGTCTGGTGGATCAGGCCGAGCTCCGCGCCGGCGAGACGGTCGTGGTCATCGGTTGCGGCGGCGTCGGGCTGTCAGGCGTGATGGTGGCGAGCGCGGTCGGCGCGCGCGTGATCGCGGTCGACGTCGACGAGAGCACGCTGGCGCTGGCGCGGCGACTCGGCGCGAGCGCGACCGTGGACGCCCGTTCGCAGGATCCGGTGGCGCGCGTGCGTGACCTGAGTGATGGGGGAGCGCACGTGAGCGTCGATGCCTTGGGCAGCGCCCGCACCTGCGCCCAGGGGATCGCGGCGCTGCGGCCACGCGGCCGCCTGCTGCAGCTGGGGCTGCTGCTGGGCGCCGACAGCGACCCGCGCGTGCCGCTGCAAGACGTCATCCGCCGCGAGCTGCGGGTGATCGGCAGCCACGGCATGCCGGCCCGCCGCTACCCGGCGCTCTTCGCCTTCCTGCAGAGCTCGACGCTGCCGCTCGAGGCGCTCGTCGGCGCACGCGCCGGCCTCGAGGACACCGCCTCGGTGCTGGCCTCGATGGCGAGCTTCGGCCCCCTCGGCGTGACGGTGCTGGAACCCTGATCGACCGACTGGCGCCGCTCGCCGCGCGTGGAGGACGGGCTGCGGCGCGGCGCAACGGACCCGGGCGGTGCACTGGGCGCCAGCGCGTGCCATCTGGCTGCCCGCACGCCAGACGCGGAGCCGGTAGCATGCCGTTCGGAGGTCTTACCTGATGTCGCTTCTGCTCGTGATCGGTCTCGCTCTCGCCGTCCTCGGCCTCGCGCTCGTGGTCCAGGGCATCCAGATGCAACGCGCCCCGATGCGTGCCGCCGGGATCGGCGGCATCGTCGTCGGTGCCGCGCTGGCCTTCCTCTCGGCCGCCTTCGTGATCGTCCCCGCCGGCAACGCCGGCGTCGTGTTCAACGTGTTCGGCGGCGTCCAGGATCGCGAGCTGGGCGAGGGGTTCCACCTCGTACTGCCGGTGCTGCAGCAGGTGACGCTCTACGACGTGCGTCAGCAGGAGATCACGCTGGCCACGACCACCGGCGACCAGATCAACGCCCGCTCGCTCGAGGGCCTCGACATCGGCGTCGACGTCACCGTGCTGTACCAGGTGGTCGCGAGCGAGGCGGCGCGCCTCCACCAGGACATCGGCCCGTCGTACGTCAACGTGCGGCTCCGGCCGCAGATCCGCACCGCCGTGCGCGATGGCATCGCCGACTTCAACGCCGCCAGCCTGATCGGGGCGCAACGGGTCGAGCTGCAGCGCGGCATCGAGGACGAGCTGGCCAGCAGCCTCGCCAGCGACAACATCCGCATCCTCGGGGTGCTGCTGCGCGACGTGCGCATCCCCACCTTGATCACGGACGCGATCGAGGAGAAGCAGGCGGCCGAGCAGCAGGTGGAGGTCGAGGAGAACCGTCGCCGCCAGTCCGAGATCGCGGCGCAGCGGCGCGTCATCGAAGCCGAGGGCGAGCGCGACGCGGTCATCGCCAGGGCCGAGGGCGAGTCGGAGGCGTTGCGCTTGCGCGCCGACGCGCTTCGTGACAACCCCGACCTGATTCAGCTCGAGTTCGCCCAACGGCTCGCCCCGTCGGTGCAGACGATCATGCTGCCGACCGACGGCAACTACCTGCTCGACATGCGCCAACTCGCGCGCGGCGACTGAAGCGTCGCCTTCCAACGGGTGGTGGCGTCGGCCACGGAGGCCGACGCCGCTCGACTCGCTGCCGTTCCGGGTACCGGTGCGAGGGCCTTCAACCGCCCTGCATCAGGCCGCGCACGCGTCCGCTGGACTCCACCCGCACCTTGCGTGCGGCAGGCTCGCGCGGCAGTCCTGGCATCGTGAAGATGCGCCCCATCAGGGCCACCACGAAGCCGGCGCCGGCGGCAAGGCGCACTTCGGTCACGGTCGGCGTGAAACCTTCGGCCAAGCCGCCCGCCTTGGGGTCGTCGCTGAACGACAGGTTCGTCTTCGCCACGCACACCGGCAGCGTGCCGAAGCCTGCGGCGTCGATGCGCTCGAGGTCGGCCCGCGCTCGCTCGTCGAAGCGGACGTCGGCGGCGCCGTAGACGGTCCGAGCCAGGCTGCGGAGCTTCTCCGGCAACGGTGCGTCCTTGGGGTAGAGGGACCGAGGCCGCGGCGGGTCGTCGGCCGTGACTCGCAGCTGCTCGCGCACGGCGGCCGCCAGCGCGACGCCGCCCGAGCCGCCCTCGGCGAACGCGGTGCAGCGTGCGATGGCGGCGTCCAGCGCGCGCGAGCGCTCCTCGATGGCGCTCAGGTCGGCCTCGCTGTCGTCGGCGAAGACGTTGAGCGCCACCACCACCGGCAGACCGAAGGCGCGCACGTTCGCCACCTGGCGGTCGAGGTGGGCCAGGCCCGTTGCCAGATCGCCGCCGCCGTGATGTGCGAGCGCCCGCACCGTCGCGACCAGCACCACGCAGCGCGGCCAGACACCGGCTTGCGGCGCCTTGATGTGCAAGAACTTCTCGCCGCCCAGGTCGAAGCCGAATCCCGCCTCGCTCACCACCACTTCGGCGTGGCGCAGCGCGAGGCGCGTGGCCAGCACGCTGGAGCAGCCGTGCGCGATGTTGGCGAAGGGACCGCAGTGCACCAGCGCGGGCGTGCCGTCCGCGCTCTGCACCAGGTTGGGCCGCAGCGCCTCGCGCAACAGGGCGACCATGGCTTCGGTCGCCACCACGTCGTCGCTGGTGACGGGACTGCCGTCGCGGCGCCAACCCACGACCGTCCGTCCCAGGCGCACCCGCAGGTCGTCGAGCGAACCCGCCAGCGCGAGGCTCGCCATCACCTCGCTGGCGGCGGTGATGTCGAAGCGTCCACGCCGCTCGGCGCGGCCGCCGGCGTCGAGAACGATGCTGCGCAGCGCCCGGTCGTTCATGTCGAGCACCCGCGGCCACGTCACCTGCTCGGGGTCGATGCCGCTGGCGGCGCCGCCGTCGCGGGCGCCGAAATGGAGCTCGCTGTCGATCATCGCCGCCAGCAGGTTGTGGGCGCTGCCGATCGCGTGCAGGTCGCCGGTGAAGTGCAGGTTCACGTCGTCGGCGGGCGACAGCTGCGCGCGGCCACCGCCGGTGCCGCCGCCCTTCATCCCGAACACGGGCCCGAGCGATGGTTCGCGTAGCGCCAGGCAGGCGCGTGCGCCCACCCGTCGCAAGCCATCGGCCAGACCGATGCTGACGGTGGTCTTGCCCTCCCCGAACCGGGTCGGGGTGATCGCGCTGACGAGGATCAAGGCGCCCTCGGCCTCCACGGTGGCAGGCTGCGCATGGGGGTCGACCTTGGCCTTCTTGGGACCGAGCGTGGTGACGGCCTCCGCGTCGAGGCCGAGCTCCGACGCGACCTCCTGTATCGGGCGCGTTCGCTTCGTCATGATGCCCGCAGCCTAGCGCCGGCCCGAATACGCTCAAAGAGGCGCTTGACCCGGGCGTGCGCGGCTGCTGCCCTGGGCGTGCGCGGCCGTCCTAGCGCTCGCGCACGAGGGCTTCGAGCAGCGCGTCGGCATCGCCGCGCAGCGCCACGGTACGCGCCAAGGCGGCGCGGTTGCGCTCGTACAGGCGATCGTAATGCGCCTCGAGCAGCAAGCGGATCCAGGCCTCGTGGGCCTCGGGCTCGAACCACGCCGCCTCCGCCCGCGCCAGGGCTTCGAGCACCGTGCGGCATCGTGGCCCGCCGAGGCGCTTACGCAAGCGCAGCGTGGCGGCTTCGAGCGCGGCCCGTGTCGCGGCGACGCCAGCGACCCTGGCCGGGGCTCGCACGTACTCGTCGAAGACCCGAGCGACGCGCTCACGGAGCGGCGCTTCGAGCAGCGCCACCGGGGCGCATCGCATCGCCTCCAGCAGCGGCGCGGGAAGGGTGCGCCGGCCGATGTAGCGCGATTCGTCCTCCAGCAACACCAAGCGGGCGCGGTGCAGGCGCAGCCGACAGGCGATCGCGTGCTCGAAGCTCGGTTGCGGCGGCTGCGCTTCGGCCAAGCCCCCGAAACTGCTGCCGCGGTGCCGCGCCAACCGCTCGAGGTCGATGGCCTCGAGTTGCTCGCTGCGCCCGGCCAGCCGTTCGAGCAGCGCGGTCTTGCCGCTGCCCGTCAAGCCCGTGAGCACGAGCAGCGGCGCGCGCGCGATGGCGGCCGGCAGCGACGCCATCAGCGCCGCCCGCACGGCCTTGTAGCCGCCCTCGACCCGTCGGGCCTGCGGCCGTTCGATCAGCTTGCAGGCCAGCGCGCTTCGCATGCCACCGCGCCAGCACACTACGGCGGTCGGGCGGTCCCGCATCGCCGCCCGCCAGGCCTCCACGCGCGCCGGCAGGTGGGGCCCGACCAGCTCCCAGCCGAGCGCCAGCGCCGCCTCCTGGCCAGCTTCGGCGTAGCGCAAGCCGACCTGGTGCCGCTCCTCGTCGCTCATGAGCGGTAGCGCGTGGGCGCCGGGGAGCGCGCCGCGCGCTACCTCGACGGGGGAGCGCACGTCGATGATCGTCAACGGTGGGGCACCCGCCCCGAGCGGGTAGAGCGCGTCCGCTGACAGCGGCTGGGCCACGCTGCTCATGGTGCCACGAGCAGGCCCAGCAGGCCNCCCACGACGATCAAGAGGGCCGGATGGGGGTCGCGTCGCAGCGACACCCAGGTGGCGGCGACCGCGATGGCCCACAGCGGCGCGTTGGCCCACCAGGTAGGCGCCACCAGCAGCGCCGTCGGCGCGAAGTCCCACACCACCAGCGCCAGGAGCGCGACCACCACCGGCCGTACGCCGGCCAGGAAGCGCTGCACCAGCGGGTTGCCGCGGAAGCGGGCGTAGGCGCCGGCCAGCGCCAGCATCGCCAGGATCGTGGGCACGGTGATGGCGAAGAGGCCCACCGCGGCACCGACCGGGCCCGCCACCTGGTAACCGACGTAACCGGCGAGCTTGGTGGCGATGGGTCCAGGCAGCGCGTTTCCGAAGGCGAAGGCGTCCAGGAAGGCGTCGCGGCTCAGCCAGCCGCGCAGCTCGACGACCTCCACCTGGATGAGCGGGATCATCGACGGGCCGCCGCCGAAGCCGAACACGCCCGCCCGGGCGAACGAGACGAACAGCTCCCAGAGCTCGCTCATGGGTCGCGTCCCAGGAGCAGCCCGAGACCGCCACCGGCCACGATCAAGACGGCCGGGTGCACGTCGGCGAGGACCGCGAGCGCGAAGGCGACGAGTGCCAGGCCCCAACGCCAGGCCCTACCGTAGGCGCCGGCGCGGGAGCGGAACGCGCTGGGGGCGAAGCCGATCACGACCAGCACCAGCAGCGCGATCACCACCGGACGGAGCCCCGTCAGGAAGCGCTCGACCACCGCTGCTTCCTGGTAGTGCACGAACAGCGCCGCCAGCGCCACCATCGCCACGATGGTGGGCACCGTCAGGCCCAGCAGCGCCGCCAGCGCGCCGGCCCAGCCGGCCACGCGGTACCCGACGTACCCCGCCAGTTTCGTCGTGATCGGTCCCGGCAGCGCGTTCCCGAAGGCGAGGGCGTCGAGGAACGCCTCGCGGGTCAGCCAGCCCCGGGTCAGCACCTCGCGCTCGACGAGCGGGATGAAGGCGGGGCCGCCACCGAAGCCGAACAGGCCGGCCTTGCCGAAGGCGATCAGCAGGGCCGCCAGCCTCCGCAGGCGGCTGGGCGAGCGCGCGGGGCTCATCCGACCAGCCACGTCAGACCCCACAGCACCAGCATGCCGACCGCGAAGGTCGCCACGATGGCGCGCGTCCGCCACGCCACCAGCCCCGCCACCAGGCCCGCCACGAGCCGCACGTCGACCGGACCGAGCGCGGTGCCCGAGGGTTGCGCCAAGGCCGGCGCCACGATGGCCGCCAACACCGCCGGCGGCACGTACGTGAGCGCCCGCCGCAGCAGCGGCGGCAGCCGCAGGCGCTCGGCAGCGAGCAGGAACGAGGCGCGCAGCGCGAAGGTCAGGAGCGCCATGGCGACGATCAGCCACCAGATCTCGGGCCGGCTCATGCGCGCCCCCGGATCGCCAGGGCTCGGCCGGCACTCTCGGCCGCGGTACCGGCGGCGATGCCCGCGAGCGCGCCGACCATGAGCCCCAGGTTGTAGGGCAGTCCAGCGAGTAGCAGCGCCAGGCCGCCGCCGGTGAGGGCGGCCACCAGGCCAGGCCGGTTGCGGATCGACGGGATGAGCAACGCCAGGAACATGAGCGGGACGGCGAAGTCGAGCTGCCAGGCCGGTGGTACCTGCGCCCCCAAGTACGCGCCCACGGCGGTGGTGCCGGTCCAGGTGACCCACAACGGCAACCCCAGGCCCAGCAGGTAATCGCGACGGTTCAGCCCGTCGTCGGATCGGCCGAAGCGGAGGCTGGCGAGGGCGTAGGCGTGGTCGACCAACAGCGCGCCCATCGCGGCCCGAGCGCCGAGCGAGTAGGAGCGCACCGACGGCGCCAACGCGGCCGAGTACATCACGTGGCGGAGGTTGATCATCACGGTGGTGAGCAGCACGACCCAGGCGGCGGCGCCGCTGCCGATCAGCGCGATCGCCGCGAGCTGCGCCGCGCCAGCGAAGACCGTCATCGACATGAACGTCACGTCGAACGGCGCCATGCCGGCGGCGACCGCGCTGGCACCGGTGATGAGCCCGAACGGGGCGGCGCCCAGCAGCAAGGGCGCCATGTCGCGCGCGCCGGCGGTGAAGCTGGCCCGATGCACCTGCACGCCCGCGAGCCTACCGCGCGGGCCGGGACGTTCGCGCTGCGTCCCGGCCCGTGGTGACACGCCGTCGTCGCCTGGCGAACGAGTCTCCGGGGATCGGTGCGACGGATGCTCGCGCCGCGGCGATCGGTTCAAGGGGCGTGGACGACCTCCTCCAGGGCGGCATCCTCCAGGGTGACGGGGTGGCGTCGACGTTGGCGCACGATCACCAGCTCCTCGATGCCTCGCGCTCGCAGACCGTCGCGAACCTCGGTCCAGGCGTAGTGCACCTCGTCGGGGGCATGCGCGTCCGAGCCGAAGGTGAGCGGCACACCGGCGTCGTGGAGACGTTCGATCAAGCCCCAGGCGGGGAACGGTTCGCCGCACTTGCGGTACCCGGAGGTGTTGATCTCGACCGCCACGTCGGCCTGGCGCAGCGCAGCCACGGTCCGGTCCCAACTCCGCTGCGGATCGCGTGGCTGGCGCGGCGCGCGCGCCTTGATGGCGTCGATGTGGGCCATGACGTCGTACAGCCCCGAAGCCGCGGCCGAGCGCACCCGCTCCAGGTAGCGCTCGTAGAGGGCGTCGACGTCGTCGTGTTGCTGCCAGCGTCGTCGGTCGTAGACGTGATAGCCATCGAGGTAGTGCACCGCCCCGAGCGCGTAATCGAGCCTCGCGTCGTCGAGCAGGGCGGCATACGCCGCCTCGCGCCCCGGGAGGTAATCGGCCTCGACCCCGACGAGCAGCTCGAGTTCTCCCCGGAAGCGCTCGCGGAGCGCGGCGGCTTCGGCGAGATAGCCGTCGAAGGCCGAGGCGGGCATGTGCATGCCGGGTGCGGGTTCGTCGGGTGCCCCCTCGAGCAGGAGCGGTGCGTGGTCGCTCAGGCCGAGGACAGCGAGACCCAAGCGCCTGGCCGCCTGCGCATACGCGGCGAGGTCGCCGAGCGCGTGGCCGCAGCGGTGATGGTGCGTGTGGAGATCGAGCACAGGACAGGGTAACGCTTCACCGTCCTGGTGCGGCCGGGCATCGTGGTGAGCAGCCCGAGTTCGCGGAGCGGTGCGCGCAGCGCCAGGGGTGCGGTGCACGCCAGCTGCGCTGCACGCGCCGGCTGTGCCGCATGCTCCACCTGTGGCGCGTCCCCACGGTCGGTCGGCTGCTGCAGGTTGCGCTGCATACCACTGCCTCTGGGCTACACGTCTACGGTGGAACCTGAGTCAACGCGTCCGAGTGGTGGAGGGCCATGGTGCACCACATCGTCCGATTCCTAGGCGCACAGCCGTCGTGCAGTTCCGTGGCGTGGCCACGCTCGCGTGGCGCGCGGAGCCGTCACGACCTACTGGTGCCTCTTGCGGCACGATGAGGACCGCCCCGTTGGGGGCGGCCTCGGAGAGAGCGAGGTGCGTACGATGCTACGACGATCGTTCGGACTACTGTTGCTGGCGTTCTTGCTGCCCCTCGGCAGCGCAACGGCCCAGGACGAGGTGACCTTGACGCTCGTCCACCCGTGGGCAGGGGCAGAGCGGGCCTTGTTCGAGCCTGTTCTGCGCGCTGCCGAGGAGGCCTTGGGCATCACCATCGACGACACGGTGCTGCGCATCGAGGAGCACATGGTGTTGCTACCGACGCAGTGGGCAGCCGGGACGGCGCCGGGCGACGTGATGTTCGCCGGTGAGCCAGGCCTTGTGAGGCAAGCGCACGCCGGCGGGCACTACGTCGACCTCCGCCTCGTGCTCGACGCTGACGACTTCACGCCCGGCGTGCTCGAGGCGCGCACCATCGAAGGGATGGTGTACGGCGCGCCGTTCACCCACAAGCCGAAACCCGGCTTCTTCTACCGCGTGTCGTTCTTCGAGGAGCACGGCCTGACGCCCCCCACGACCTGGGGCGAGTTCATCGAACTGCTCGACACCATGCTGGCGATCGACGGCATCGACGCGCCGATCGCGAGCGGCAACGGGGCGGGCTGGCCCTTGGCCGACACCGCGGAGCACTTCCTCGTGGCCTTCGGCGGGCCGCAGCTCCAGATGGAGCTTGCCCAAGGCGTTGCGCCGGAGTTCGCCTGGGACTTGGTCGGCGCGATCTACCGGGATGTGCTGGTACCGATGCTGGAGGCCGGCTACTTCGCCGAGCCGCTCGAGTGGACGACGGCGCTCGAGCGCTGGTGGCGGGGCGATCACGGGATCTACTTCATGGGCACCTGGATCCTCGGCATGATCGATGACCCTGACGACGCTGCGGTGTTCACCATCCCCGGCACCCTCGGCATCACCACCTCGGTCGATTACATGGTGGTGAACGCGTACTCCGATCACCTCGACGAGGCGATCGAGCTGGCCGCATGGCTCGCTACCGAGGGCCAGAGGCTGCAGGTGCAAGAGGGTGGGCACATCGCGACATACCATCCGGCCACCGATCCTGACCTCTACCCACCTGCCGAGCAGAGCGTGGTGGAAGCCATGGAGGGCGCCGTCTTCCTCACCGGATTGCACGACACGGTGGGCGGCGAGTTCCGCGAGACGCTGCTCGACCAGCTGCAGCTCCTGTGGGTTGCGCCCGACGCGGTCGACGACGTGCTCCTGAACGTCCGCGAGGCCTGGGAACGGGTGACGGGAGGAAGCCAGTAGGGGACTGACGGCAATCGTCCCTGGTCGCCCGGCGGGTGCGCTCGAACCGCCGGGCGGCCCTTCGGACCACAGCGCACCGTCTTGCCTGGAGGTACCTTGCAGACCCTACGGCGGTTCACCTTCGTGCTGCCGACGCTGGCGCTGGTCTTCGCCTTCGCTGTCTACCCGGCGTTGCAGACGATCCGCCTCAGCCTCTTCCTGCCGACCGGCGAGTTCGCTCCGCTGGCGAACTATGCCGAGGTACTGAGTGACCGGAGGGTGCTGAACCTGGCCGGCCTCTCGCAGGGGCGCTTCCCGATGGGTTCGCTCGTGCACACCTTCATCTGGATCGTCATCCATCTTCCGATCACCGCGTTGCTCGGCCTGGTACTGGCCGTTCTACTCCAGAATGTGCGAGGCGGCGGGTTCATCAAGTCGATCATCTTCATGGGCATGGTCATCCCTGGTGCCGTGGGTGGTCTGGTCGTCCGTTTCCTGTTCGAGCGCGATCTCGGGATCGTCAACCAACTCGTGGTGCTGCTGGGCGGCTCAGCGCGCACCTGGACCGCCTACCCCGACACCGCGCTGTTATCGCTCATCTTCGGCTCGGTGTGGCTGTGGACCGGCTTCAGCTTGGTCCTCTACTCGTCGGGGCTGGGCACGATCCCGAGGGACTACTTCGATGCGGCGAAGGTGGACGGCGCCAACGAGTTGCAGATCTTCGGTCGCATCACCGTACCCTTGCTCAGGCCCATCACCGTGGTCGTCGTCGTCATGTCGATCATCTGGGCGCTCAAGCTCTTCGACTACGTGTATGCCGCTACGATGGGCGGTCCCGGCCGCGCGACCCAGGTGCTCGCGCTCGAGATCTGGCACCTCGCGTTCGTGCGCGGTAACTTCAACCAGGCAGCTGTCGTTGCGGTGCTGCTCGGCGTCATCAGCCTCACCGTATCGATTCCGATGCTTCGGAGGCGACGGTGAGTCCCCGTGGCAAGCGTCTGCTTGGGACGTTGCTCGTCCACCTCATCGCCTGGACGATCGCGCTCTTGTGGATCATCCCCTTCTTCGGCCTGGCGATGACCTCGGTGCGTCCCTTCAGCGAGCTGATCGACGGTTGGTGGCGGCTCGATCCGTTCAACCTCACGCTGGCGAACTTCTCTTCCGCCTGGAACCACCCCGACGCACCGCTCTCGGTTGGCATGCGCAACTCCATGCTGGTCGCGGTGCCGGCCACCATCATCCCGATGTTCGTCGGGGCGCTTGGTGCCTACGGGTTCGCGCGTTTCAGCCTGCCGCTCAAGAACCTGCTGTTCGTCACCACCGTCGTGGTGCTCACGATTCCGGCACAGATGGTGATCATCCCGCTGTTCGCCATGTTCCGTGACCTCGGGTTGCTCGACAGTCTCACCGCCCTGGTGATCGTCAATACGGTGTGGGCACTGCCCTGGATCACCCTGTTCTTGCGCAACTTCATCTCGACGATTCCCATCGAGCTCGAGGAGGCCGCCCGCATCGACGGTGCCTCGGACTTCACCGTGTTCGCCCGCATCGTCCTGCCCGTCGCACTCCCTGCCCTAGGCTCGGTCGCGGTGCTGCAGTTCATGTGGGCTTGGAATGACTTCTTCTGGGCGCTCGTGTTCACCTTCAGCAGCGATCGCATGGTCGCGGTGCGGCAGCTCCCATTGCTGCGGGGCGTCTACTTCGTCGACTGGGGCCTGCTTGCGGCCGCTTCGATCATGGTGCTCGCCGTTCCGGTCGCCCTGTTCGCGCTGCTCCAGCGCTACTACATTCGCGGCATGGTCGGCTGGACGCCGCGCTGACGGCCCAAGCAACGGCATGAGCCCCGCTTCGGACGGGGCTCATGCACGTGTGAGCGGTCCGAGGTCAGTCGAGCGTCGGGCCCACTCGTCTCCGCTGGTGGAGCAGCGAGCGGAGGCTCGGCAGCGCCTTCACGCCTGCGCCTCCAGAGCCTCCACGCCCAGCTGCCGGTAGCGCCCGTATGTCGCCTCCATCGCCTCGGCACGCTCCGGGGCCGGCTCGAACCAGACATCGGCGCGGGGGCTGCGTTCGGGGGCTTGGCCCAGCGCGCGCCAGCCCAGCCAGGCGGCGCCCTCGGCGGCGCCCACCTCGAGCGGGGCGCCCGCCGGGTCGACCGGTCGGCCCAGGGGCAGACCGAGCGTGTCGGCCAGGATGCCGAGCCACACGTCGCTGACCGCGCCGCCGCCGGTGGCCAGCAAGCGTTCGGGCCGGGCCAGCGGCGTCATCACGTCCAGCGACTCGCGCTGCGAGCAGGCGACGCCCTCCAGCACCGCGCGCACGACGTCGGCGTGGCGGGTCGCGAGCGAGAGGCCGTGGAAGGAGCCGCGCAGGTCGGCGCGCATGTGCGGCGTGCGCTCGCCGGCGAGGTACGGCTTGAACGTCAACCCGTTGGCGCCGACCGGGGCCGAGGCGGCCTCGTCGACCAGCTCCGCGAAGGAGCGCGTCGGTGCGAAGGTGTCGCGGTACCAGCGCAGGCTGCCGGCGGCCGCCAAGGTCACGCCCATCAGCAAGAACGCGCCGTCGGCGTGCGCGAAGAGGTGCACCCGCCCTAGCGGGTCGGGCGTCGGGTCGGCCAAGGGCAGCTGCAGCACGCCGCTCGTCCCGAGGCTGACGCTGCCCACCTCCGCATGCGCGCTGCCAAGGGCAAGGCCGGTGGCGGCGGCCGCGTTGTCGCCGGCACCGGCGATGACCGGCGTGTCGGCAGGCACGCCGAGCTGCTCGGCCAGTGCCGGTCGCAGGCCACCGACCACGGCATCGGACCGCACCAGCCTCGGCCACAATCCCGGGTCGAGGTCGAGCGCGGCCAGGATCTCCTCGTCCCAGCTGCCGCTGGCCAGGTGGTACGCGCTGGTGCCCGAGGCGTCGCACGGCTCGGCCACGGCCTCGCCGGTCAGGTGCAGGCCGAGGTCGTCCTTGGGCAGCATGACCAGGCGGGTGCGCGCGAAGGCCTCGGGCTGGTGGCGCCTGAGCCACAGCACCTTCGGCAGCTGGAAGCCGGTGACCGCGATGTTGCCTGTGCGAGCCACCA
>SL_3KL_010_SEDDRAFT_10002770_pt1 | contig 15965 bp, 19 predicted proteins | sample SodLakKL_010_SED_2_FD_10381 | JGI IMG/M metagenome (IMG submission 10381) | reverse complement strand
CCCCGCTGGAGTGCGGGCCTGGAATTTGGCATGCATCCTTATTGATGATTGCCGGTTTTCCCAATGAGCATAACACCATCACGAAACGGCAGCAATACATGATATACACCCGGGTGTTCACGTATATACCTGTTGAATTGCGCAATCCCTGCCGTTTCTGCGTCCATCCGGTCTTCTGAATCCAATACCTTTCCGCTCCATAAAGCATTGTCGGCAAGCACTATGCCCCCATCCCGCAAACGGGGGTAAATAATTTCGAAATAGCGTATATAATTGGGCTTATCTGCATCAATGAAAACCAGATCAAAGGGTTCATCCAGGTGAGGTAAAATATCCAGCGCCTCTCCGATATGCTGCTTCACCTGGTGATCTACCCCGGCCATTTTGAAATAGATCCTGGCAAAATCCTCCAGCTCAGGATTGTGGTCTATGGTATGGATAATACCATCCTCCGCCAGGCCCTCAGCGAGGCAAATGGCCGAATAACCTGTATAGGTGCCGATTTCAAGAATGCGCTTCGGTCTAATTGTCCGACTCAAAAAGGAGAGAAAACGGCCCTGTAAGTGACCCGAGAGCATCCGCGGCTTTAAAACCTTTGCATGGGTGTCGCGGCTTAAACGTTGCAACACCTCAGGCTCCGGGCTGCTGAAAGCCATGGCATATTTTTCTATATCCTGGTTAATGAAATCCATTGTATTTGTGTATTTTTTTTTGATTAACAGGTAGAAAAACCGGAAATTATCTAAACGCCCGGTTGATAGGTTAGCAGACTCATCTGCGCCGGATCAAGCACCTCGTTTGCCACATGCAGCATATCTTCTGCCGTTACGGCATCGATCCGCCGGTTAATGTCTTCAAGCGTGTCTGTCCGGTCATAATGAAGAATTTGTTTTCCAACAAACAGCATTTCGTTCAGCGCCGATTCATGGGCGATGTTCACTTGACCGCAGAGCTGATTTTTAGCCCGTTTCATCTGTAAAGTGCCCAGCATTTTACCGCGCAAACGTGCCAGCTCCCTGTGAATGAGCAAAAAAGTTTTTTCCATGTACTCAGGGTCGGTGCCAAAATAGATACTCAGTATGCCGGAATCGGAATAAGGCTGGTAAATACTTTCGATGTGATAACAAAAACCGTGCTTTTCCCTTACCGCCATATTTAATCTTGAGGTCAGCCCGGGTCCGCCAAGCAGATTGTTAAGCAAATGTAAGGCTGTTTTTTTTTCATGAAGGTTGCTGTATGCCTTATTACCGGTAACACAATGCGCCTGGTGGTTTTGACGGATGATGGTTTTGTTTAACGGCCGGTAATTCTGATGGGCATACCGATGTTGCTGCCTGTTTTCAGAGGGTGCAGCCCCGAAAAAAGTTTCGGCAAGACGTATAAGCTTTTGGAAATCAATACGACCAATGGAGCAAATGACCATTTCTCCGGTCACATAGTTTCGATCCATAAAAGCCCTGATCATTGTCCGGTCATATTTTTTTATATGCTCCGGTGTGCCCAGGATATTTCTGCCCAAGGGGTGCCCATCAAAGACTACCTCATCAAAATCATCAAGTATTTGTTCAGAAGGACTGTCTTTGTAGGAATTGATCTCATCAATAACAATATCTTTTTCTTTTTTTATTTCTTTTTCAGGAAAAGAGGAGTGGAAGATGATGTCTGCTATGATGTCGAACCATCTGTCATAAAAAGAATGCATAAAAGACCCGTAAACACATGTCTCTTCCTTGGATGTAAATGCGTTGATCTCCCCGCCCACGTTTTCCATATGGCTAAGGATGTGGAAGGCTTTTCGCTTTTTTGTTCCTTTAAAGATAACGTGTTCAATAAAATGCGCAACGCCCTGCTCATCATCGGTTTCATCGCGCGAACCGGTGTTGATAAACAGTCCGCAGTGAGCCACGGGCGAAGATGTGACCCGGTGTATCAGCCGTATGCCATTGGAAAGCCTGTATCGGTGGTACATGACTACTTTCTTAAAGGGTATTTCATGGGATAGGTGGTGGCAACCCGACCTGTGGATATGTTATTGAGCCGTTTCTTAAGTAAACGCTTTTTTAATGGTGAGAAATGATCAACCATGAGCACACCTTCGATGTGATCATATTCATGCTGGATAATTCTGGCAGCAAGCCCCTCAAAGGTTTCTTCGCGGGTGTTAAACGCTTCATCCTGGTAACGCATCCGGATGACAGGCTGGCGCTTAATGTCTTCGCGCAACTCCGGGAAACTGAGACACCCTTCATTGTAAAGCCATTCTTTGCCCGTTTCTTCAAGAATATCTGCATTGATGAATACTTTTTTGAACCCGGTAAGCGAGGAGTCATCTTCGGCATAAGGTGTGGCATCTATCACAAACAGCCTGATACTTTCACCCACCTGGGGAGCGGCCAGTCCAATACCCTGGGCACGGTACATGGTGGTCCACATGTTTTCAATCAATTCCTGCAGGCCCGGATGATCCGTGTCAATAAATTCTGCCCTTTTCCGGAGAACGGGGTCTCCGTATGCGCGAATGGGTAAGATCTTCATAAGCTGTTCTCTCTTGAACGTTTTTCCAGATAATATTGTAAGATAATGGTGGCACTGATGGTATCAACCAGGGCTTTGTTTTGCCTCGCTTTCTTCCTTAACCCGGCATCAATCATTGTTTGCATGGCCATCTGCGAAGTAAATCGCTCATCTATTCTTTCAACAGGAATTTGGGGAAATTGTTTGCGCAGGTGCTTCACAAAAGGCTCAATATATCTTGATGCATCAGAAGCACGGTTTTTCATGTCGAATGGTTCTCCCACCACAATGCATTCCACATTTTCCATGGCAATGTATTCATTCAGAAAAGACATTACATCCTTCACATGCAGTGTACACAGCCCGCCTGCAATCATTTGCTGCTCATCCGTTACGGCAATGCCCGCACGTTTTTGGCCATAATCGATGGCTAAGATTCTGCCCATGAATACTTTTTTTGCAAAGATACACATTCAGACCGTGCAGCAGGATGCTTGCCGGCCTGTGACGGGAAATAATCCTATATTTGTATATCCGATTGTACTATTTGAAAACAACCTACAGCGTGTTTCCATGGTACAAAATGACTAAAATTCTTTAATTATGGAAAAACTAAAGGAAACCATTGAAGCTGCATGGGAAGAACGATCGTTGTTGTCGGATGGCTGGGTTCGAAAAACCATCGACGAGGTGATTGCCCTGCTTGATGCCGGAAGGATTCGTGTGGCTGAACCATTGGACAATGAGTGGGTGGTAAATGACTGGGTGAAGAAAGCGGTTATTCTCTATTTCCCCATTCGCGAAATGGAACGCCTTGAGCTGGGCCCATTTGAGTTTCATGATAAAATTCCCCTGAAGCGGGGCTACCAGCAATTGGGGGTAAGGGTCGTACCCCATGCCATCGCCAGGTATGGGGCTTACCTGGCTCCCGACGTGGTGATGATGCCATCTTATGTAAATATTGGTGCCTATGTGGACACAGGAACCATGGTAGATACCTGGGCTACTGTGGGCAGCTGCGCACAAATTGGCAAATATGTGCATTTGAGCGGAGGAGTCGGTATTGGTGGTGTCCTGGAACCTGTTCAGGCAGCCCCGGTTATCATTGAAGACCACAGCTTTATCGGTTCACGCTGCATCGTGGTGGAAGGGGTACATGTGGAGAAGGAAGCGGTTCTTGGAGCCAATGTGGTTCTTACGGCATCCACAAAAATTATTGATATAAGCGGCCCTGAGCCGGTCGAATACCAGGGAAGAGTTCCTGCCCGTTCGGTGGTCATTCCCGGAAGCATGGCAAAACAATTTCCCGCAGGTACATACAATGTACCATGTGCCTTTATTATCGGAAAGAGAAAAGAAAGTACTGACCGTAAAACCAGCCTGAATGACGCTTTGCGGCAACACCAGGTGGCTGTATGACCAAAGTTTCAAACATTTCCCATGTTTGCGAGAAATTATGAACATGGCACCAACTCATGGCCAGGACCACTGATTTGTCGTTTTGTATCAACAGGACAATACGTGTAATTCCCGGGAGAGCTTCCATAATACAATGAATTATTTGCATTTGCGAAGCATCCAATGAAAAAATCGTTTACATTTGCCCACAAACAAACAACCCATGCCTCCCATATCTGCAGTTATCATTGCATTGAATGAAGAAAAATATATCGGACAATGTATCCGATCGTTGCAAGCAGTTGCCGATGAGGTGGTTGTGGTCGATTCAGGATCTGTTGACCGCACACCTGAAATATGCAGATCATTGGGTGTTGCATTTTATACTCAGCCGTTTCTGGGTTACATAGAGCAAAAAAATTATGCGCTCGGAAAAGCAAGCTATGACCATGTTTTATCGCTGGATGCCGATGAAGCTTTGTCAGAAGAACTGACCCGGGAGATCAAGAGGATAAAGGAAAACTGGACCCATGACGGATATCGTTTCAACCGGCTCAACCGCTTTTGCGGGAAATGGTTGCGTTATACAAATTATTATCCCGACAGGAAATTAAGGCTTTGGGATCGTCGTAAAGGGAAATGGGGTGGGGTAAACCCCCATGACAAAGTGGTGATGGATGCAGATGCACGGGTGACCAAATTAAAAGGGAATTTGATGCACTGGATGTGCGATTCATACGAAGAACATGTTGATACCATCAACCGATTCAGTACCATAGCTGCTGCTGAAGCCTTCAGAAAAGGGGTGTCATGTTCGGCATGGAAGGTGGTTTATAAAACTTTTTGGCGGTTTATTCAACATTTTGTGGTAAAACGTGGTTTTCTTCTGGGCTATATGGGTTTTGTCGTCAGTTACCAGGATGCCTTTTTGTGCTTTCAAAAGTATGTAAAGCTGAGGCATTTGATCAAAACTGCGCAGAAATCTGAAACCGGTAAGTAAGCATATAAGATACCAATCTGGCATGGGAGTTGGATGGTACATAAAAGATAGTATGAACGATTAATGGCATTTTTTGTATGTCGCTGAATTCTGATATAAAGGAAGCTCTGGATGTCCTGAATAATGGAGGAACCATTTTGTATCCGACCGATACCATATGGGGTATTGGTTGTGACGCCACCAATGGCAAGGCCATTGAGCGAGTTTATCACATCAAGGAGCGGATGCAGGAAAAATCGCTGATTATCCTGGTAAAGGACATGGATATGTTGAGAAAATATGTAAAGGAGGTTCCTGAAACTGCGGAAGAGCTTATTGCCAGTATAAAGGAGCCATTGACGATTATTTATCCGGAGGCGCGCAAGTTACCGGGAAACCTGCTTGCCTCCGATGGCTCAATAGCCATTCGTATTCCCAGTCATGAATTTTGTCAGGAGTTGCTGGAAGCCTTTGGCAAACCCATCACTTCTACCTCTGCCAATGTGTCGGGAGCTGCCAATCCTTTTTCATTCAGTTCCGTTGTTCAGCCGTTAAAAGATGCTGTTGACCATATTGTTCCGGTCAGATATCAAACCCTTTCGCGTCCGAAGCCCTCCACAATTGTAAAAATTAATCCCAATGGCGAAATCCGGGTGATTCGCAATTGATTGCTTTGACGCCTGCCTTTTTAGATGATTGTTATTAAACGGAATACGGTGAGAAATTTTTCGGATTACATCAACAGGAGAGTTTTTGAAGTAATTGCAGAAGCGGCTTCTGAGATGAAAAAGCCTGTGTATGTGATTGGCGGATGGGTGAGAGACATTATTCTTGACAGACCATCAAAAGATATTGACATTGTGATTGTGGGAAGCGGAATTGAACTGGCATCAAAAGTTGCCGAGAAACTGAACAGAAAAGGCCACATAAAAACTTTCAAGAACTTTGGCACAGCCATGTTGAAGTACCGTAACTGGGAAATAGAATTTGTGGGTGCCCGAAAGGAATCATACCGTGCTGATTCGCGGAAACCCCTGGTTGAAGACGGCACCCTGGAGGACGATATTAACCGCCGTGATTTTACCATCAACACCTTGGCCATTAGTTTAAACAAAAAGGATTACGGCAATTTGCTAGATTTGTTTGGAGGGCTTCATGATATTGAAAACCGTCTGATCCGCACCCCTTTGGACCCGGATGTGACTTATTCGGATGACCCACTCCGGATGATGCGTGCCATTAGATTTGCTGCCCAGCTGGATTTTGAAGTTGATGCCGCTTCCTTTGAATCGATCAGAAAAAATGCCGAACGGATTTGTATAGTATCCATTGAACGGGTAATGGATGAGTTTAACAAGATCATGATGTGTCAGGTACCGGGAAAAGGGATCAAAATGTTACGGGCATCCGGGCTGCTGAAGCAGTTTTTCCCCGAATTGGATGATATGTATGGCGTTGATGTTGTGGACGGAAATGCACACAAGGACAATTTTTACCACACCATGCAAGTGTTGGATAACCTGGCTCAGGAAACTCCGGATTTGTGGCTGCGCTGGGCTGCATTGCTACACGATATTGCCAAGCCTGCCACCAAACGCTACGACGAAAAAATTGGCTGGACTTTTTACGGGCATGAAATGCTCGGAAAAAAAATGGTGTACAGAATATTTAAACGCCTTAAGTTACCGTTGAACGAAAAAATGAGGTATGTGCAAAAACTGGTATTGCTGCACCTGCGGCCCATTGCACTTACCGAAAGTATTGTTACCGATTCGGCCGTAAGGCGACTTCTTTTTGATGCGGGCGATGATATCGACGACCTTATGCTCCTTTGCGAGGCTGACATTACCTCCGGTAACCGTGACAAAGTATCTCGCTACCTGGAAAATTTCCGCATCGTCAGGAAAAAACTCAAGGAAATAGAAGAAAAAGACCGCCTGCGAAACTGGCAGCCACCCGTGTCGGGTGAAGATATCATGGAAACTTTTGGCATTTCACCTTCTCCGGAGGTTGGGATTATCAAAACAGCGATCCGCGAGGCCATTCTCGACGGCATCATCCCCAACAACAGGGAAGAAGCACTGAAATTGATGATCAGTGAAGGAGAAAAATTAGGTCTGACAAAAGAAAATTCAAAAAATTAATCCTTACTTTTGTGATGTCAATGTAACTGACAAAAACCGGTTACAGAACAGGTCGTGTATGCTGATTTACAAGTTTAAAACCAGATTCGAAGATCAGGACGATTTTTTGCGTGAAATCGAACTTCGTGCTGACCAAACATTTGAGGATTTTCACCAGGCAATTCTTGGCAACCTGGGTCTGGACCCCGGTATGCTGGCATCCTTTTTTATTTGCGACCACCGCTTCAGGAAAAAAAAGGAAATACAGCTTATCGATATGGATCCCATCGCCCCCCCCGGTGAAGACGATTTGGTGGAAGAACCTCCGGAGTCAACAAATAAATCGCTGATGATGCATGAATGCATCCTGAAGGATTATATAGACGACCCCCATCAGCGACTGCTTTTTGTGTATGATAATCTGAACCAGTGGACCTTCTACATTGAGTTGATAAAAATTGCACCGGCCAAAGCTGATCAGATATATCCACATTTCAGCAAGGTTGTGGGGCCTGTGCCACGTGAGTTGGCAGCCACCCCAAAACAAATACCGGGGGTGGAAACACCCATGGACTTTGCCTTCGATGATGGTGAACCCTCCATTGAGGACTTGTCGGATTTTGATCAGATTGAGGGTGAAGACGATTTTTTTGATGAGAACGGACCATCGGAACCAGATGAGTTTGATGACGAAAGATAAAACACTTGTGATGATTGCCGGCCCCACGGCTGCAGGTAAAACATCGCTGTGTATCGACCTTGCCCGTGAAATCAATACTGAAATCGTATCTGCCGACGCCCGTCAGTTCTACCGCGAATTGCAGATCGGTACAGCCAGTCCCACAAAAGAAGAAAGAAAACAAATACCCCATCACCTTATCGGGCATCTTTCCATTCCCGATTATTACAACGTAGCCATCTATGAGAAACAGGCGCTGGACATTATCAACAGTTTGTTCAGGGTAAACGATTTTGTTATACTCACTGGTGGATCAGGCCTTTACCTGGATACCATTTATAGTGGCATTGATGATCTCCCTGACCCCGATCCTGCCCAAAGGCAAAGGGTTAAGCAAATATTTGCCAACGAAGGTCTCACCGGACTGCGCAACTGGCTCAGAAAAATTGACCCTGTCTATTATGACGAAGTGGACCGCGCAAACCCCAAAAGAATCATGCGCGCCCTGGAAGTATACTTTTCTTCGGGACAAGCGTTTTCGACACTAAGAAAAAAACAACCCCTGCAAAGACCTTTCCGCATTAAGCGAGTCGTTCTCAACAGATCCCGGGAAGAACTGTTCCAACGTATCAACCATCGAACCGACGAAATGATCCGGCAAGGTCTCATTGAGGAAGCAATTGGATTGTACCCCATGCGCCACCATAACGCACTGAACACCGTTGGCTATAAGGAACTCTTCGACTGGCTGGCCAACCGCTGGAACCTTTCATTGGCTGTCGAAAAAATAAAAACCAACACCCGCAGATATGCCAAAAGNCAACTTACCTGGTTTAAAAGGTATGAGGATGCCGCCTGGTTTCACCCGGAGGACAAAGCCGGTATCCTGGAATATATTCGCCAGNGATAGCGGTTGCTCCACCAGAACCCTCCAATTTACCAATGTACCAATTTATCAATGTGAAAATGTACTAATGTACAAATGATCCCCTCTTTGCGTTTTTTGCGTGAAAACTTTTGCGGCCTTTGCGAGGAATAAAAAAAATAAGCCGCAAAACACAATTTTTCTACCTTCTATCTACTATCTACTATCTACTATCTACTTCTTACTATCTACTTCTTACTATCTACTTCTTACTTCTTACTAATTACTTCTTACTCAACACTTTCCCCAAAACCACCAGCCTCACCCAAATGGTACCGAACCAGCCCCTCCATAGGCGACGACATATACTTCACCGGTTGAATACCCATTTTATGTGCCGATATTTCAAAAACTTCCCGGAAATGATAAGCCACCGAACCAATACAACCCAATGGCACTGACCGGTAATCGGAATATTTGGAAATCTGTTCCTTAAAAAAGTCATCAAAGCATGATACAACCAGCTGATGAATATAAGGATGGCTAATATGTATTCTTAGAAAATGGGTGAAAGATGCCAGGAAACGGTTGGGGTTTGCTTTTTTATAGATGTTGGTGAGAATGTCCTCGTGGCTGAGTTTGTAATGCTCCCGGAAAGCTTCGGCGATTTCCGTGGGAACCTTGTTTTTCAGATGGGCTGCGATATAGGTTTTCCCAAGATTTGCACCGCTGCCTTCATCACCAAACATATACCCAAGGGAGAACAGGCTCTCTGTGATCTGTTCACCATCATAAACACAGGAATTCGACCCCGTGCCGAGTATGCATGCGATACCCGGTGATTTGCCGAACAGTGCCCTGGCGGCGGCCATCAGGTCATGTTCAACCACAGTGTCTTTCCCCGGAAATACCATCTGTAAAGCATCATTGATCACCTTTTGTTTCTCCGGTGAAGAGCACCCCGCTCCATAAAAACAGACAGTCTCAATCGAGTGTTTGGCCAATTCTTTTGGGATTGCTTCGTTCACTATCTGTGCTGCTTCCGGTGTGCTGACAAAATAGGGATTCATACCTACTGACTGGAATTTGCCTATGGTACGGTTTCCATCCAGTATTACCCAATCGGTTTTTGTACTGCCGCTATCTGCAAGAATAATCATGTTTTATAAGTTATTAGAAGATGCATGGAAATGAGAGTGACCCTTTCCTTGTGATGTGTTTACTTTCCATCGTCTGCAGCAAGGTATTCTTTGGCAAGTAATTCTTTGAGCTGTAGGGGTTTGATGAATCTTTTAATTTCACCACCCTTTGACCAGGATATTTTTCCTGTTTGTTCGCTGACAACCAAGGCGATGGCGTCTGACTGTTCGGTAATTCCGATGGCAGCCCTGTGCCTGAGCCCGAGTGATGAAGGTATCCGCCGGATTTCTGAAACGGGCAATACACAGCGGGCAGCGCGGATTCGGTTATCAGATATGATTACTGCACCGTCGTGCAACGGACTGTTTTTGTAAAAGATGGAACCCAGGAGTTGCTCCGAGATCTCGGCATCGATGCGTTGTCCGGTTTCTACAAATGACTCAAGTTCACTTTTTTGGGTAATCACAATGAGAGCCCCTGTTTTTTGCTCGGCAAGCGATTCAATGGCGTTCACGATAGCAGGAATATTCAATTCCTTATCATTATCTATCTGCCATATACCCCTGAACCATCGGTTCCTGGACTGCCGGTGCAGAAAGCTTCTTTTTCCTATGATCAGAAGGAACTTCCTGATTTCCGGCTGGAAGACGATGATCAGTGCCAGCACCCCAACCGATATGAACTGACCGAGTATGGCCGTGAGCATTTCCATTTCAAAAATGCGCACAAGCCACCACAGGATGTATATGGACAGGATTCCAAGAAAGATATTTATGGTACCAGTGCCCCTGATCAAAATATACAATTGATAAAGTAAAAGTGCCACCAGGACAATGTCCAGAATATCCAGCAACCGGATTTGAATAAACCCTGTTATGATCAGATCATGCATAAGTAGATGTTTTCAGCGGGTTAAAAATAGTTACTTTATTGCTGGTTTTTTAAAAAACCGGTAATTTTTATGGCTTCAACGGCTTCTTTGGCATCATGCACACGCAATATATCTGCACCCTTTTGAAGCGCAATCGTGTTTAATACCGTGGTACCGTTGAGTGCCTGTTCAGGCTTGGTGTTCAATACTTTATTGATCATGGATTTGCGCGAAAACCCAACTAGGATGGGGAGGTCGAAAATTGCGAAATAATCCAGGTTAGCCAGCAACTCATAGTTGTGTTGGAGGCTTTTCCCAAATCCGAAACCGGGATCAATCACAATATCATGTACTCCCAGATCCCGGAGCTTTTTGATTATCCCGGAAAAAAAACCGGCCACCTCCTTGATCAGGTGGGTATATTGAGGATTCTTCTGCATATTGTCGGGTCTGCCCTGCATATGCATGATCACATAGGGAACCTGCAACCGGGCAATGGTTTGAAACATGGCCGGATCCACAGTACCCGCAGAGATGTCATTGATCATGTGCGCTCCTGAATCTATGGCTATTGTTGCGGTACTCGCATGATATGTGTCAACAGAGATGATGGCTTCCGGATACTGCCTTACAACAGCTTTCAAAGCAGGGATCAACCGTTCCTGTTCTTCGGCCGGATCAATGATCGCTGCACCCGGACGGCTGGATGCCGCACCCATGTCCAGAATATGTGCTCCATCATGTAACAACTTTTCAGCCAGCTTGATGGCATCCCATGGGCGCATATGACGCCCGCCGTCATAAAATGAGTCGGGTGTAATATTCATGATCCCCATCACCACAGGTGAAGATAAATTTATAATTTTGCCACGGCAGTTAAGGGTCCGTTTCCGGCAAAAAAATGTTTCTTTCCGAATAGGGGCTCCAGTAATATTATCAGTCATAAACAATACATATGATGGGCCAAGAAAGCAAAACAGATCAGCAATATTCCCAAATCGTTGCGATGTGCCGGGATGTTTTTCAAAAAAAGATGCAGGATTATGGCAGCGCATGGCGTATTTTGAGGCCCTCGTCGCTTACCGACCAGATTTACATCAAAGCCCAGCGCATCCGTTCCCTGCAACGCAAAGGTACGCAAAAAATACTTGAAGGTATTACACCTGAATTCATCGGTATTGTTAACTATGCCATCATCGGACTTATACAGCTGGAACTTGGGCCAAGTGATGTTATTGATCTTGACCGGCAGGAAGCCACCAATCATTACAATGATTATTTTGAGCAGGCACGAAAGCTGATGCACAACAAAAATCATGATTATGGGGAAGCGTGGCGTGATATGCGTGTGTCGTCACTGGCTGATATCATACTCATGAAATTGCTGCGGATAAAGCAAATTGAGGACAATGAAGGGCAAGCGGTGTATTCTGAAGGGATTGATGCAAATTATTACGACATAATAAATTACGCAGTCTTTGCCCTGATTAAGCTGGAGCTGGAAGCAGACAGAAAATAGGCGGTATGCTAAATCTCCGTTTGTTGACGAAATCCAACCGCTAATAAAATATATCATGTTTACCTTTCTTGTAAAACGGTTATGGTATGGTCTCTGGGTACTTTTTGGGGTGATCACCCTGGTTTTCTTTTTGTTTACCGTTTTACCCGGTGATCCGGCGCGCATGATGCTCGGTCAGCGCGCCGACATTGCCTCTGTGGAGGCCATCAGAAAGGACCTGGGTCTTGATCGGCCGGTACATCAGCAATATCTCCATTATCTCAACGATATCTCACCCCTGAGTTTGCACAAACACGATGCAAAAGAAAGTCTTATTTACCTGGACCCGGAATCCTATGACTATATTCGTGTTATGCGTATGGGTGAACACAGTGTTGTTTTGAAGAAACCCTATTTGCGCAGGTCTTACCAAAGCGACCGTCCGGTTACCGATATCCTGAGATCAGCTTTTCCCAATACTTTGCTGCTGGCAAGCGCTTCCATCCTTTTTGCCATGCTGCTGGGAGTTTTTCTTGGGACAATTATTGCTTTGAAGCGGAAGCCATGGCTTAGTCGGGGCACACTGATCTTTTCGGTGCTGGGCATGTCCCTGCCGTCATTTTTTGCGGCCATCATTATCGCATGGGTATTTGCTTATCTGTTGGGTGACTTCACCGGTTTAAACATGTCAGGCTCTATAATGGAGGTTGATGACTTTGGCAGGGGAGAATACATTGCCTGGAAAAACCTGGTTCTGCCGGCACTAACCCTCGGTATCAGGCCACTTGCCATTGTTACCGAGCTCACCAGGAGTTCATTGAACAACGTTATGAAACAGGATTATATACGAACGGCAAGGGCCAAAGGATTGCCTGAGTACATGGTGATCACGCGTCATGCCCTGAAAAATGCCCTGAATCCGGTCATAACAGCGGTTTCGGGTTGGTTCGCCTCCCTGCTGGCCGGTGCAGTTTTTGTGGAATATGTCTTTGATTGGAAAGGAATTGGGGTAATGATTGTGGATGCCCTTGAGTATTATGATTTTCCTGTGTTAATGGGAGCCCTGCTGGTAATATCCGTCATGCTCGTATTTGTAAATATCGCTGTGGATATCATCTATGCAATACTCGATCCCCGGGTCCGGTTAAGTTAATTGCGTTTCATACTTAAGTCTCACTGAAATAGGCAGTTAGTCAGAATGATATCAAAACAAAAATACCTTTACTGCTTTTATCCCAATGACAACTGCAGGTTTTCGTGTATATTTGTAAAGAAATCCAACTTATTTAATTTGACCATGCAAGACATTGATTCCACCATGGTTAGAACGGCCCAATTAAGTTTACTGTCTGTGTAAAAGGCAGGATTAGCCGGGGCTCATGTGGTGGTCACCTTTTGATGTTATTGTAAGAGTCGTATTTTTTTGTTTCATTCATAAAAAATTGCATATATGAGAAAGAACATTGTTGCCGGAAACTGGAAAATGAATCTCAATCTTGAGGAGGCCAAGAGCCTTGTGGGTGAATTGAAGGTGAAGCTTGACCAGCTGAAAACGGGACTTGTGGGCGACAACAGCTATATCCCGGAAGTTATCCTGTTTCCCCCTTACGTATATGTGACGCGGATTTTGGACATTTTTACCGGTTATCAGGGTTTGTCGGTGGGGGCGCAAAACTGCCATCACAAAGAGCATGGAGCATTTACCGGAGAAGTATCTGCACATATGATCGCTCTGTAGGTGCAACCCATGTCATTATTGGCCATTCGGAAAGACGCAGTCAGTTTGGAGAGGATGACCTGCTGCTGGCCGACAAAGTTAAGCAGGCTCTTAAAAATGGCTTGACGCCTGTTTTTTGTTGTGGCGAAATGCTGCCGGAGCGTGAAAGTGGCAAGCACTTTCAGGTGGTGGCAGACCAACTTCAGAAGGGTCTTTTCTGGCTCGATGAGGCACAGTTGGGTCGTGTGGTGATCGCTTATGAGCCTGTATGGGCAATAGGTACGGGGGTGACTGCAACGCCGGTGCAGGCGCAGGAAATGCATGCATACATCCGGAAACTGTTGTCAGACACTTATGGTGAAGCGATGGCCCAGCAGATATCGTTGCTATACGGCGGCAGCTGCAATGCGAAGAATGCTGCAGAGCTTTTTTCCCAACCTGATGTGGATGGCGGCCTCATCGGCGGAGCCTCATTAAATGCCGATGATTTTTTCCGGATCATTCAGTCATTCTGACCCGATCCTTTACTATAACCGCCATTTAGGAAGAAAATTATGGAATATGTGGAGATTCGCTGCAAGTTGGAGCCTCCGGAGCCATGGAGGGACATTTTTATTGCCGAACTTGCGGAATTGGGTTTTGAAAGCTTTGCCGAAGAGGCCGATGGCTTAAGGGCGTATATCCCTGCTGCTGAATTTGATGAGCATACGCTGATTCAATGCTTAAATGATTTGCAGAGTGGTGGGCAGGTAAAGTGCGCGTATGGTGTTGAGAACCTTGGCGGGCAAAACTGGAATGCGGTTTGGGAAAGCAACTTCGAACCGGTGCTCATAGCCGGCCGCTGCCTCATCAGGGCTCCTTTTCATCCTTCCGTGGATGGCATTCAGCATGAAATAATCATTGAACCCAAAATGTCATTTGGAACCGGGCATCATGAGACCACTACCCTGGTTGTTGAATGGATGCTGGAGTCTGATTTCAAAAACAAAACCGTGTTGGACATGGGTTGCGGTACGGGTGTGCTGGCCATACTGGCGGCAAAAATGGGAGCCGGAAGGGTTACAGCCATTGACAATTACCTCTATGCATGGGAAAACACCCTGGAAAATGCTGAGCGGAATGGCATAGAAAACATGCGCATCCTGCATGGAGATGCAGCCTTGCTTGTGGATGATCAATATGATGTGATCATTGCCAACATCACCCGGAATGTCCTGCTTGAGGATATGCCTGCTTACAATAAGGTATTGAANCANGGNGGNGTGNTGTTTTTAAGTGGTTTTCTTTCTTTTGATAAAGATCATATCTTTGATGGGGCAACGAAACTTGGATTGATGCCGGGAGGCGAGAAAAGGATCAATGATTGGGTTTCCCTGAAATTTATAAAACCATAAAAGATGGAGCTAACACTGAACACATTCCTGGCCATGGTTTCACTGACCATACTGGCCTATCTGCTGGGATCTCTTCCCACGGCCGTGTGGATTGGCAAACTTTTACGAGGTGTGGATGTACGTGAACACGGCAGCGGAAATGCCGGTGCGACCAATGCCATGCGGGTACTGGGGCCAAAAATTGCCATCATCGTGTTGATCATTGATGCCATGAAAGGTGTGGCAGCAGTCAGCCTTGCCTCCTTTTTACCCCGCGAGTCTTTTATTCCTGAATGGTTTATCATTTTTCAGATGTTTTTGGGTGCGATGGCCATTTTGGGACATGTATTTCCAGTCTTTGCCGGTTTTAAGGGTGGGAAGGGGATCGCAACCCTCGTAGGAATCACCTTCATCCTATTTCCTGAAGCTTTTCTCATTTGTCTGATCATATTTCTCCTGTTTTTTCTTACAACCCGCTATGTTTCCCTGGGGTCTTTAAGCGCAGCCATTGCATTACCGGTCATCGTGATCTGGGTTAAGGATGTCACCATTCTGCCCAAAGTGGTTTTTGCCATTGCTATTGCGGTTTTTGTTCCCATTACACACATTAACAACATCAGGCGTTTGATAAAAGGTACCGAAAACAGGATATCATTCAATAGAAAGAATAGCTGATCATTTATAGTTAGGGCACATGCTAAAAAAGTCAACCGCACATTCAAACACATTTGGTTTTTCAAACACGTAAAGCCAAACGAAAAACCAAAAGAGCTTGAATTTTGCCTACGCTCGACATAAAATGAGCATT
>SL_3KL_010_SEDDRAFT_10002769_pt1 | contig 15965 bp, 16 predicted proteins | sample SodLakKL_010_SED_2_FD_10381 | JGI IMG/M metagenome (IMG submission 10381) | reverse complement strand
CCGTGAACCCATCAGCCGACGGGCTCCACCAGGTGGAGGTCGCGGCGGGGAGTTGCGGGCCGGCAACAATGAGGCCCTTCCGGCATCTTTCCAGAAGCAAAATGCCGGAACAAAAAACCCCATCCCGCCAATGACCGCAAAATCGTTTTTGGGATGAGGTTATTAAACAGAATGTTTAACCAATCATTGGATGCAAATGAGAACTTCTCTGTCAATCTCCATCTACCTTTGTATAACGCTTGTTGCGATTTCCTGTTCGGAACGGATAGACGATAAAGAAATCATCAGCAACAACTCTCGTGACCTATGCCTTGAGGAAATCGCCGAATACATTTCCCGGGATATGGAATTTGTTGCTTTCAGCAAAAAAAACCGGGAACTCCTTGGCAAGGTAAAGAACAAATATTATCAGGATAACTTATCCGTAAGAGATCTCGACAACAAGGTACAGGATGACATCCTCAGAATTTTTAATGTCGAAAGGGAATCTGTGGAAATCCAAATCGGGCGTATTGAAGAAATCATACATAATTATGCACTTCAGTCTCTTGATGAAGAACAGCTTAACACAGTTCTTTCTCTGTCAGCCCGCATATTATCAAAGGAAGTTCAACCTGCTTTTCCTGAAAAAGAGGGGTGCAAGGAAGCATTTGAACAAGCTTTTCATAACATTCATTTTAAATTCGATACCACGCTGATGGGTTGTGTTGCAGGAGCCATTTATTACGGATTTATAGGGGCCAAAATTTGCGCCTTGGGAGCCACAGCCAAGGCCATCATCGAAATGGCCATTGCCATTGACAACCATACGCGTTGCCGGCAAAACGAGACCAACGCAACCAATAACCTAAAATATCATTGACTCTGAAAAAAAAATATCATAGTAAACCTGACCGAATGATGGATTCCGCATACTTCACTTTATTGATCCTGACAATCCTGTTTCTGTATTACCTGTTGGTGGTGCTCCGTACCTTGAATCCGTTTACCGAACCGGGGCTGTTTGCTGCGGGTCTGGCATCCTGGTTGTCCATGGGGATCCTTGCCGCTGTATTTTTTCATTGGGGATTGTTTTTTATGGATGGGATCCATGCCTTTGTCCCTGCTGTTGGAATTATCATGGGGCTTAGCCTGAGTACGGACGCGCTCAGGTATTACAAATTGACCGGTAGGCAAAAAGCAACGGCTGCCGCATTCGCATCGGTGATCCTGGCCAACTCGGGCATTGTGATTTATTTTTCTGATGTCATCCTTCCGGCAAGCATAGGTTTATTGGCAGCAGCCGGTATTTGTTCGGTGTATTTCCACATGGGCAGCCATAAAACCCTGGAGTTGCCCGAAAAGATAAAGCAATCTGTTCTTTTTGGTCTCCTGCTTGCCCTTGCAATCTATTTGCTGATGCATCGATGACTGCCCGGACAAAACCACGAAACAGGCCACGAGGCTTCAATCATCCCCGCACTATGGAACATTTAAAAAGAACCAAAAAAATGAAAACAACAAACCTCGCTTTTGCCATGATGCTTTTACTGGGCATCGGAGCCGGACTATTTGGAACGATCGGGAAAATCCTGGGGGTATCGTCTATGGATTACTTGCTGCTGATCTCACTGATATTCGTGCCCGTTTCAATAGCAGCCCTTATTGTTTGCAATTTCCAGAAGATCCGCAGGCTTATTTACCGGGCTTGATCATCAAACCGTACCGGGTTAATTCAACGCGTTCCGGATCTCGGACAGGGGTACACGGCCGTAGGCTTCTGAAGGGTTAATGCGTGTCTTAACATCCCGATTATTAGGGAACAACGGCAATGTCCCCTCCTGACTGTGCGGTCTGCCTTTGCTCAATTCCGGGCGGAAGAACCCGGGTACCTGATCACTGAAAAAAACCAAATACGAAATGCAAACGGAACAAAGCTAATGAACCCATCAGCCGCCGGGCTCCACCAGGTGGAGGCCGGCAGCGGGGAGTTGCAGGGCCGCAGCGATGAGGCCTTTCCAGGCATCTTTCCAGAAGCAAAATGCCGGAACAAAAAACCCCATCCCGCCAATGACCGCAAAATCGTTTTTGGGATGAGGTTATTAAACAGAATGTTTAACACACAAATGTAAGAAAATGAAAAGACTTTTTTTTAGCGCCGCCATAATTTTGGCAGGTATTTACGGCTGCGATATGCATGATGAGGCCAGGCCCCAGGCAGAGGTGCTCCAGGACTTCAACATTTCATACCTGAGCAGATCTCCTTATCACTCTGAGCTGGTTTCATTAAAAGAAAAACAGCAGGAACACATTATGAGCTTCGGTCGGGACAAACATTTTAATTTTGATGAAGTACGGCTCACTGAACTCCTGACCGCAGACCAGCTGACTGCCATGGAGCAGGAGGAACTGGACAACATCCTGCACCATATGGGCTTTCGCACTACCGATGAATTGGCGGCGTATTTGCAACTCATGCATCAAGTGGGCCATGATCTGATGACCAGAACCAACTTTCCGGAACTGGACAGTGAAACCCAGACTGGAATTTTGTCGGAATATTTCGATCTTTATCTTTGTAAAGAACACCCTGCAAAAGGATATTGCATTAATATGTTCAGTGCAATGGTCAACAATGCGCAATCAAATCTCGCTTCACATATGATAGCATGCGTGGGTGCGAGTCTGGGAGTAGGAGTCCTGACATCCATATGGGGTGGGCTGGGGATGTTCGCCCTTTGCGAAGGAGTGGCTCTCTGGAACTTTAGCAACCAACTGGATATAGCATTGATCGAATATGAAAATTGCTCTTAGTAATAAATCTTCAAGAAATGAAAAAACATACCGTAAAACTGATTTTCCTCTTGCTGTTGTTGGTCCCCGTCGTTATGGCCTTTTTGGTGCAGCCTATGGTGGCAGAACACCATACCGGCATTACGCTTGCGGTATCGGGCCTGGCACTGGCAGCCGCATTGGGGCTGTTTGTATACATCAAGTTGTACCGGAGCGAGCTGGCTTTTCATCACATAGAGATCTGGCACGTGATGCTCATCATCATCCTGGCCCTGATCGGCATCATTATCGGGCACCGGATGACATACAATGCTTTATTCGAAGTGCTGGGGTATCAGCTTTGACGCCCGGACTTGGAACCAAACCGGTATCATGTATCCGGAAACCCGATGACAGTTAATCTGACCCGGCAAAAGCTGGGGGAATGGCGCCGGCCTAATCCTCCAGCTTTTGCTTTAGGGTTTTGAAGCCCCCCCCGAGCACCTCATTGGCCTGGAGCACCGTCATGAAGGCATCGGGGTCGATCTCATGGATGTAATCCTGCAGCAGGGCCACTTCGCGCCGGGTAACCGTGGTGAAGATGATCTTGTGGTGCTTGCCGCCAAACATGCCTTCGCCGGTAATGAAGGAGCCCCGCCGGCCCAGGTCGTTCACCAGCTTGGTTTTGATCAGGTCGTGCTTCTTACTGATAATGAAGAGGGTTTTGTCGTAGCTGGGCCCCTGAAGCACAATGTCGACAGTTTTTCCGTACACAAAGATCAGTATCCACGAATACAGGGGAATCTTCCAGTCGCCGAAAACAGCCAGGCCAAGCAATACCACCACCGAATCGATAACGATCATGAGCTGCCCCACGGGCATACTACTGTATTTTGCCAGTATCATGGCAAAAACATCCGAACCTCCTGTCGAGGCCCTGGATTTGAAGATCAGGCCGACACCCACCCCCACCAGCACCCCACCGAAGATGGAAGACAACAGGGCGTCGTCTTCGACCAGGGGCTCGAGGCCGGTGAGAAAACTACCCAGGTCGACCAGTAGTGAGGTAAGCACCAGGGCGGTAAGGGTTTTGATGCCGAAACGGGGACCCAACACCTTCAATCCCAGCCCAAGCAGTGCCGCATTGAAAACCAGGGCGGTCATGCCCACCGGAAAGCCCAGGCTGTGGTGCAACACGATAGCTATCCCGTACACCCCTCCGGGCAGGATCTTGTATGGGATGATGAAATACACATAGCCAACACTGATAACCACAGCCCCCAGGACGATGAACCCATAGGCCTTGAACCACTTTTTGCTGAAGGGTTTTTCCCTGCTGATATAAGCCGACATTGTAAAGCTTGATTATGAACGATCGTGGATTGCTGCAGGCTTTTCCCAAAATGAACACAAACTCAGGAGTCGTGCTCCCCGGCGATGGGCCGCGGCAACCCTGCGGCGCAATCCCGCTGGCTGTTTTTTGCCGGCGGCCTCAATACAGTATAAAAATAAAAAAATCCCGGCTTCCGCCCCAGGCACAGGCCGGAAAAAATGCCAGAGCGACTCGATTTTGATTAGATTTGAGGAAAATCAAGACGCATTGTTCCATGAAGAAAGGTCGCTTTCACTACACAGGCAAACTGTCCCTGGAGCTGGGGGGCTGGCTGCAGGATCCGGTGATCGCCTATCACCTGTCAGAAAACCCCGCGATCAGCGACAAACCGGTGGTGTGGATATGCCATGCCCTGACGGCCAATTCAGACCCAACCTCCTGGTGGCCCGGCATGGTAGGCAAAGGGAAAACCTTCGATCCGGCAAAGTATACCATCGTATGTGCCAACATACTGGGAAGCTGTTATGGCAGCACCGGCCCCGCAAATATCAACCCCGGCAACGGCAAACCCTGGTTAAAAGACTTCCCCCTGCTTACTGTCAGAGACCTTGTAAGGGGGCACTCGCTGTTGAAAGACCATCTGGGCATCGAGACCATCCATTTGCTGACAGGCAGTTCGGTCGGTGGTTTCCAGGCCCTGGAGTGGGCCGTGATGGAGCCCGGGCTGGTAAAGCGGCTGGTGTTGATCGCCACCGGGCCAAAGGCCACCCCATGGGCCATTGCCATCAACGAGACAGAACGCATGGCTATTGAGGCCGACCCGGGATTCGATGGCATCCATGAAGCAGGAGGGCAAAAGGGCCTGGCAGCCGCCAGGGCCATCGGCCTGCTGAGCTATCGTGGCTACGAGGCATACAACCTCAGCCAGCAGGAAACCTCCGAAAACATCACCGACCACTTCAGGGCCTCGTCCTATCAGAGGTATCAGGGAGAAAAACTCGTAAAGCGCTTTAACGCCTACAGCTACTATGCCATCACCAAAACCCAGGACACCCACAATGTGGCCCGCGGACGGGGCAATATGGCCGATGCCCTGTCGCAGATACAGGCCCGTACGCTGTGCATCGGCATCGGCAACGATCTGCTTTTCCCCTGCAGTGAACTGAAATCTTTATCCGGGCTGATCCCCAAAGCCATGTACACCGAAATCGTCTCAGATTACGGACACGACGGCTTCCTGCTCGAAAACGAACAAATAAGCCGTGCTATTGAACGTCTTTGATCCTAAGGAGCGTCCGGCTGTTCAATGTCCCGAATGCAGCGCAGGCTGAACCCTCCGGTTTTGTCGTAGGTGCGGCGGTACACCGCACCGGTATAGTTGCCCATATAACTGCGCCAGGCCCTGGTTTCGCTGTAGGCTGTCGAAGTCCACCAGAAACCCCTGAAGCCAAGGGCGGTATATGCGCCATGGTGTTCGCGGTAACCACCCGGCAGGGCCGAAAAGCCGTAGTCGTCGGTACCGTAGTGCGAGTCGTGGGCCTCCCATCGTGGATGTTCACCGGTATCGCATGCTCCGCCCAGGGGCGAATGGATCTGCCGGCAAGACTTTAAGCGGTCGCCCCCTTCTGTTGGCCCTCCCGAAACAACATTCATCAGTCGGTTCCATTCATGCTCATCCGGAACACGCCACCCTTCCGGGCAAAGGCCCCGTTCATCCGCCACCGCGAACCAGTTGTACAGCAGCCCGTAGGCCTCGGCCATGTCCCAATCGCCGTTGTATGCCGCAAATGCACCCTCCCGGCTTTCCGCCCACTCAGCAGCGCTCAGACCCATGTTAAGGGGTGTTTGGTCGTTAAAGGCCGTTACCCTAAGGTTCTCTGCCATCCACTCCTGCCCGCCGATAAAAACAGTAGCGTATGTGTGGCCGTCGATATCGGTGACCTCGCCCCGGTCGAGGGTGGTGAATACGGTTTCGCGGCCATAGGCAGTACCCCGGGCATTGGTGGCATAGGCCCGTACAAAATAAGTAATGCCGGGCTGCAGCCCGTCCAATATACTGGTGAAACTGCCGGGGCCGCTTCCGTCTTCGGTAAAGCCCAGGTGCAGATCAAGATCCGGACCGGTATTGGTACACCAGACCACCCCAAAGACCAGAACCGGTGATGCCCCCATCTGTATGACTTCGCCACCCGAAACGGCCGACTGGTGGGTAATACCACTTACCCGGGCCGTTTCGACCACTGCCAGCTCATCGCCAGCATCGCTGCAAGCCACAAAGGCCGCCGCCAACAAGGCGATTGGAAAACGGAACAAAAATGTCTGAAGCCTCTTCATCAAAACAGGAGTTAAAAAGGGTTTGCCCCGGGAAGTGCTACAGGGAGTCGATCGCCCTGCCAAGCATTTCCTTTACCTGGCTGGCTATGCCGGTCAGTTCGCTGTTGTCAACCGCCTGCATCGAAGCCACTGGGTCAACAGCAGCTACCTCTGTTTTTCTATCGCCGGTCTCCTGCACAATCACACTGCAGGGCAAAAGGGTACCGATCTTGTCTTCCAGCCCCAGGGCCCTGTAAGCAAACGCAGGATTGCAGGCGCCCAGGATCTTGTATTTCCTGAAATCAACATCCAGTTTCTCTTTGAACTTTTGTTGCAGATCGATTTCGGTCAGCACACCGAAACCCTCCTTTTTGAGCGCTTCGACCGTTTTCAACACCGCTGAGTCGAAATCAGCATCCAGTGTTTTCTCCATGTAGTAATTCATTGTTGTCGGATAACGTGAATAAAGCCTGGCCTAACATACCGGCAAACCGATCATGCAATGCCAATGTCCTGGTTCAGGTATACATCCTGTATGAGGTTGAGCAGCTTAACACCTTCCTTCATCGGGCGCTGGAACGCCTTCCTTCCTGAGATCAATCCCGAACCACCGGCCCGCTTATTGATCACGGCCGTGCGGGCAGCATCGGCAAAATCGCTTTCGCCCGAAGAGGCACCTCCCGAATTGATCAGGCCGATCTTTCCCATATAGCAGTTGGCCACCTGGTAGCGGCAAAGGTCGACCGGATGGCCGGAGCTGAGCTGATCGTACATTTTGGGATGGAACTTTCCGAATTTCAATGCTTCAAACCCCCTGTTGGTATCCGGAAGCTTCTGCTTGATGAGGTCGGCCTTGATGGTCACCCCCAGGTGATTGGCCTGCCCCGTAAGATCGGCCGCCGTATGATAATCGGTATCGGCGGTCTTGAAAGCCTTGTTGCGGGTATAACACCACAGTATGGTCGCCATACCCAGTTCGTGTGCCCGCTCAAAGGCCTCAGCCACCTCGGTGATCTGCCGGTTCGACTCGGGTGAACCGAAGTAGACGGTAGCCCCGATGGCAGCGGCGCCCAGATTCCAGGCCTCTTCTACGCTTCCGAACATGATCTGGTCGTATTTGTTCGGATAGGTCATCAATTCGTTGTGGTTGATCTTGACGATAAACGGAATACGGTGGGCATATTTCCGTGCATTCAGCGCCAGCCCGCCAAAGGTGGTCGCCACGGCGTTGCATCCGCCCTCAATGCCCAGGCGAATGATGTTTTCGGGGTCAAAGTATTTGGGATTGGGGGCAAACGAACTGCCAGCCGTATGCTCCAGCCCCTGATCGACCGGCAGCACCGAAACATAACCTGTTCCGCCCAGTCTGCCGTGCTGATAGATCCTCGACAAATTGACCAGTGTGCGCGGACTGCGGTCGCTGTTGCCAAAGGCTTCGTCCACCACAAGGGGTCCGGGCTGGAAGAGTTCGCTTTTGGGAATGGTGGTGCAGTTGTGTTCGAGCAGCGATGCCGCATCCGCACCCAGGAGTTGTTCAATGTCTTTTGTACTGTGTACCAAGGAGTCCATAAATTTGCGCTTTATCAGGTGAATACTTCCGGTGGTTTTCTTCACTGAATTTACGAAAAATTTCCGACTCCCCGGGCTGACAATCCTGGCTTTACCGTCAAAAAAACAATCGCCTCAGGGCCGTTTTTCGAACCACAGGTCCCTGACACGCCCGCTGCTGACCCGAAACCCCCGTATTGCACCGCTGTCGTCGCGAACAAACCGGGCATTCCTGAAAAACCACTGATTGCCCGTGAAAACATCGAATTTCACAGCCTCCAGCACAATATCGTTATGCCGCTGATGAACGGCCACCAGGATGCTGTCATTCAGTTCGAGGGTATAGGAGGTGCCCAATTCGTCGCTGATATAGGCACCCAGGTATTCCAGAAGTTCAGCGGTTGAGTAATTTGCGGGTTCATAGCGCTCAAAAACCGAGGATTCGTTCAAACCCCCGGTGCTGAGGATCATCCGGGGATTTTCCTGACCCGTTTCGAATACCAGGCTGCTGCCCCCATTGCCTGCGGCCAGCCTGAATTCATGGCTGCCCACGGGAAGCAGGGCATGCGAAGACCTGCCCCTTGAATACCTCAGGGTATCGTCTTCAACGGAAAAGGACACCGAAACCATGTCCTTGTCGTTCCAGTAATGCCCGGCAAACTTTTGGAGTTCGCCTGAACTCAGTTTAATGGGCTCCACATCGCTTACGGCATCCTCGGCAGCCTCTTCAAAACGCCCGTCCAGAAACAGGTCGGTCAGCCTGGAGGCCATGCCCCGGGCATTGAATCCGGCATAATTACTGAAAACGATCACCGCGAATTCCTGATCGGGAAAGCGCCCGAGGTAGGTGCGGTATCCGGCATCAGCACCTCCATGCTGTATCTGCATCAGCCCCCTGTACGGACCGGTAAACTGTCCGAGCGCCCCTCCGAATTCACGGCCGTTGTTGAGCACCCCCGGGGTATTCATCCGGTCGATGATCTGCCGGCTGCCCACCACGGGATCTAAAAAATTGAACACCCACCGGCTCAGGTCCTCAACGGTGGTAAAGAGGCTGGTTGCCCCGGCATTGGCATAGCTCAGCACGCTTTTCCTGTAGCCCTCACTGTCCGAATGGTACGAATAGGCCCTGCCCGGAACGATTCTCTGATGGTCGTCGTAAAACAGGGTTGACGACATCTGCAGGGGCTCAAATATATGGTCATGGGTAAATTCGGCAAAGGTCTGCCCCGAAACCCTGGCAACAACCTCGGCCAGCAGGGTGAAACCCGTGTTGCTGTAAAGGTATTCTTCGCCGGGAGCAAAGTTCAGTTCCCTCTGGTTTTTGACCAGTTTGAGCACATGATCCAGGGTAATGACATCGTCCAGGCGCCAGCCGGCCAGTGCCAGCAGATTCCACTGGTCCCTCAGTCCGCTGGTGTGCTCGGCCAGATGGCGCAGGGTAATGGTATGGCCAAAATCAGGGACTTCGGGAATGTGTTTCCTGATGTCGTCGTCCAGAGACAGTTTGCCGGCTTCGTCCAGCAGCAGCACGGCAAACACGGTAAACTGCTTCGATACCGAAGCAATGTGAAATATCGTGGATGGAGTAATGGGAATGTCGTATTCCAGGTTTGCGCTTCCATAGCCCTTGCTGAACACCATGTTGCCACGGTACACCAGAGCTAAGGCGGCTCCCGGGCCCGACATGTCGTCGTAGCGGGCAAACAGGGAGTCAATGCTGCGCTCCAGGCCGTCGGGAATAGGGTTGGCAGATTTACCAGAAAGGGCGGTTTCCGGCAGGCAGAGGCCGGACACCACGAGCAAGATCATTAAAAACCGGGGCATCGTCATCGTTTGATTTAGTAAAAAAAAATGCTGTTTATTATGTAAAAACCCAAGACGCAAGCGTTGCCGGCAATCAGGTCAACGTCCGCGTATGCGACGGCAAAGATACGTCAGAAAACTTTTATCCCGGATCATTGTTTACTATCCTGACACATGAAGCGAGGCATGATCATCACCTCCAATGAGCCCCTGTGGCGCAATGTGTCCGTTCATTCAATTTTTTTACGTTTCATCATTTAAACCCGAACACCATGAACAAGATCTTCAACACTTCCGGGAAATCGGCCCAATGGGCCATTACCCTTTTAAGGGTGGGCTTTGGCATTATCTATATTTTGCACGGCTATCCCAAAATGCTGGGCGGGCCCGAAAGATGGGAGGGCATCGGGGGTACCATGGGCATTGTCGGCCTTGGTTTCGCTCCGGCTTTCTGGGGGTTTATGGCTTCCATCTCCGAATTCGGAGGCGGGATTTTGCTGGTACTCGGTTTACTGACCCGCCCGGCTGCCGCCTTATTGGGCTTTACCATGCTGATGGCCACCATCATGCACATCTCGGCGGGGGATCCGATGGGTGCGGTGTTACACCCCCTCAAGGGGCTGGTAGTTTTCATCGCCCTGCTGTACAGCGGACCGGGACGCTATGCCATAGACAAGCGCTGGGATAAGGGAGACGGGCAATAAGGTCTTCCGGGCAGCCATCCCTTAACTTATTGACTGCTGCGTATTATTGAAACGGCTTTCCAGACAATGGTCCCGGGCTTCTTTCAGGTCAGAAATCCTCCAGGCCCGTATTGACCCGGACTTCCTCTACCCGGCTTTTGATCTCGAGCCGGTCTTCTTCGAGCATCTTTTTGAATTCTTCGATGCGCCCGCCCATCATCTGCTCGAGCATCTGCCGCTGAGCCTGAGGCATTTCTTCCATTTGTTTTTCAAATTCATCCATTGCCTCTTCGGCCTGCCGGCGCTCTTCGTCTGTAAGGGCCAGACCGCTCACCTCGGTAACGATCTCATAAGCCAGCATCATGCCTTCCACGTTCCGGTAATCACGGTGCTGAATAACAGGGGAAATTTCGCGAACTTCCCCGTCGTCGGTGGTAAACTCCACAGTATAGGCCATTTGCCTGACCACCCACTGATCAGTGTCTATGTAAAGCCAGACGTCTTCGAGGGTTTCATCAAGATGTGGATCATCGATCAGGGCTTCGAGCCGGTCAATATAAATCCGGTGCACCCGGTGTCCCTCAATCTCACCGGTTCCCTCGTAACTCGCCCGTTCTTTTACTGCCGAATACACTTCAGAGAAAAAGTCGGCATCCCGCAGTTTTGAGGCTGCTTCGGCATCCTCCCTGAATTCACCTTCGCCGCGGGTTTTAAAATAGGGCCTGCCGTTGTCGTAAGCCTTTTTGTGGTAGATGGTGCGTCCGTTCATGACCACAACGTAATCGTCAATGCCTTCAATGGAGGCTTCGTAACGTTGCTGAAGCGTCTCCAGGATTTCGACCGCCTCCGGATCACCACCCTGTGTGACGGCATGGCCCGGAAAGAGCAGGATCAACAAAAAAGTGAGCGGCATTGCGGTTAGGATGTTCATTTTTCCAGTCATAACACTATCATCGGTTTTGTGGGTGAATACATCCACCTGCCCATAAGGCAGGTCCTTTTTTTTTAATATACGGAAATTTTTTGAGCCGGCCAAGCTGCCTCCGGTTTTCGCACCCGGAACCGCTTACCGGATCATTTAGCCAGAACCATGAATGATCCTGCCGACCTGGCTACCTCAACCCGAGGCGGTAGGAAAATTTCAGCAAAAACGTATTGTGGGGCTTTTCGGAGAACAACTCGTCCAGGTCGCGAAAATAGTCGAGGCGGCCATTGCCTTCGGCGCCCATTCTGTTTTGTCCCCATACCAGATACAACGAAGACCCAGGACTGTATTCCCAGCGGATGACCAGGTTGGACAAAAACTCCCTGAACCTGAAATCGGGTTTCCGGAAATGATAATCCACTCCTCCGTCGAGGTTTTCGTCCACGTGATAAAACCCATCGGCCAAAAGGATCTGATCAGGCCCGTAGCGTGCAAATCGGTCGGCATAATTGCTGCCCATGGGATCGGTCACGTACTTGAATTCCGAATAATTTCCGGCCGCCATAAAGGGCTGTCCCCAATATTGAATGCTGAGGTCTGGCAGCAGGGTGTAGTTGAGGCGGAAAGAAAAACTGATCACCTCCTGTCTGATGGTGCCCAAAAGGTATCGCGGCTGTCCGTGGTAACTCATTTGTCCAACATATTGCAACCCATAGGTACTTTTAGAATACGACGGAGCGAGCGCAACATTGACCTTGTCCATAGGCCTGTAGGTGAAGCTGCTGCCCACCCTCACCGATTCCATACTGCCTTCGCCGTGCCGGCCCAGGTTGGCGTTCATGCCGACAACGAAGTTCTTTCTGTTGTCGCTATTTGTCGAGAACCACAGGCTTGTCCGGTTGGGCATCCTGAAGGCAGGACCTCCCCTGAGCGCTGTGACCGAAACAACCCGGTAGTTGTAGGCTAACCCGGCATTGCTCGACCAATGGTTCCGGTACTGCATGCCTCCGTTGAGATTGAATCCGCTCATCAGGTGGCTGCCTCCAAAGTTCCAGATGTTGAATTGGTTGACCCCGATATGGTATGAACGGTACAACCCTTTGGGTTCCCATTCGCGGTAATTGAGCCCAGTTACCTGGAATACCTGGTCGGCCTCCCGCATATAACCCAGATCGTTGACCTCAAACATAGGTGATTTCCAGGTGATGATCGAGAAGAAGTTCCAGTGTCCTCCTCCCGTTTTCACCAGTTGCAGCCTGCCACCGCTGCCCGTTAATGAGGTGAGGGTGGAGTCGACCTTCACATGGCTGTTGCCCGGACGCTGAAAATACCTGGCTGGAGCGCGCTGGGTACGCACAATGGATTCCGGGCTGCCCTCCACATGGCTGATGGCCGTATTGAGATTGAACATCCAGGTCCTGTCCTTAAAGTACCGGTAAAAATCCACTCCTCCCGAATAGGCGGCGCGATGCATCTGACCGGTCAGTTCCTCTCCGGTATTCCGGTGCACACTGGTAAACATCCCCCCGATAATGGTTTTGCCGTCAGGAAGGTCTTTCTGCAATCTTCCGACAAAGAAATTGGTCAGGGGCTCTACGGTTTCGTAGGTACGATCTCCAAATAAATCGATTCCGACCCTTTCCTCGGCCGTTACCGCTTCAATAATGGCCAGCGACAATCCTGAGGGGGTTTTTCCGGTAAGTTTGGCTGCACCCAGAATCCTGGTGTACCCGGGAACATCGGCAACAGCACCCGGCTCAAGCTGAAGGCTGCCCCGGGGCCGCCGGCCGATACGCCTTGAATAGAAAAGGTTGTCGTTGCCCATATCCCCGTTGCCCAGTCCAAGGCCAAAGCTGCTGATGTTCCTGCCTTCGATGAAGAAGGGCCTTTTTTCCTGAAAAAAGCTCTCAAATGCCGTCAGGTTCACCTCCGAAGGGTCGGCTTCAACCTGCCCAAAGTCGGGGTTGATGCTCATATCCAGGGTCAGGTAATTGTTCAGCCCCAGTTTGGCATCCAGTCCTACCGAATAATGATTATCGCTGCCGCTCATGAACGGATTGCCCTCCACCCCCGGATACCGGGCCGCCGAAGTAAGCACATAAGGGGTCACGTCGAATATGGTCCGTGGCTTCACCCCGTTAAAACCAGCCATTTTTCCGAACCGGCGCACCCGGCCCGGAGCATCCCTCGGTATATGCGACCACAGGCTCATCTCGCCATGCCTGTATATCTGACGGGCTAGCTGCAGACCCCAGAGGCCTGCGCCTCCCTGTTCAAAGCGTAACTGACTGAGTGGTATCCGCATTTCGGCCACCCATCCGTTCTCATCGATACTGGTGCGCACCCACCAGTTGGGGTCCCACGACCAGTCTTCGTTTTGCCCGTCGTTGCTCATGATGTGATCGAATTTGACGCCCCCGGCGGTAACCCCGAAAACAAAGGCCGTCCGCAGATCATGATAACTGTCGAAAGCAATGGCCACATGGTCGCCATCGCTCTGGTCGCGGCGGGCCAGGCGGGCAACGATGCTGTCGGGGGCGCTGTCAAAGGCCCGGATGGCAACGTATATATTGTCTTCGTCGTAAAGGATCATGAACTCGGTCTGTTCGGTCGACGGCCGGCCGTTATGGGGCTCAAACTGAGTGAAGTCTCCCGACCATGCCCCGGTTTGCCAGGCTGCATCGTCCAGATTCCCATCGATTTCGGGTGGTGGCACAGTGAGGCGGGTTGCCCGGTAATGCCGTTGTTCCTGGTCTTGGGCAAAAAGCAGATACGGCGCAAGCAACAAAAAGAAAAAAGGGAACAGGGTATTCATAAGTTATTGGAGTTTGCAGTTTGAGCCCATGGTCAACCGGGCAACCTCAAAACCCGGGCCATACCCCGTATAAAGCTGTATGCCTTGTTCTTGGGCATTAAACAGATAAAAACAATAGCCTCTGAAGTGTTCGGATGCGGAATGGTGTTGTCCAAAAACGGACATACGGAAGTTGACCCCACAAGCGATCCGGGCAGCTCATGGGACGGATGCCCGGATCAGCTGAGGCGGAACATAGGCATGTCTCCGTTCAGCATCCCTTGCTTTCTGCCGTCCTCATCATTTCGGTCCCTGATCAGATTTTGCGGCATAATGCCCGGTGATCTCGTCAATGCTCATTTCCTGGAGAACTAAGCGGGCATATCCGGTACCATACACCCAGTCGTCAAAGAAATCCGAAACAGCATCATTTTGGGTCAACGCTACCCAATAATCGGTAAAATCGCGGGTAGAGGCCCTTGTGGCATGGTATTCCTGATAGAAACCGCCGACGGCCGAATGAAAGGTATCCTCCCCAAACCAGTGATACAGCACCGCAAACATCAGCATGGGCTGTATGTACGAATACCGGGTCAGTTGCTCGTTGCCATATTCTATCATGGGTATTTCCGTCAATCGGGGGTTCCTTTCAAAATCCCTCTTCAGGCGGCTTACTGTGCGGTTGGCACCTCTTTTCATCAGCCCTTCCCTTTCAGGGAAAAGCCGCTCGCCTGCCAGGTATTCGCAGAAAGTAGCCAGCCCTTCCTCCCACCTGGGTGAAGTGCCTGTTCCTTCATCAATAGAAACATGCCATAAGTGCGACAACTCATGATAAAGAAAGCTGTAATCGTCTTGAACGGTAAATGCCTCCTCGGGCATGAGTATGGTGGTTTCATCGGCCTGGCCGCCACTGCCCCTTTCTGTCTCAATAATGGTGAGGGTGTGGTCGTTCCTGAGTTCACCCCACCAATCGCGGTACAGGGCCAGGGTTTTTGCTCCGTGTGTGGCCAGGGCTGCCGCAGCCACGGAGTCGGTCAGGTAGAATATATTCAGGCGTTCGCTATGCAACACATTGTAGGGACCAATGGCAATGTCGATCCGCCAGTTGGGTATTTTGCTGCGATACCGGTAGGTAGCCAGCCCGTTTCCGTGTTGTTCGACACCCAGGGGGATTCCGCCGTTAGCTACCACCAGGGAGTCAGGAACGGTAATCTTTATGGAATGTTCGTAATGATTAAAGGGTATGTGGTTCCGCAAAAAGAACACATCGGGCTTCCCGATAACGGGATAGGCATAGGCATCGTTGCGGATAAGGGTGAATTCAGGAGATATCCTGTCGGTAATGTACCGCATACCTGTTTCGGCATACCCCAGCAAATAGCCGCTGTATTCGATGACGATGGAGCGGGTTTCACCCCCGAGCAGTACTTCGTTTACCACAATGTGGTTGACCTGCTGCTTGGGAGAACCCTCCATTTGCACAACCTTTTGCGAGAACGGCAGTTTATGGCCGTTTTCATCCCTGACCGATTCGACCTTCATTAACCGGTAAAGCAAAAGCGGAATACCGCTCACCTGCGAATCGGAATGGTTGTTTATGCTCATATGGCAGGATCCCCGCATGCTTCCTTCGGTGAAATCGAAGGATAGTTCCAGGTGTACATACCCGGTAGACAGGGGAAAGCTGTCACCTGCAGCGGCGTTGACCCACAGCAGCAACAGCAGGCAGAAAGCGAGGATTGTTTTCATGTTGTGTGTTTTTATGGTTTGTTAAAACATAAGCTTGATGGGTAAAAAGATCTGAAACGTGTG
>SL_3KL_010_SEDDRAFT_10002768_pt1 | contig 15977 bp, 18 predicted proteins | sample SodLakKL_010_SED_2_FD_10381 | JGI IMG/M metagenome (IMG submission 10381) | reverse complement strand
GGGCGGAGTCCGAAGCGGCGGGTGGCATCGCCCGCCGCGACGGTGAGCAGGCCCGCCCCACCGATCATGCCCCACAGCCACGCCGACCCGGCTGCGCTGGCCGCAGCGGCCTGTTCCACGACGTCGCGGCCGAACACCCAGACCGCGGAGCTGGCCACCCCCATCGCTCCTGCGGCCAGGGCGAGGGGCAGCGTCCGAGGTGGCACGTCGGCGAGGGCCGGCACGTCGTCGGGGAACCGGGACCTGCCACGCTCGGTCGGGATCCGAGGCAGCGCCCGCCAGACCCAGAACGTCGCCACCACGGTGAGCACCGCGAACCCCGCCCACGCCAGGCGCCAGTCGTCGGCGACGAGCAGCCCGACCGGCACCACCACGGCCACCCCGAGCCCGGTGCCCACGCTCAGCAGCGGTGGCAGGCGATCCTCACGCGGCGCGTCGCTCCACAAGGTGACCGTCAGCATCACGGGTGGGAGCGCCGCCGCCGCGCTCATCCCCGTGACGAAGATGCCGATGGCGAGCGATGCGGGGCTCTGGGCGATCGCGACGAACGCCATCCCGAGGGAGGCGACGGCGCCGGCCAAGAGGGTCACGGGTCGGGCGCCGAACCGATCAGCGAGGAGCCAGCTGCCTCGGATGGCGGCGCAGTAGCCGAGGAAGCCGAGGGCGCCGATCCCGCCGATCAACGGCGACTCGATCCCGAACTCGGTGCGGAAGGCGGGCACGAAGTACCCGTAGGCGAACCAGGCGAACCCGTAGCAGATCGCGATCAGGGCCAGGCCGGGCACGGTCAGCCGCAGCTCCGGGCCGGCGGGATCCGAGGACGACCCCGTCCGCCCGCCTGACATCCGCACACCTTCGGTTGCCAGCGAGGACCCTAGCGGGCGCCAAGCGGTGCACGCAGGTACCCTCGCGGGTCAGTTTCCCCCCGACGTCCCCCACGACGTTCCCCCACGACGTTCCCCCCGACGTTCCCCCACGACGTCCCCTACGAACCGCTGCAGCGATGAGGAGCCTCCGTGGCCACCAAGATCGAGGTCCAGGTCCCCGTCGAGCGTCAGAAGGCGGCGCAGGCCGCCGGCAACTTCGAGCTCGAGGACCTGCCCGGCAAGCTGTCGGAACCGAGCGCCGCCGTGCGCGTCGGCAAGGCACCCAAGCAGGACAAGCCGCTGAAGGTGGTGCGCTCGCTCAACGGCATCACCAAGCTCTCGCCCGGCCAGATGATCGTCAACTACGGCCGGTCGGAGTCCCGCTGGGCGACCGCCTACCAGAAGCGTCGTGCCGGGACCGCGGACTTCATCGAGCTCATCAGCTACGCCCGTCAGATCATCGGCCTGGACGACGAGGGCCAGCTGCGGATCTGCCTCATGGGCCACGCCGGGCAGGGTCCGTGCATCCCGCTGTGGGTCCCGCGCGACGAGGTCACCCTCACCGTGCAGCCCAACGACATCATCCTGCGCTTCGACGGCGTGAACTTCGACTGGTGAGCGACGGCGGCACGCCGAACGTGCCGGAGCTGCTGGCCTTCGCGCACGACCTGGCGGACATCGCGGACGCCCACACGCTGCCGGCCTTCCGAGGCCACCTCGACGTGCGCACCAAGGCCGATGGCACCCCGGTCACCGCCGTCGACGAGGCCGTCGAGCGCGCGCTGCGTCGCCGGATCCGTGATCGGTTCCCGCACCACGCGGTGCTGGGGGAGGAGGACGGTCGCGACGGGCCCGTCGACGCACCGACCTGGATCATCGATCCGATCGACGGCACGACCAACTTCGTCAGGGGCAACCCGATCTTCGCCACGCTCGTGGCCGTCCAGGTCGACGGCCAGGAGGTGGCGGGGGTGGTGTCCGCACCCGCGCTGACCTCCCGCTGGGACGGACGTCGTGGTGGCCCGGCCCACCAGGACGGCCGGGAGATCCGCGTGAGCGAGCTCCGGGAGCTCTCCGACGCCGAGGTGGCGTTCGGCGGGCTGGACTACTTCGCGCCGCGGGGCCTCGACGGTGTGGTCGAGGCGCTCGTCCGCGGCACGGCGCGCCAACGCGGGTACGGCGACTTCTGGCAGCACTGCCTCGTCGCCGCCGGGAGCACCGACATCGCGATCGAGGCCGAGGTCAGCCTCTGGGACCTCGCGGCGGTGAAGGTGGTCGTCGAGGCGGCGGGAGGGCGCTTCACCGCGCTCGACGGCCGGGTGACGGCCGATGGTGGTGACGCCCTCAGCACCAACGGGCACCTCCACGATCAGGTGCTCGCGATGATCGCCGAGGCCGGCACGCTCGCCGGCTGACCCACCACGGTGGACACCGCGGACGTGAGGTGAGATGTCACCGCCGAGCGTTAGGCTGCCGGCATGGCTCAGCGACCTCCCTCCGAGACCGCCGCGACCGGCGGTGACGACCCCGCCGACGGACCGTCGAGGCAACCCGCCGCTGACGACGCCGACCGGGCTGCTGTCCCCGCGGACGACGCCGACGAGGTGCCGACCGATCCCGACGGGGTCCTGCGGCTGCTCGACGTCGAGGCAGCGCCACCCGGGACCTTCGGCGAGCTCGAGCCGTCGACCCCGCCGCTGATCGACGCACAGGGGCGCGTGCGGCTCTCCTTCAGCCGGATCGATGCCTACCGCAACTGTCCACGCAGGTTCCGCTACGCCTACATCGATCGCCTCCCCGGGGTACCGGGGCCGCACCTGTCCTTCGGCAGCTCGATCCACGGCGCGCTCGAGGCCTTCTACGACCGCAAGCTGCCGGAGGCGCCGAGCGAGGAGGAGCTGCTCGGGTTCCTCTACGACGCCTGGGATCCCTCGGGCTTCCGGGAGCTGCCGCGCGAGGAGCAGCTCGCCTTCTACCGGCACGCGCAGGACGTGCTCCGGCGTTTCCACCGCCGGGTCGCCGCCGCCTACCGCCTCCCCGCCGCGACCGAGGCCTGGTTCGAGCTGCCGATCGGGTACGAGGCCGTCGTCGTGGGCTCGATCGACCGGGTGGACGTCGACGACGACGGCGGCTTCCACGTGATCGACTACAAGACCAACCGCAAGGTGAAGGACCGCGCCAGGGTGGCTGGCTCGCTGCAGCTCGCGATCTACGCGCTGGCCACGCGCCACCTCTTCGGTGCCCTGCCCGAGACGGTGTGCCTCGACTTCGTCGTGCCTGGTGTGGCGATCGTGGTCCCGTTGGAGGACATCGACCTGGACGCGGCGCGGGAGACGATCCTCGCGACCGCAGCGGCGGTGCGTGAGGAGCGCTTCGAGCCGACCCCCAACCCGTTGTGCGACTGGTGCGACTACCGCGACATCTGTCCGGCCTGGCCCGACGACGGCAGCCGAGGGCTCGGTGCGGCCGCGGAGGAGCTGCGGCGCCGCCGACGGTCGGCCACCCGCGAGGTCCGCGAGCTCCGCGAGTTGGAGGCGGGGGTCGAGCGACTGGCGTCGGAGCTGCGCGACGAGCAGGGGTAGTCTCCCGTCGCGCCCCGCACGTCCCACCACACGGGACCACGCGCACCCCGCCCGGCCACGAGAGGACACACGTCATGGGGGAGAAGGTCTCCGACGACATCACGATCGATGCGACCATGGACGCGGTGTGGAACGTGATCACCGACATCGAGGCCTACCCCGACTGGACCGAGGGCGTCGAGGAGACCTCGGTGCGTTCCACCACCGACGAGGGCTACCCCCACCAGGCACACTTCCGTGTCGACGCGAAGGTGGCGGAGATCACCTACACGATCGAGTACCGCTACGACGACTACGACATCGCCTGGCACCTGGTCGAGGGTGAGATGCTCTCGCAGCTCGACGGCCGCTACGAGCTCGCCGAGGACGGCGACGGCACGCACGTGCGCTACTCGCTGGAGGTGGACGTCGACCTGCCGGTCCCCGGGTTCATGAAGAAGCGTGCGGCCAGGACGATCCTCGAGCAGGGGCTCTCCGGCCTGAAGGCGCGCGCGGAGGAGCAGGGCTGACCCATGGGTCGAGACGAGGTGGACGCGGCCTACTTCACGCTCCTGCGGGCGCGTGAGGAGCTGGACGGCCTGCGCCGGTACGGCGAGTACCTCCGCGACGAGGCGCGCCGTCTCCGGCGGACGATCTCGGAGGGCAAGGCGCTCGCGGACACCGTGGACCGCCGCCTGCGACGCCCGCTGCGGCACACCGACCAGCCCCTGGAGGAGGCGATCCGAGCCAGGATCGCGGTGATCGAGGAGGAGCTCAACGTGCTCCCCGAACGCGAGGCGGCGGCCGAGGCCTTCGTCGAGGACTGCGAGCGGGAGCACGCCGAGCTCCGCGGAGGTCGGTGAGCGGTGTACCGCGACGATCCGCTCGACGACGAGTTCGAGCTGCGGGAGCTGCTCGGTGACGACGCCGTCGACCACCTCGGCGACACCGAGCTGCCGGGGGAGCGGACCCCGGTCGAGGCCGCCGTCGACGTCCTGCGCGTGCTGCAGGGTTGGGTCTCAGACGACGCGGCGGCCCGGTGGTTCCTGACCCAGCAACGGCGGCTGGAGGGTGAGCGACCGGTCGACCTGCTGCGTCGTGGTGCCTTCGAGGACGTCGAGGAAGCCGCGCGCATCTGGGCCGCGGCGCAGGGGTGACCGCCGAGCGCCCCATGCCCCTTCCCGGCGTCCCCCGAGCCCGGCTGGAGCCGCTACGCTGACGGGCTGAAGCGGCGGCCCGCCGTGCCAACGCGTGCGCGCGCGGCCGCTCCATCCCTTCCGAACACACTCACCCGAGGTTGTCCGTCCCATGGCCCACGGTCACGTCAAGGTCTTCCACGCCGACAAGAACTACGGCTTCGTCACCACCCACGACGGGGCGGAGCTGTACGTCTCAGGGGACCAGGTCAACGGCAACGCCCTGCGCTCGGGCGACGAGGTCGAGTTCGAGATCGAGGACGGTGAGCGCGGTCGCTCGATGGCCGTCTCGGTCAAGGTCACCAAGCCGGCGCCCGCGGACAACCCCGTTGGCCGCACGATGATGGCACCGCCGACCTGGGAGCAGCTCGAGGATCGTGAGCGCCAGCGTCGGATGGCCCGTCGACGTCGCCGGTAGCGACCGGGAGGCGGTCGTGTCCGTCAGCGCGCGTGCCGCGTCGACGGCCCGGCCACGCCCATCGACGGTCTCGGCGCAGCTGTCGGCGGCACCCGACCTGCCGGTCCGCGAGCGTCAACCCGAGCTCAGCGAGCGCACCGACGAGGCGCGGCCCTGGAACGTGATCGTCTGGGACGATCCCGTGAACCTGATGTCCTACGTGGTGTTCGTGCTGCGGCGGGTGTTCGGCTACGCCGAGCCGAAGGCCCGCAAGCTCATGCTCGAGGTCCACCACCTCGGCAAGGCGGTCGTGGCGTCCGAGCCACGCGAACGCGCCGAGATGTACGTCCAACAGCTGCACGGGTACGGGCTCCACGCGACGATGGAGAAGGCGTGAGCTCCGGGGAGCTCGTCGCCTGGCGCCGCCCGGTGCCCCCCGCCGAACGGTGGGTCGGGTGAGCCGCGTCTTCCAGCCCCACGGCGACGCCATCCGCGCCCAGTTCGCGCCGGAGGAGGTCGAGCTGCTGCGCAGCCTCCAGGAGGGCATCCGCACGACCCTGGAGGAGGGCGACGACGACGATCCGGTCATCGCCCGGCTCTTCCCCCAGGCCGTCTCCGGCGACGACGAAGCGGACGCCGAGCTGCGCCGGTTGCTCCGTGACGACCTCCTCGCCGCACGACGGGCCGGGCTGGACGCGCTGCTCGAGATCCTCGATCGCTGCGAGCCCTACCGCGGTCGCCTCCGCGTCGAGCTCGTCGACGAGGAGCCGTTGCTGGTGCTCGGGGTGATCAACGACCTCCGGTTGGCGATCGCCGCCCGGGTCGGTCTCGGCGACCTGGACCGCGACGAGCTCCCGGAGGACGAGGGGTTGGCCTACCGTCTCGCGGTGATCGACCACCTCGGATGGTGGCAGGAGCAGCTCCTCGCGCTGCTCGAACCGGAGGACCCCGGCCCGGAGGCAACGTGATGGACCTGAGCATCGGTGTCAGCGAGGACGTGCCCGTGGCCGTCCAGCAGATGCTGGCGGGACACGTCGAGTCGGCCGGGTTCCGGTCGCTGTGGACCAACGAGGCCAGCGGCCGCGACGCCCTGCTGATGTGCCAGGCCTGGGCGGCGGCGACCACCGACCTGGAGGTCGGGGTCGGTGTCGCCCCGATCTGGACCCGGAGCCCGGCGCAGCTGGCGATGGCGTCGGCCACGCTGCAGGAGGCCTCGGGCGGACGGTTCCTGCTCGGGCTCGGCGTGAGCCATCCCGCAACGATGGGCCCGTGGCACGGCGCCGAGGTGGTCCGGCCCCGCACCGCCGCGCGGGAGATGCTCACGATCCTCGAACGGCTCGAGTCCGGCGCGGCCGGCGACGTCGACGGCGAGGTGCTGCGCTCGGAAGGTTTCCGCCTGAGGATCAGCCCGTCACCGCCCCCGACCCGACGCTACCTCGCGGCCATGGGCCCGAGGATGCTCGACCTCGCCGGGACCAAGGCGGCGGGCGTGCTGCTGAACTGGGCCGGACCCGGCGAGGTGGCCGCTGCGGCGGGGCGGGTGCGTGCCGCGGCCGAGGTCGCCGGACGCAACCCCACGGCTGTCGAGGTGGCGACCTACGTGCGCGTGGCGGTGGCCGACGACCGTGACGCCGCGCGGGCGGCGCTCGCCGGCCAGATCGGCGCGTACGCGGCGCTGCCGGCGTACGCGGCTCACTTCGAGCGGCAGGGGCTCGGCGCGGCGATCGAGCGGGCCAAGGCGGCGCACAAGGCCGGTGCGGACGCGGCCGGGCTGGCCGAGGCGCTGGGCGACGAAGCGCTGCACGAGCTCGGCTGGGCCGGCACGCCCGACGACGATCCGACCACCCTGCTCGACCGCTACCGCGACGCCGGACTCGACCACCTCATCGCCCGCGTGGTCGTCGTGGGGGAGGACCCGGTCGAGAGCATCCGGGCGGTCGTCGGCCGCTTCGATGCCTTCACCGGCCCGTAGAGCGCGCATCGCAGGTGGGAGCGGGCAGCGCCCGCGTCTGGTGCCGTCGCCTACCGCCGCCCGAGACCGACCCGGCCGAGCAGTTCGTCGGCCTGGGGGACCCGAGCGACCCAGGTGACCACGAGGTAGCTCGCGCCGATCCCGACCAGCACCGTCAGCGCCTGCAGCCGAGGCGCCAGCTCGGTCGCCGCGACGAGCCATCGCAGCACCAGACCGGTGGCCGCGGCCACGCTCGCCCCCGTCGCGATCGCTCGCCCGTGCTGGCCGCCGAGCCGGGTCCGTCCGTAGAGGACCCCGACGCGGGTGCGCAGCAGGCCGAGCTCGCACCAGGCGCCGATCGCCGCACCGAGCGCGATCCCGGCCGCGCCCAGCCGCAGCAGGCTGTCCCCGGCGGCCCGTGCGGCCTCGTCCGCGATCGACCACCCGATCTCGTCCACGACCTCGAAGCCCGTCGCGGTGACGGTGACCGCGTCGAGTGGGAGCATCAGCGTGATGCCGAGCGAGAGCGAGACGACGACCCGGAGGGCGGCGTAGATCGCGGGGGTGCGGGCGTCGCCGCTGCCGTAGAGGGCGGACTGCAACAGCCGCGACCAGGTGCTCGCGAGCAGGCCGAGCCCGTAGGCGGCCAGGATCGTGCCGACCTGCGCGGCGGCTGCGGTGGAGAAGCGACCCCACTGCAGGATCAGCCGGACGACGTGATCGCCCGCGACGACGAAGGCCACCATGGTCGGCGCGATGAAGAAGGCGACCCGCCCGAGGCCGGCGTCGAGGCGTGCGACGACCCGCTCCCGGTCGCGGTGATCGATCGTCGACAGCGCCGGGAGCTCCGCGGCGGCCACGCTCATCCCGAAGAGCGCGACGGGCAGCAGGAACAACCCCTGCGCGTAGGTCAACGCGGCCACGGCACCGGCGGCGAGCAGCGATGCCGCCAGCAGATCCACGTAGCTGCCCAACTGCACGCTGCCACGGCCAGCGAGCACCTGCCCGAACCGGCGAGCGACGGTGGTCACGCCCGGGGCCGCGAAGGACAGCGATGGCCGCAGGTAGGGGGTCAGCCGTCGGACCGTCGGGAGCTGCACCAGCAACTGCGCCGCGGAGCCGACGAGGGCACCGATCGACATCGCGCGGGCGAGGCTCGTCTCGGTGGTCGTCACGATCGCCGTCGCGACCAGGGCGGTGATGATGGCGGCGTTCCACAGCACGGGTGCCACGTAGGACAGGAAGAAGCGGCGNTGGGAGTTGAGGATGCCNAGGCACCAGGCGGACAGCACGAGCAGGCCGACCCCGGGGGTGATGATGCGCACCAGGGTCACGGTCAGCTCGTAGCGGTCGGAGCCGGGCGCGAAGCCCCACGCCAAGACCCGGGTGATCGCCGGTGCGAAGGCGACGGTGACCACGACGATGATGGTCGTGGCCAACGTCAGCAGACCGGCCACGGCACCGGCGAGCCGACCAGCGTCGCGCTGGCGACCCTCGGCCACCAGTTGGCTGTAGACCGGGACGAACGAGGCGGACAGCACCCCCTCGCCGAGGAGGTTCTGCAGCAGGTTGGGGATGCGCAGCGCTGCCTTGAACGCCTCCGCCCCGACCCCGACGCCGAGGAAGCTCGCCGTGGCGATCTCGCGGACGAGCCCGGTGAGGCGTGACGCCAGGATCCCCAGCGCGACCGTGGTCGATCCACGGCGGAGCTCGTCGGCGCCGCCGTCGTCCAGGTCGGGGGGCTCGTCGCTCACCGGCGGGTCACGCCCACCGTGCGGGCCGGTCGCGGAGCGCACCGACGTCGTTGGCGTCGCACCAGCTGAGGAACCGGTCGCGGGGCACACCGTGCCACCGGAGGTCGTCGAGGTCCTCCGCGAGGGGGACGTCGGTCACCAGCACCGCCAGCTCACGGTACAGCGCGACGTCCTCGCGTCGCTCCTGGAGGGTCTGCGCCAGCCGCGCCGCACCGCGGACCCCGACGTCCCACGCGTCGGGATCGGTGGGGATCGCCGCGATCGATCCGTACCGGGCGAGCAGGGTGGCCGCGGTCTTCTCGCCGAAGCCGGGAAGCCCCGGGATGCCGTCGGCCGTGTCGCCGACGAGCGCGAGCAGGTCGGGGATCGCCGACGGGGCGACACCACGCCGTTGCCTGATGGCCGCCTCGTCGATCACCCGGTCGCGCATCCGGTCGACCTGCACGATCCGTGTCCCCCGTACCACCTGCCCCAGGTCCTTGTCGGGCGTGAGGATCCGGACCTGCTCGACCTCGTCGGCGAAGCGCACCGCGGCGGTCGCGAGGGCGTCGTCGGCCTCGTGCTCGCGCAGCGACCACACCGNGAGCCCGAGCGAGCGCACGGCCTCCTCGACGGGGTCGAACTGGGCGAGCAGTGCCGGATCGACGTCGGCACCATCCTTGTAGCCGGTGAACATCCGGTTGCGGAAGCTCTCGATGGGGTTGTCGAAGGCGACCGCGAGGTGGGTGGGACGCTCGGTCTCGTCGTCCAGCAGACCGAGCAGCGAGCCGACCACCCCGACCGTGGCCTTGATGTCCCTACCCTCGGGGTCGTGACGGGAGGGTCGCTTGGAGTAGTGGGCACGGAACAGCTCGAAGGTGCCGTCGATCAGGTGCAGACGCACGCGCCCTCCGCCTCGGTCGGTGCCTCGCACGCTAGCTTCGACGCCGCGTGACGGCGGCGAGGTGCGACGACGCGGCAGCAGGTGACCCGACCGGAGCCGGCGACCGGACACGACGACCGGACACGGCGACGCAGGGAGGTGAGCGCCGGGCATGGATGCACGATCACCGCGTGCAGGTCCGCCGTCCGAACGTCGGGACGCCGGTGCCCGGTGGATCGGACGCCGGTCGGCGACGGGGGAGCGCGACCTGGCTCGGCCGCCACAGCCGGTCCCACCGTCGGCCTGGATGCTCCCGGACGCGGAGCACGCCGACGAGGACGGGGTCGTCGGTGTCGGTGCCGATCTCGATCCGTCGACCCTCGTCGACGCCTACCGCCGCGGCATCTTCCCGTGGCCGCATCCCGGGGTCCCGTTGCCCTGGTTCAGCCCGGATCCCCGTGGCGTCATCGCCTTGGACGGCCTGCACGTCCCGCGACGCCTGCGCTCGCGCCTACGGACCTGCGGATGGACCACCACGGTCGACGTGGCCTTCGACGAGGTCATCGCGGCGTGCGCCGATCGTCCCGAGCAGGTCGGGACCTGGATCACCACCGAGCTGCGACGGGCCTACGTGCGGCTCCACCGCCTCGGCTGGGCGCACAGCATCGAGGTGTGGTCCGCCGGCGAGCTCGTCGGCGGGCTGTACGGGGTCCAGGTGGGTGGCGTGTTCACGGGGGAGTCGATGTTCCACCGCGTCGACGACGCCTCCAAGGTGGCGCTGATCGACACCGTGGATCGCTCGCCGAGGCCGGTGGTCGGCTCCTCGACGTGCAACTCATCACCGCGCACCTCGAGCGGCTGGGCGCGATCGAGCTCCCCAGGTCGGTCTTCCTCGAGGTGCTCGACGAGGCCGGTTCCTGGGCGGTCCGGCTCCCCGCTGAGGAGCGCCCCGTCGCGCCGCTTGCGCAGCTGTCACCGCGCCGGCCCACCGCACCGGACGGGATCCGCGGGCGCCGCTCCGGGCATCCTGGCCGCCCGTAGGGCACACTGCGACGGCGCACGTCGCTCCGAGAGGAGCACGTCGCGCCCCGCTACCCCGCTGGCGACCCCGAGTCCGGGCGACGACGCCGCGGTGCGATGCCAATCACCACGATCGGAGCCACCGTGAGTTCTCAGCCTGTGCCCCAAGCCACCGCGCCCTTCACCCGCCGCTACCCCGACCAGGACTTCGAGGTCGCCGACCTGTCCCTGGCCGAGTGGGGCCGCAAGGAGATCGGGCTGGCCGAACGCGAGATGCCGGGCCTGATGACGCTGCGCGAGCGCTACGCCGACGAGCAGCCGCTGGCGGGCGCGCGTATCGCCGGGTGCCTGCACATGACCGTGCAGACGGCCGTGCTGATCGAGACCCTCCAGGCGCTGGGCGCGTCCGTGCGGTGGTCGTCGTGCAACATCTTCTCGACCCAGGACGAAGCCGCCGCCGCCGTGGCCGCGGCGGGCACGCCGGTGTTCGCCTGGAAGGGCGAGACCGAGGAGGAGTACGTCTGGTGCATCGAGCGGTCGCTCGTCTGGCCCGACGGGACCGGTCCGAACCTGCTGCTCGACGACGGCGGGGACCTCACGGCGCTGGTCCACCACGAGCACCCCGAGCTGCTCGGCGAGATCCGNGGGGTGTCCGAGGAGACCACCACCGGGGTCAAGCANCTGCGGTCGTGGGAGAAGGCGGGGACGCTGCGGATGGCGGCGATCAACGTCAACGACTCGGTCACCAAGTCCAAGTTCGACAACCTCTACGGCTGCCGTGAGTCGCTGATCGATGGGATCAAGCGGGGCACCGACGTGATGATCGCCGGCAAGGTCGCGGTGGTGGCCGGCTACGGCGACGTCGGCAAGGGCTGTGCGCAGGCGCTCGACGGCATGGGCGCGACGGTCTACGTCACCGAGATCGATCCGATCAACGCGCTGCAGGCGGCCATGGAGGGCTTCCGTGTCGTGCACATGGACGACATCATCGGCGAGGCCGACATCGTGGTCACCGCCACCGGCAACATGGCGGTGGTCACCCGCGACCACGTGCTCGCCATGAAGGATCACGCGATCCTGTGCAACATCGGCCACTTCGACACGGAGATCGACACCGCCGGGCTGCGTGGGTACGAGTGGACCAACATCAAGCCGCAGGTCGATCTGGTCCACCTGCCGAACGGACGGTCGGTGTTGCTGCTGGCCGAAGGCCGCCTCGTCAACCTCGGCAACGCGACCGGGCACAGCTCCTTCGTGATGTCGACCTCGTTCACCAACCAGGTCCTGGCCCAGATCGAGCTGTGGAACCACAACGAGGACTACAAGGACGAGGTGCGCGTGCTCCCGAAGCACCTCGACGAGGAGGTGGCACGGCTGCACCTCGACAAGATCGGTGCGCGGCTGACCGCCCTCACCCCGGAGCAGGCGGACTACCTCGGCGTCGCCGCCGAGGGCCCCTACAAGGACGACACCTACCGCTACTAGACCCGCCGTGACGGGACGCGGGCAAGGGGCGGCGATGGCGGGCGTGCGGGGTGCGTCGAGCGATCATCGGGTGCCCTCACCGCGCACCCGCGCGAGATGTGCGCCGAGCGCGCGCATCGGGCCGAAGGGGCGACGAGCTGTGCAAGGGGCTTTCCAGCGAGCACGGAGTCGCGTAGCGTGGCGACTGTGCTTGCTGTTCCTCGGGGCGCGGCCGGTCGATATCGGGACTCGAGTTTCCGACCCGACCTGCCGATACCCGGGGCGACGTACCCGGGCGGCCGCCCGGGGTCTTCGGTAACGAGGAGGACGAGGTGGGGTCGAGGCGCAGCGTCGTACTTGCTCTGACGGGGTGTGCCGCCATCGCGGTGATCGCGCTCGGCGTCGGGGGTGCGGTGGCCCAACAGGACGAAGAGCCGCCGACGGCCAGTGCCTCCGAGGAGGAGCTGGTCGAACGCCTCGGGGACCTGGAGGGCGCGCTCCCGGACACGATCGTGCCCACGGACGTCGTCATCGACGACGAGCAGACCTGGGGCAGCCTCGAGGGTGATCCGGCGGGTGTGAACGCGGTGCTGGACACCGTGGAGGGGGACCTGCGCACGCTGTTCATCGATGCCGACGACGCCTCCGGTGAGATCGCCGATGCGGTCGCGCTGGTCGCTCGTGGCTGGCTCGACATCTGGCACGGGACCGAGGAGCTCGCCCTCGCCGAGAGCCACGATCTCGCCTTCCCGCTGGACGCCGACGCCGACGGGGTCGCGACCGACGCCGACGAGCTCCGCGGCCGGATGCAGGCGGGCCTCGGCCTGATCCTGCAGGGCCAGGGACGCCTGCTCGAGGGCTACACCGTCCTGCGCGAAGCCGCGCCAGGACCGGCCGAGGTGCAGGCGCAGTTCGACAGCCGCGCCGTCGCCGCCGAGGACTTCGACACCGACCTGCGGCCACAGATCCACGTGATGATCTCGGAGCGCTCCACCTCGGTCTGGGTCGCGGTCGAGCGGTTCGAGACCGACGTCCCGGGGGCGCGATGAGCGTCGAGCTGGTCTGCATCGATCGTGAGCTGCTCCGAGAGGCCGGCGGGATCGTCACCGAGGAGCTCCTCCCCGAGCTCGTGGCCAACACACCCGAGCGCGCGGACTGCCCCGACCTCCCCGACCAGCTCGAGGACTGACGCAGAAGGCACGTCGACCGGGACACCTCGACCGTCGCGTGGAGCCTTGACGGCGCAGCTGTGGCGCTGCTCGGATCAGCCCCCGAGCAGCTCGCGGATCCGCCCGATGCCTTCGACGAGGTCGTCGTCGCCGAGCGCGTAGGACAGCCGGGCATAGCCCGGCGCTCCGAAGGCCTCGCCTGGCACGATCGCGACCTTGGCCTCCTCGAGGATCACCTCGGCGAGGTCCAGCGTCGAGGCGACGGCGCGTCCGGCGAGTTCGCCGCCGAGCACGCCCTCGAACGACGGGAAGACGTAGAAGGCCCCGTCCGGTTCCACCACCTCGACACCGTCGATCCCGGAGAGGTGCTCGACCGCGAGCCGGCGCCGTCGGTCGAAGGCCTCGCGCATCCTGGCGACCTCGTCCTGCGGTCCGGTGAGCGCCTCGAGCGCGGCGGCCTGAGCCACGTTGCACACGTTGGAGGTCGCCTGGCTCTGCAGCTTGCCCTGCCCGGCGGCGAGCTCCGCGGGCGACACCGACCAGCCCACCCGCCAACCGGTCATCGCGTAGGTCTTGGCGACGCCGTTGACGATGATCGTGCGCTCCGCCGCCTCGGGGGCGACCGCCGGCAGCGACGTGGCGACCGTGTCGCCGTAGACCAGGTGGTCGTAGATCTCGTCGGTGATCACCCAGATGCCGTGCTCCGCGGCCCAGGCACCGATGGCCGCGACCTCGTCACGGGGGTAGACCGCACCGGTGGGGTTGGACGGCGAGACGAACACGAGCGCCTTGGTCCGCGGGGTGCGCGCAGCCTCCAGCTGTTCCACCGAGGCGCGGAAGCCGGTCTCCTTGGTGGTGGCCACCGCCACGGCGCTGCCGCCGGCGAGCTTCACCTGCTCCGGATAGCTCACCCAGTACGGCGCCGGGACGATCACCTCGTCACCGTGGTCGAGCAGGGTCATGAACACGTTGAACAACGCATGCTTGCCGCCGTTGGTGACCACCACCTGCGAGGGATCGGTCGCGCGACCGGACGTCTCCGTGGCCGTCTTGGCGATGGCCTCACGCAGCGCGGGGAGCCCGCCGGCGGGGGAGTAGTGGTGGTTGGCCGGCTCCTGTGCCGCACGGACCGCGGCCTGGACGATGTTGTCCGGCGTGGGGAAGTCGGGCTCACCCGCACCGAAGCCGATCACCGACGCTCCAGCGGCCTTGAGCGCGTTGGCCTTGGCGGTGACCGCCAGGGTCGGTGATTCCTCCATCTCGCTGATGCGTCGGGCGACGGACACAGGTTGCTCGCTGATCGTCGACAGGGGTCCACGCGAGCGTAGCGCGACGACACGTCGCCCCTGGTCGCCCCCTGGAGGTGGCTGGACGAGGTGGCTGGACGTAGCTGGTGGTGGCGCGGGGGACACGTTGGATGTGGCGAGATGGCGCGGTAGCTGCTTCGATCCCGGCCCCCGAAGGCAGGCAGTGCGGTGTCCGAGCTGATGATCCCCGACGACCTCCGGCCCAGCGACGGGCGCTTCGGCTCCGGTCCGAGCAAGGTCCGTCCCGAGGCCCTCGCGCACCTGGCGCGGGTCGGCGACGGCCTGCTGGGCACGTCGCACCGGCAGGACCGCGTCAAGGGCCAGGTCGCCCGACTCCAGGAGGGGCTGCGGACGCTCTTCGCCGCGCCCGAGGACCACGACGTCCTCCTGGCCGTTGGCGGTGCAACGGCGTTCTGGGAGAGCCTCGCGTTCGGTGTGGTCGAGCAGCGGTCGCGGCACTACAGGTTCGGCGAGTTCAGCGGGAAGTTCGCCGCGGTCACCGCCAGGGCGCCGTGGCTGGAAGAGCCCGACGTCGTCGACGCCGAGCCGGGGGACCGGCCGTTGCCATCCAAGGCGGCCGGCTGTGACGTACAGGCGCTGACCCACAACGAGACGTCCACCGGCGTCGCCCAGGATGTCGTCCGGGTCGACGACTCGCTGGTGGTGGTCGATGCGACCTCGGGTGCGGGCGGCCTGCCCGTCGACCTGCGGGACGCGGACCTCTACTACTTCAGCCTCCAGAAGGGCTTCGCGGCCGACGGTGGTCTGACCGCCGCCTTCGTGTCACCCGCCGCGGAGGAGCGGATCCGACGGATCGCGGACTCCAACCGCTACATCCCGACGTTCCTCGACCTGGCCACCGCGCTGGACAACAGCAGGAAGCACCAGACCTACAACACGCCCGCCGTCGCGACGGTCATCCTGGCAGCCGAGCAGGTCGACTGGATGCTCGACCGGTTCGGGGACCTCGACGGCGTCGTCGAGCACCAACGGCAGAAGGCGGACGTCGTCTACGGCTGGGCCGCCGAGCGGACGTGGGCGGCGCCCTTCGTCACCGACGACGCGGCCCGTTCGCGGATGGTCGCGACGATCGACCTCGACGAGGCGGTCGACGCCGATCGGGTCAACGCGGTCCTGCGCGCGAACGGGATCCTGGACACCGACGGCTACCGCAAGCTCGGACGCAACCAGCTGCGCATCGCGATGTTCCCGGCCGTCGACATCGACGACCTACGGGCCTACACCGCATGCGTGGACTGGATCGCGGAGCAGATCACCGACTGACCCCCTGTGGCTACAGGGCAGGGCCACAGAGCGGGCTACAGCGCGCCGAAGAGGTCAGGGAGCCGGTCGGGATCGACGAAGGCGTCCACCCCCAGGACGGTGACGACCCCCGTCACCGCCGACCAGACGGCGACGCCGGCGCTCAG
>SL_3KL_010_SEDDRAFT_10002767_pt1 | contig 15977 bp, 20 predicted proteins | sample SodLakKL_010_SED_2_FD_10381 | JGI IMG/M metagenome (IMG submission 10381) | reverse complement strand
TAGCTGTCTGTTTGGACGAGCTCAGAGGGAGGTTCAAAGGAGGCCCCCCGGGGGGCCTCCAGGTTTCAGGGCCATGAGAATATGTGAAAGTACCACAGGGAGCCGGTCATAGGGCAGATGAACAAGAGCGCCGATGAGCAGGACTGCGTCCATATTCATCCGGCTGAAGTCAAAGGATTCAAAGTCGGCCACAATCACAGGCTGGGTTGAATGCTGCCTGGCCAGGGCGGCCAGCTCCGGGGAGCGTTCCAGGCCTGTACAGTGAAAACCGCGCTCTTTCAGCCAGTCTCAGGCACTGCCGCAGCACTTTTTGAACTTCTTGCCGCTTTTGCAGGGACAGGGTTCATTTCTGCTGATTTTTCGGGTTGGACGCTCAAAAGTGGCGGACTTCCTATGATGTTCAGCAGAGGCTGCTCTGTCCTCAGCGAAGTAATTATAAATTCTAGGGATACTAAGTGCCAGCAGGGTCAAAATTTCATCTCGCTGTTCAGAATTGATAGGTCCCGGGCGCATCTCAGGATCTGGGGAATTTTCATGGGCAAGTATAAAAACAGCGACAAAAAGATCTGATCCTTCTTTGTCATCCAGCAATTCTTTCCAGTATTCTTCGAATAAATGCACACCAAACAGGAAAGCTACGGCCCATTCATTTCCAAGGAATCCATCATCATGCTCAAGCAAAACTGGTTCAAAAATATCATTATTTTTCAACTGGCCGTTAATGGAATTCCAGTGCCTGAGGATCAAACCAACATACTTTTCAGCCTGTTCATCCGCCTCAAACTCATACTCCTCCCCAAAAATATAATCCAGAAATTCACTTGGCATGATTATTTTCGGAGAACAGGTAATTACCGCCAGGAAGCCGTCCATGGCTTCTAAACTCATGGCATTGGGAATGTCATCAAGAAAATCTGCCAGTTCATTCAATTCCTGCTTAGAAAGGGGCTCGTCAAAAAAGGAAAAATGTTTTTTGTTCATTAAAATTCCTTACTAATAGTTTATCATGTCTCGCCCTGGACCTGATCGGAATAACCAGACCTGGCAGCAGTTACTCATCATCAAGGCTAAAGTGTTTATCCAGGGCAAGGCCTTGTGTTAAGCGAATATTTCGGAGGATCAGCAGAATTGCTTATGCAAAACACAACTCATCCAGGTATCACTTTTTCTCTCGTATGAAGGTTGAACAGAAAAATCATGACAGATCAAGCCTTAATCAGTGGTCAGGGATCAGAAGTCAGAGATCAGGGGTCAGTAATCGGACGTCGGAGGTCGGCAGGCAGCGAAAAGATAACCGGGCTGAGGGCGAGAAAAGGTGCGGGATCGACATCTATAGTCTGCTTGAAATAATAGCGGGCGTGGGTGTGGTAGAATCGGTTGTTTGAGCAGGACTGTCCTGTCTTTCCTCTTCCGGGGAAACAGAGTGAAAATCTCCCCCACGATTTGGTCAAGGGCCTGGTTGTATTGCCCGTCACTGATATAGACTGAAGGGGTTTGGCCGGTTTCTTTTATGCTGCTCTGCAATTCTTTTCCTTGATAATTGCTGTCAGAAATAATTTGAAGCTGATGTAAGATGACAACCTTAAGTATTAACCTGAACATTGACAAGGAAGAACGGATTGGAATAACCGGATTCGACAAAGCAAACAGAATCACCTTTTTTCTCATTGTCTTCGACATCCTGAATCCATGAACACGGACCTGGATAAAAAACAGGTCAAGACAAGGACAAAACAGACAATGCGCAATCTGATCCTCATACTGGGCGACCAGCTGGACTCTCAGGCCACGGTCCTGAGTGATCTTGACCCGTCAAAAGACCAGGCATGGATGGCCGAAGTCATGGAGGAAGCAGAGCATGTCTGGTCTCACAAGACCCGGCTGGTGCTTTTCTTTTCAGCCATGCGCCATTTCCGGGAACATCTTCTGAACCGGGGCATCACGGTCAATTATCACAAACTCACCATTGACCCGGTCATGGACCGGGGATCATCCCTGAGCCAGGTTCTGGGCAAAGACTTAAGAAAACTCAAACCCCGAAAAATAATCCTTACCCTTCCCGGAGACTTCAGGGTGCTCAAGGCGCTGCAGGAAGAAGCAGGCAAAACCGGCACTCCTCTGGAAGTAATGCAAGACACCCATTTCATGTGCTCCTCCCAGGTATTTTCCGGTTTTGCCAGAGGCCGCAAACTGTTTCGCCAGGAAGATTTTTACAGGTTCATGCGCCGCAGAACAGGAATGCTCATGGATGAACAAAACAGGCCAGCTGGCGGACGCTGGAATTATGACCAGGATAACCGGAAGTCCCTGCCACGGAAGGGACTGCGGGACATTCCCGGGACCCCGGGATTCTCACCGGATAGAATCACCAAAGGTGTCATCAGCATGGTCAAATCGAGGTTTACCCCACACCCTGGAAGCTGCCGTGATTTTGATCTGCCTGTTACCAGGGAGCAGGCTCTGAAGCTGCTGGAAGACTTTACCCGCAAAAGGCTGAATGATTTTGGAACCTTTCAGGACGTCATGCAGACAGAAGAGAAGTTCCTCTTTCATTCCCGGCTGTCTTCATCTTTGAACCTGAAACTGATTCACCCGCGTGAATGCCTGGAAGCTGTGCTTAACGCTCATGACAAGGGTCTAGCCCAGTTGAACAGCGTGGAGGGCTATGTCCGCCAGGTCCTGGGATGGAGGGAGTATATAAGGGGGATATACTGGTGGCACATGCCCGGATACCAAAAGCTCAATTTTCTGAACCACGAACTGCCTGTACCCGGTTTTTTCTGGGACGGAAACACGGATATGGTCTGTGTTCGGGAAGCCATGGACGGTGTCTTGAGCCATGCCTACGCCCACCATATCCAGAGGCTGATGGTCCTAGGTTTGTTCGCCCTGCTCAGTGGAGTACACCCCCATGGTTTTCACCAATGGCATATGGGCATGTACTGTGACGCAGTGGACTGGGTTTCCCTTCCCAACACCATGGGCATGAGCCAATATGCCGACGGCGGGATTGTCGGCAGCAAGCCCTATTGCGCCTCGGGAAAATATATTCAGCGCATGAGCAACTACTGCCAACAATGTTTCTATGAGCCGGAACATACTGCCGGTTCCACTGCCTGCCCGTTCAACATCCTCTACTGGGATTTTCTGGACCGCCACTCTGAGAAACTTAAAACCAGCTGGCAAATGAACCTGCAGCTTGGCAACATGAGACGCCGCTTTCAGGACAGACATTTGCGGCAGAAAAACCGCATCGCAGCCAGGGAGGTTCTAACGCGCTACTTTAATTGATTTTGTGATTTAAACAGGCGTTGGGCAGGCAGTTATTCGCAATTAACTATTGCCTGATTTTTAACAGGTAATCATTAACAGTCTTAACGGCTGAGCCTGTTGAAAGGCTTCTGATCTGCGGGTAAAGATGGGCGCATCTCAGGATCTGGGGAATTTTCATGGGCAAGTATAAAAACAGGTTCATCCGGTTAAAGCGTACTTTCGCGTAAAGTATAAGAATATCTCACGCCCGGCCTACGCAGGCCTAGAGACGCCCCGGAGCAATACGCTCCGCTGAGACTTCGTCTATTGCACAGGGCAGGCCGAGCAAGGCAGGAGGAAGAGAAGGCAGGAATTCAAAATAAATACAGCCTGAATTTTCCTCCATCAGCAGGCAGCGGTTCAGATATATCCTTTTTCCAGACTTTTTATCCGCCGCATAAAATTGATTGAAACACTGATTGTCAGTATCATCATCAGGAAATCATGCTGATTTTTCCTGCTGAACGCTTTGCTCTTGTAATTTTATTCATGAATGGCTATTGTTTGTTTATAACAAAATTCCTCAATGATGCATCCATGGGCCATGAAAAACTATTTTTTCAGCCTGAACCACTTTAAAAAGGCGTCTTGCAAATGAACAACAAAGAATTCCAGGTCCTCATGGACGGCATAAAGAAAACCATAAATACCGGAAAGACAAAACTTGAGCAGAACATACCCTGGATAGAGTCAAACCTGAAAATTTACGCTGAAAAAATGGGAATCAAACCTGAAGAGATTGACCAGGCAAAAGAAAAGGTCAGGGAAAAACTGGATCAAATTCAAAAAAAGAAATGATCATCGACAAAATTGATGACTTCAGAAGAATGTATCACCAGCTTCAGAAAGGAGATGCTTTTGTAGGAAACCTGGTCTTCAGGCCCGGGGAAGAGTGTAAAGCCATAGATCTGCTTAACCGGGGAATAATTGTGTTTCCGTCTCTGCAGGCTCAGTTTCTGAGCAGGTCAAAGGTATTCCAGGCCGAGGTTCTGGATACGTTCATGCTTAAGGATACTTTTGTTGCCTACAAAAACAAAGACCTCATCCGACACCTGTCTGATTATGCAAAACACGGCCAGGTGGTATGCAAAAGAGACCGCAAAAATCTGGGACTAGGCGTAAGCAAATGGAAATCCCTTGAGGACCTGAACAGCCTGGCCGCCATGGAGACCCTGCCCTATCCCTTTGTAGTCCAGCCGTTTCTCAGAGATGCCAGGGATTTCCGGGTCCTGGTTATTGAAGACTACTCAGAAGCCTATGAAAAAACCAACCAGTACAGTTTTCGCAAAAACCTTGCCCATGGGGGAAAAGCCAGCAGGATTGAAATAAATCCTGCTCTTGAAAATTTCTGTCGCCGGATTATGCTAAGGGGAGATTTTCCTTATGCAGTTCTTGATATACTTGTGGATAAAAACGAAAACTATTATCTCTCGGAGATCAGTCTGTCAGGTGGGCTTACAGGTTCGCTGCTTGGTCAGGATGAATTCCTGAAAAGAAAAAAAATGGTGCACAATGCTTTTTGCAACTCCTGTAAAGCTTAATCCACACCATAAGATTTTATGGTTCATGAAAAATTTTATCGATCATTCCTGCTCAAACTATCCACTTTCACGGGCAAACTCACTTTTTAACATGTCCTGTGCTTATAATAATTAATAAATCATGCCCATATCGGAGGAATATATGGACTTTCCAGCGCTAAAAATAAAAGATCTTGTAGCAAGGGTTCCCATTATCCAGGGAGGGATGGGTGTTCGGATTTCCCTTGCCGGGCTGGCTTCCGCAGTAGCCAATCAGGGTGGAATCGGGGTCATCTCAGCGGCCATGATCGGCATAAATGAGCCTGATGTAGCCAAAAATCCAGTTCAGGCTCACATAAGGGCACTGAAACAGGAAATCAGCAAGGCCAGGGAAATGACCTCGGGGATCCTCGGGGTAAACATCATGGTCGCCCTGACCAATTTTACCGACATGGTCAGGACATCCGTCCAGGAAGGAATAGACGTCATCTTCTCCGGCGCTGGACTCCCCTTTGACCTGCCCAAATATCTAAGCGAAGGCTCAAAAACCAAGCTGGTTCCCATTGTTTCATCGGCCAGGGCCGCCAAAATCATTTGCAGGAAATGGCTTTCCAGGTTCGATTACCTTCCAGACGGTTTCGTGGTTGAAGGTCCGCTTGCCGGAGGCCACCTGGGTTTCAAGACGGAACAGCTTGATGATCCTGCCTTTAAACTGGAGAATCTGGTTCAGGAAGTGGTGGAGACGGTCAAGCCGTTTGAACAGGAACGCAAAGAATCAATTCCAGTCATCGCAGCCGGAGGAATATACAACGGGGAGGACATCTGCCGTTTTCTGAAGATGGGAGCGTCAGGGGTCCAGCTGGGCACCAGGTTTGTGGCCACCTATGAGTGCGACGCGAATGTTAATTTCAAACAGGCTTTTATTGACTCCAGAAAAGAAGACTTAATGGTGATCAAAAGTCCGGTGGGTATGCCTGGAAGAGCCCTGCGCAACGAATTTCTGAACGATGTTGAACAGGGGAAAAGAAAACCATTCAAATGTCCTTACCATTGCATAATCACCTGCGATTATAACAAGAGCCCTTACTGCATTGCATCGGCCCTGAATTTCGCCCAGAAAGGCAAGATGCAAAAGGGTTTCGCCTTTGCAGGGGAAACAGCTTACCGGATTACGGAGCTTGTCTCAGTCAAAGAACTCATAGATACCCTTAGAGGTGAGTACATTAAAGCCTGCTCATAAGCATAATATGGCGGTCAAGTAACTTTTTGACAAAAAATCAAAGCAGATGATATCAGCAGGTGTAAAAAGACTTTACAGGGCTGTTGTGTCTCAAAGTTCCCGGGACATAATTAAATTTCTGATAATTATGTCCCTTATTTTCTGGCTGATCTCCGCAGGCTCGGAAAAACTCCATTACAACTGGCAATGGTACAGGGTTAAACAATTCCTTCTTACCTTTGATCAGGGAGAACTTATACCGGGCCCTTTGCTTCAGGGATTGTGGGTGACCCTGAAAATCACTTTTTTCAGTCTGTTTCTGGCCATGATATTCGGACTGATCGCCGCAATATTCAGGCTGTCCAATTCCATGGTTGCCGGACTGGTGGCCAGGGTTTACGTGGAAACCATCCGCAATACCCCGCTGCTCATCCAACTTTTATTCAACTACTTTGTACTATCCCCAATCCTGGGCATTTCTCCATTTATGACTGCTGTCCTGACCCTTAGTCTTTTTGAAGGCGCCTATGCCTCTGAAATAATCAGAGCCGGGATTCAATCAATTGACAAGGGACAATGGGAATCCGCAGACAGCAGCGGTCTCAACAAGTTTCAGACCTATTTTTACGTTATTATTCCCCAGGCTTACAGGTTTCTAGTCCCTCCGCTGACCAACCAGAGCGTATCTCTGGTCAAAGACTCTGCACTGGTGAGTACTATAGCCATCTATGACTTGACAATGCAGGGTCAGGTAATAATATCAAATACTTTTTTGACCTTTGAAATATGGTTTACGGTTGCGTTCATTTATCTGACAGTGGCCCTGACCATAACCTTTATAGTCTTTCTTCTGGAAAAACATATCCAGGGAGGCAGACCCGTTTCCAGGTCCTCATGACAATAATTTATGGCCTTTCGAAGATACCCGTGGATTTTTGCGGACCTGGACATAGCTCCGGCATTGTGTTTAGCTGCTAAGCAAATAAAATACAGGCAACGCGTCAAAGAGCCAGTTTTATAATCTTTTACCGGAGAGAAAACATGCATTTGCTTAAATCCTTATTCCTGTCATTGGTTATCGTTTTTTTTGCTGCCCCTGATGTTTTGTCGTCGCAGATCCGCTCCCAGCTTGTTCAGGAGAGCACCCTGGAGCAGATCATGCAGAGAGGAACAATGAGAGTGGGTATGTCCACCTTTGTTCCATGGGCCATGCAGGACAAAAAAGGCGAATTCGTCGGCTTTGAAATAGATGTGGCCACAAGGCTTGCCAGGGACATGGGAGTGCAGGTGGAATTCATCCCCACCAGGTGGTCTGGAATCATCCCTGCCCTGCTCACCGGAAAATTCGACATAATTATCGGGGGTATGGGCATCAAGCCTGACAGAAATCTAAAGGTAAACTTTTCCATGCCTTATGATTACACTGGAATGTCCATAGTGGCGCACAAGGAAAAGGCCGAAGGATTTGCAAGCCTGAAAGACTTCAATAAATCCGGGGTGACGGTGGCTGCCAGGCTTGGAACCACGGCCGCTGCAGCAGCAGAGGACTTTCTGCCCGAAGCCGCCCTTAGACTTTTTGATGATGAGGCCCAGGCCATCCAGGAGCTGCTCAACGGGCGTGTTCACGCCGTTATTGCTTCAGCCCCGCTTCCAGCCTATCAGACTGTGCTTCATCCGGAAAGACTTTTTTTGCCCCTTGAGGATACTTTTGCCAGGGAACCTATAGGGTTTGCCGTGAGAAAGGGAGACTACGACACCATCAATTTCCTCGACAACTGGATCAGATTTGTCCAGGCACAAGGATGGCTTGAACAAAGAAAAAAATACTGGTTTGAAACCAGGGACTGGGAAGATCAGATAAGGTAACCGGCCTTGCGGACAAACTGTTTTCCCTGATGAAAACTATTTGATCACCAATACTGACAGCAATGAACCATAGAATAACTTCAAATTATCGGCATAACTTTTGACTGTTTTTATCAACCGCCAACCAAAGGAATATTGATGATAGCCATTCTGGACTACCGGGCCGGAAACCTGACCAGCGTGAAGAGAGCACTGGATCATCTGGACATTCCTAATCAGATAACCAGTGATCCTCGGACGCTGAGTTCCTCCAGCGGGATCATCTTTCCCGGTGTGGGCGCTGCCGGTTCGGCAATGCGCAACCTCAGGGAAAACAGGCTGGATGAAATATTCAAGGACCTTGTACTATCAGGCAAGCCCATGCTGGGCATCTGCCTGGGATGCCAGATCATCCTTGATGAGAGCCTGGAAAACAGCACCAACACCCTGGGCATAATTCCCGGAAAATGCGATAAATTTTCAAACGAGCTCTGTGATGAATCCGGCCGGCCCATAAACATCCCACACATGGGTTGGAACAACATCAGCATGAACAGGGACTGCGTCTTATTTAAGGGCGTCCCCCAAGACTCGGAATTTTACTTCGTGCACAGTTATTATCCTGTTCCAGATCCAGCCTACGTAATAGGCGTAACCCATTACGGCCTTGATTTTTGCTCAGTATTCGGCCGGACCGGAATATGGGCAATGCAGTTTCATCCTGAAAAAAGCGGCAAACCCGGTCTTCAAATTCTGTCCAACTTCCACTCTTACTGCCTGGAGATATCATAGTGCTCAGCAAAAGAATTATACCTTGTCTAGACGTACGCGACGGCCGCCTGACCAAGGGGATCAAGTTCAAAGGCAATGTGGATATCGGTGATCCCGTGGAAACAGCCAGGCTGTATTACGAGCAGGGGGCTGATGAAATCGTTTTCTATGATATCACCGCTTCAGCAGAAGGAAGAGGAATAATGCTCAAGGTGGTTGAAAAAGTGGCGGCCACCATTTTTATTCCCTTTTCGGTAGGCGGGGGCATAAGCACCATTAAAGACATGAGGGCGACCCTGCTGGCCGGGGCTGAAAAAATCTCGGTCAATTCAGCCGCTGTCAAGAATCCGAACATCATCTCCGCAGGAGCTGAAGCCTTCGGTTCCCAGTGCGTGGTTGTAGGCATGGATGTTTTGCGTGTTGAAAAATCAGAAGCCATTCCTTCCGGATACGAAATAGTCATTCACGGTGGTAGGATACGTATGGGGATCGACGCCCTGTGGTGGGCCAGAGAGACGGAAAGGCTTGGGGCCGGAGAAATCTGCCTCAACTCCATAGACGCGGATGGAACCAGGGACGGATACGAGCTGGAACTCACCAGGCTGATTGCAGACAATGTCCGGATCCCGGTGATTGCTTCAGGCGGAGCCGGCAATCCAGGGCACCTGGNAGACGCGGTCACCAGAGGCAGGGCTTCGGCTGCCCTTATTGCCTCAATAGTCCATTACGGGGAATATACCATCCCCGGGATCAAAAAATATATGAGCGATGCAGGGGTCAAGGTCAGGCTGAACTGGTAGGCACTTCGTAAACACCGCTCCGGCCGCCGCTTTTATGGATAAGACGGCAATTATTGATTACAATGTCCTTCTGAACCGCTTTGCACATATCATAAATAGTCATGCAGGCCGTCTGGGCGGCCACAAGAGCCTCCATTTCAACCCCTGTGGAAGAGGTTGTCCGGGCTTCAGCCTCTACAACAATCCTGGACATTGATTCTTCCAGGTGAAAGCGCACATCCACAAAGCTCAGAAAGATCGGATGGCAAAGGGGTATAAGCCGGCTGGTCTCTTTGGCTGCTGATATGCCGGCAATCTTTGCCGTGACCAGGACATCGCCTTTTGGAAGGGCCTTGTTCTTGAGCATGGCAAAGGTTCCAGGTGAAAGCTGCACTTCGCTCCTGACCACAGCCTTTCTCGGGGTGTCCGGCTTATTGCCCACATCCACCATTATCACTGCGCCGTCATTATCCAGATGAGTCAATCCCTGTTCATCCATTCAAATACCTATTCGCCCATGACTTTTTTAAAAAAACTCTTTACTTTATGTCCTGTTTTTTTTCCTTCGAGACGGTCAAACTCCCGAAGAAGCTCTTCCTGCTTTCTGGAAATTTTGGTCGGGGTCTTAACGTTCACCTGAACCAGCAGATCACCCCTATGAGATGTGCCCGGATGTGGAAGCCCAAGTCCTCTAAGCTGCAAGACCTTTCCGCTCTGGGTTCCTTTGGGAATTTCCATGGGTACCGGATCGTCAAGGGTGGGAACATCGATCTTCGCTCCAAGAATGGCCTGAACAAAAGTTACTTCCACGCTGGTGACAAGGTCCTGCCCCTGTCTTTTGAAAACCTCATCCTCATCCACAAAGACGACAACATATAGATCACCCGGAGAACCGCCGTATTCACCCGGTTCACCCTCGCCCCTGATGCGAAGTCTGCTTCCGTTGTCCACCCCGGCCGGAACCCTGACTTTGATTTTCTTGTTGACTACAACAATGCCCCTGCCGGAGCATTCATTGCAGGGATGGGAAATAATCATCCCCTGGCCCCGGCAAACCGGACAGGGCATGGCCACCTGAAAAAATCCCTGGCTGCGGCGTACCTGGCCCATTCCCTGACAATGAGCGCATCTCTCGGCCGAATGTCCCGGCTCAGAACCATTTCCGTCGCATCGGGCGCAGGTTTCTCTTTTGGGAAGCTCAAGGTCCACCTCGGTACCACTGGCAGCCTCGCGAAAGGAGATGTTCAGATTGTACCTTAGGTCGGCCCCGGACCTCGGCCTGGGTCCGGACTGACGATTGCCGAAACCGAAAAACTCTCCGAAAATATCTGAAAAAGAGCTGAAAATGTCTTCGGTTGAACTGAATCCCTCAAAACCGTTGTTGTTTAATCCTGCATGACCAAGATGATCGTATCTCTTTCTCTTATCCGGGTCGCGAAGGACATCATAGGCTTCGGCCGCTTCCTTGAACATATTTTCTGAATGAGGGTCATCGGGATTGCGGTCAGGATGGTATTTAAAGGCCTGCTTGCGGTACGCCTTTTTTATCTCTTCTTCTCCGGCTTGTCTGGAAACACCAAGGACTTCATAATAATCACGTTTTTCAGCCATTTCTAATCAACCTTGACTCCTGCTTTCTGGATGGACTTGGAGGGCAGTACTTTTCCAGCGGCAATCTCTCTCAAGGCAGTAACAATCTGTTTGTTTTTGCTCTCCACCAGAGGTTCATATCCTTCACGGTATTGTTTCAGACGCCTGACGGTCATCTGAACAAGAAGGAATCTGTTGTTCACCTGTTGCAAACAGTCTTCTACGGTAATTCTGGCCATACTCACCTCATATATAATATTTAAATTCAAAAAATCACTTACGGAAGAACATAATTACATAGCTGATTTGACAAACCTAGGTCAAGGAAAAAATCAGCGGGATAAAGATAAATTTGCACTTGGTTTCCATCCGGAAAGTCTTTTTATCCGGATGATGATATTTATTGTTTTCAATTCAAAAACAGTATCTATTGAACACAAATGATTATCAGTCCCGGATTCTAAGACCTGTAACCTGGACATGCCCTGGCCATGCTGAATAGTTGCCAGAAACAAAGATTTAGGTATTTTTAACAATAAAATCAAGTAATTATGAGGAGGAGTATCTTGATGCGTTGACAAATAACCCTCGCAGATTGACTTCACCAAAAGGAAAAAGAACTGTTTCAGAATGAAAACCACTTAGATATTTGCTTGAGAATAAACAAAAGTCTTACTATATCCTTTTATCTGACTGTCAATGTGTTTTCAACCGAACTGTTAAGTAAGTAGTGGTGAATTATTACCTGCCAGGAGCGCCGAAGACCTGACCGGCAAACCCGGGAGCCAGAAGCAGAAAAATAATGGGATTTCGAAAAAAACTGAATTTCGCTCAGAAGACTTGTCTGGGCAGATGCGGCAAGCTGATGCAGCAAACCGCCATGATCCGGCCAGGGGCAAGGATAGGCATTGCACTTTCAGGGGGTGTGGACAGCTGGGTCATGACCATGGTTCTCCTGCTCAGACAAAGGATTGTCCCTTTTGACTTTGAAGTAATGATCCTGCATGTCAACCCGGGCTTTGCTCCACAAAACCATTCTCCTCTTCTGAGCTGGCTGGAGGAAAACGGTGTTGCCTCGCACATTGAAACATCCTGCATCGGTCCAAAGGCCCATCAGCCCGGAAACACCAAGTCTGCGTGCTTTATCTGTTCATGGGAAAGAAGAAAAATACTTTTCAACCTTTGTCATAAATACAACTTGTCTCACCTGGCATTCGGGCATAACTCCGACGATCTTACAGCCACCTTTTTCATGAACCTGACCCAAAACGGGAGGGTGGACGGCCTGTCCCCCAGGGAATCTTTTTTTAAGGGCGATCTGACAGTAATACGTCCACTCTTAATGGTGGAAAAAAAATACATTCGCGGTGCAGCCAGNAAATGGGATCTTCCNGTCTGGGAAAATCCCTGCCCGTCTGCCGCAACCTCCAGAAGNGCCCGGGTGGAAGAAACCCTCGCCCTTTTATACGCANAGAACAAAATCTACAGAAAAAATATCACAAACGCCCTCAAAAGATGGCAGCTTGACTTAATTCTTTAGTTTAAATACTAACCCATCTTTAAATGGTTCATTTTGTTTCTGGCTGCCTCATTCCATGCAATTATACAGCACAATGATAAATTCAAACCTGCTTATGATTGCCTTTTTCAACAAAACAAAAACAAGCAGCAGAAAAGGGTACCCATGCTTTTTAAGAAATACCAGTTCGTCATATTTAAGGAAAAACACGGCTCCTGTTCCATTGTATCCATACCCTGCTGGGCTTTTTTTCTGACAGCCCTGCTTTTTAAGCCCTTGCGGGCTCAAATATTTATTTCTGGGATCATTACATAAATTATAAATCAGTCAGCCAGCAGCTGGAGCAGGCGGAAAAAAAGAACCGGGCTCAAAACATTCAGCTTGCTTCCTTTTACCATAAAATAAGCGATCTGGAAAAGGATCTGGACAGGGTCCGGGAATTTGATGACATGCTTAAAGTAATGCTGAACCTCGATCCGGAACATAAAGCCGGTTATAATCCTGCCGGAGGACCTGCCGACAGCTCCCTTTCAGGTTCTTATCCCTTTTACAGCCAGGAAATGCTTGCCAGAAGAATGCACAGCTTCATTGAAGAGCTGAGCAACAATGCAAACCTGGAAGAAATCAGGCAACAGAAAATTATTCAGGCCATCAAGAAACAAAACGACCTTCTCTCCGGCACCCCTTCCATTCAGCCTGTCCAGGGATGGATAACCTCCGAATTCGGCTACCGGAATTCACCATTTACCGGCCGGCGGGAATTTCACAGCGGACTTGATATTTCAGCCCCCATGGGCACTCCCATTTATGCCCCGGCTGAGGGCAAAATCAGCTTTTCCGGGAAGGACGGTGCTTACGGAATAACCCTGGTGATAAACCACGGCAGGGGAATAACCACAAGATACGCCCATTTGCAAAAATACGTGGTGGAAAAAAAACAAACAGTTTCCCGGGGTCAGCTTATAGGTTATGTGGGCAGTTCAGGCAGAAGCACCGGTCCTCATCTTCACTACGAAGTCCTGGTAAACAACATACCGGTCAATCCCAAAAGATATATTCTCAATTAAAAGTAACCCAGACTGCGAAGGACATCCAGGCTTTCCTCCTTTTCCCCTGCCCTGCCGGAACGCTCTACCTCTCCGGTTGCCCTGCGGGTGCAGGGCATGCAGCCAAGGGAAGTGTAGCCCTGTTCATAAAGATCGCAGTAGGGCAGGTTGTGCTGAATTATGTAAGACCAGATATCCATTTCAGTCCAGTGCAGAATCGGATTCGCCTGAAGGTATGAAGGATCAGATTTTTCCTCTGCTTCTTCCCTGTCGCCCCTGGCTGGATGCTCATCGTTTCTTATCCCGGTGATCAATACCTCCACCCTTTGTTCCTGGACCGCCTGTTTCAGTGGTTTGATTTTCAAATCCCTGCAGCAGGCAACCTTGTCCTTGGCCACGGCATACCCGGTTATATCAATATCCGGTTTCATTACATGAAGATCAATATCCCACCTGCCGGCCATCTGGTCCCTGAAACTGATTATCTCCGGAAACTTTAGTCCGGTATCAAGATTGATTGCTCCGGGCTTGCCAATAAAGCCTTTTTCTTCTAGAAAACGGACCCACAGATATAAAGTTACAGTTGAGTCTTTACCCCCGGTCCAGGCAACATAAATATTTTTGTGTTGGGCAAAAGATAAAATCCGCTCAAATATTTCCCTTGTCAGCTTGACTTTTTCCTGCAGATTCATGGTTTATTGTGCAACCTCCTGTTTGCGGGTGCTTCTGGATTTTTACGCTTTATATTTCAAGGAAATAGTCTTTCTCAGGTACGCCTTTATGAAAGGAACATTCCTATTAATACTTATCCTGTGTCTTACGGCAACCCTTATTGCCTTTAAAAAAGATCCGCAACTGGCAAACGACGGCTTTTTCCAGGGACTTAAAATGCTCTGGAAGATACTTCCCATTCTCGTTGTCGCCTTTATTCTTGCGGGAATGATGGAAAAAATTATCCCCAGGGATCCTGATTTTCCCCGTTATTATCGGTTACTTTTCAGATTGGATATGGAGATTATACTCAAGATACTGAATTTTTAACTGCCCGGAAAACAATTAACCGGAGAACACCATGGCCAGATACATTCTGGACATTTACCTGCCCTACATGGGCTGCCCGTGCGGGCCTTCAAGCTCTGAGCCGGATGGACAGGCACTGGATTTTCAGGAAACCTTGATCGCTCTGAAAAACAAGTACAAGGATGACATTTCTTATATGATTTACGCCCTGAACCTGCATCTGCAGCAGTTCAAATCCAAACCCGAACTGGCCCGGATCCTTCAGAACCAGGGCAAAAAAGGCCTGCCGGTAGTATTTATTAATGATCAGCAGGCTTTTCAGGGAGAATATCCAACCCTGGATGATCTGGAAAAATTCCTCTCTTCTGAAAGAATCAAAGCATGAAAAAGTATGATCTCATAATTATCGGGGCCGGACCAGCAGGCCTGATGGCAGCCGGACAGGCGGCCTCCAGGGGGTTAAAGGTAATCATCCTTGAAAAAAAACATCTTCCAGCCAGAAAACTGGGCATCACCGGAAAAGGGCGCTGCAACCTGACCAACACTGCCCCGGGCAATGACTTTCTGCGTTCTTTTGGAAAAGCTGCAAAGTTTATGCGCTTTGCCCTGGGCCGGTTTGACAATCACGACCTTATTGCTTTTTTTAATGAACTTGGAGTGGAGACAGTGGTGGAAAGAGGGGGAAGGGTTTTCCCGGCTGCTCAGAATGCCCAGGTTGTAGTCCGCACCCTGATAAACTGGGCGAAAGATCAGGGAGCGGTAATCAGGACTAATACAGCTGCCGACACAATAATCTCTGAAAAGGCAATGGTTTCAGGCGTTATGGTAAAACAAAGCCGGACTGCGGCCAATTGGGGATCAGACCAGGGCGAACTCCTTCGGGCACACAATGTCCTCATCGCCACTGGAGGATCCTCATACCCTGCCACCGGATCCACAGGAGATGGTTACGCCCTGGCCAAAGACCTGGGCCACAGCATAGTTTGCGTCCATCCCGCCCTGGTGCCCCTGGAGACGGGAGGGGACGTTGCTCCTAAAATGCAGGGACTGAGCCTGCGCAATGTGCAGGCTGACATTTTTGTCCAGGGGAAAAAACAGGCTGGTGGCTTTGGGGAAATGCTCTTCACCCACTTCGGCGTATCCGGACCCATCATACTTAGCCTCAGCAAAACCGTGATCCAGGCCCTGGATCAAAACCAGCAGGTGTTGCTGTCCATTGATCTCAAACCCGGGATAACCCATGCCCAGCTTAAAGCAAGAATAGCCAGGACAATGCATGAACAGGGCAAAAAAAAGCTGGTAAATATCCTTAAGGATTTTTTGCCTCTGAAAATGATCCCGGTATTTCTTGAAAAA
>SL_3KL_010_SEDDRAFT_10002766_pt1 | contig 15978 bp, 11 predicted proteins | sample SodLakKL_010_SED_2_FD_10381 | JGI IMG/M metagenome (IMG submission 10381) | reverse complement strand
GCTGATACAACTCGTCGCAGCTATCAGTGGCTGATCGGTGAATCGCTTCTGGCCACCCCGTTGTACGGAGATGACTATGATACAGCAACCAGCCGGGATGTCTACCTGCCAGCTGGCACCTGGATGGAATATGACAGTGGTGAAATGCACCAGGGACCAACTACATTACTGAATTATCCGCTTCCAATAGGCAAAACTCCATTATTTGTGGGAGGCAGCGGTATTGTTGTGGAAAAAATTAACGGGGAGCTAAAAGGGCGGCTTTATCCGGTTACCAGCAATGCAGAAATGGTTTTTTATGACAAGGATGGAGAAACCCGGAGCACGATCACCCTTGCAGATCCGGACTGGGAGAATCCAACAGTGGTAAACCAAAGTACAGGTGAGCAGTTAAGTGGAAGCTGGAGCCGGCATGCATATGAATTTCTGTTTACTCCCGGAAACAATTACAGAGTTGAATAAAAGTATGGGTACGAAAACAAATCTTAATCGTAAATAATAATATAAACATGAATTACAAAAACATTACAACAATAATACTGGTTATATTATATGCCTTTCTAAGTTCTTGTGGTTCAGATAAATACAATGTTGTAACCGAAACAGATGAAAACATTGAGATTTCTCATGGAAATTATAAGATTACTATTGAAAAAGAGGGCTTTAAATATTCCTTTCAAAGATCAGATGGCACAGTTGTAGCTGATAAACATCCTGTCTCTGGATTAAGATTTACAAAAGCCGGTGGAAGCGAATTATTTGATGCTGTATTTACTAATCTTGAAGCTCATAATGAAGACCATGTTCACATGATTGTAACAACATCAAGTGGTGATCAGGCTAATGTAATCATTGATCTTTTTGAAAATTATGCCAAATTCAGCATTATTCCTTCTGAAGATGAACAAACTGATATGGATGAAGAAGAATCGTCTTACAGGGGAACAAATGATCAGAAAGCATTATATATCATTGATGCCCGGACTGCTTCGTTAGATCCTGTTTATGGTCTGGGCGATTATGGCTCTCACGCCAATGAGTTTAATGATGTAGATGCTCCTTGTGGATTTCATGTTACTGCAAGAGATGCAGCCAATGTGATGGGTTTGGTCAGGGATGAAATTACAAACCAGGGAAGTTGTAGAAGATTCGTTTCAAATTTTGCAATATTCCCGAAACATGGCTTTGCCCAGGTACTGTTTGATACAGGAAAGAAAAGAGTTGGCTTCACGGAAGAAGAAAACCGCATTGGTTTAGCTGATGTGGAAAAAGTGACTACCCTTTATTACTTCATTGGGGATGATCTGGAAAAAATCTACGCTGATTATAAGGATGTGAGAATAGATGAAGGCTACCCGGATGTAAAACCACGATATACAATGTTTAATGTAGGTTGGGAGGCGTATGGTGCCCTTGGCTGGGATACGTATCAATCTTCTGTAATGGAGAACATTAAAACATATCTTGACAAAGGTTTTCCACTTCAATGGGGTGTAGTCGGCTCCGGATTTTGGCCCGGTGCACGCAGATCAGGAACTGAAGGGACAACGGTAAGCTTCGGGATGTGGGATGATACGCCAACTCCAAGAAATGATGGGCTGCCAAACCCAAGGTACCCTGACCCGGAAGCACTTAAAAAGTTATTCTCAGATAATAACATAAGTTTACTTATAGGCATTAGAAACCATTTTAAAGATCCAATAAGTCCGAGGTACAATAAGCAAAATGATGGGTTATTCCCTGTTGAAGCACTTGAGAAAAATTATCTTTTGAGGAACCGTGATGGAATGTTAGTCAGATCGACAAACAATTCATTCCCGGGTGGGCCAATATTTTTTCTTGATAGCTTTAATGAACAGAAGCAATGGAATGGTTTAAAGAAAACTTTGACCTTTGGGGTGTGGATGGTTTAAAAGAAGACGCTATGATTTATGATAAACATTATCAGGATGCCATGTGGAATCCCTTTAACAAACATCTTGCAGATAATGATTATTTAGTGATTGTTCGAAATGCTGCTTACTCGGTGCCGGGTGATCTTATAAGGATTAATGATTCTTATGCCGGAACCGGAGAGCATTATCATGCAGATCCTCATCGTATTCCCCTTAATTTATTAAATAATGCGGCGAGTGGCGCGGCAAATGGATATCCGGATATTATTGGCGGAACACCGATCACAGGGACGACAAATAATACTTTCCGGAAGTATTTCATAAGAAATGCAATGCTGGCTGCTGTTACACCAGGCATGTCTTTTGGTAGAGGCCCCTGGCTGATGGAACACAAGGAGTATGAGGAAATTGCTTTAAAAGCAGCATTATGGCATGACAAATACGCCCCTTATATATATAGTGCAGCCATTGACAGTTACAATTCAGGATACCCGCATACTATGACACCTTTACATATAGCTTTTCCAAACGATGAAAATACATATGATCTCATAAGCCGTGATAAAAAGCAGTATCAATGGATGCTTGGCCCATCAATGCTGGCAACACCGTTGTTTGGAACAGATTTCGAAACAGCTGTTTCACGGGATGTGTATCTTCCTGAAGGAAAATGGATTGATTATGAAACAGGAAAAATGTTTTATGGACCAACTACGCTTGAGGCTTATAGCTTGCCGGAAAATAAAATCCCAATCTTTATTGGAGGCAAAGGTGTAGTCGTATCGAAGGACAGTCAGAAGTCAGGGAATTTAAATGTTGAAATCTTTCCGGTTGCTACGGGTGGATCAGAGTATACATACACATATATTGATGGAGAGGAAAAATCAACGATCACCAATAATAATGATGGATGGGATCCGGATACAATGGTGATTACTAATACCACAATAGATGAAATGGTTAATTTTGAGTACGATGATACTTCAGGGTCATTTACATTTGCCTTAACGCCTGGGGATAATTACGAATTAGCCGGTGGTGAATAAGGCCATTTAAACGAAGTTCTCTTCCAGGGTAAACGGACAGTAAGTTCTATTTGCATATCAGGCATTGCACTGGTCACCATTTACATGAAATCACTGCTGTCTGAAAGATCTCGGATTTTTCTATATATTATATAAAACTACTGATAGTTAGTTACAAAATAAGTACTGCAAATACGCACTTTTTCGCAAAGGTTGCTAAATGCCTCACCTGTCTTGCGTTTGCTTTGATTAACCCGGTTTTTTGCGGAGATATTAGGAAAAAATATTATTTTAGCCCTCCAAATAATCAGATCACTATATGCCTTCAGCTACTTATCGCAACCTGTTTTCAATGGGTACAAGAATGGATATTGTCCTCCCTGGGATCGATGATTATTTTGCAGATCAGTTGCTTGCAGTGATAAAGGAACAATTGACAGATATTGAAGATAAGATAAGTAATTACAATGATAATTCAGTTTTTTCAGAACTAAACCGGGAAGCAGCATCCAAACCCGTAATCATTGATCCGGAGATATTTTGGATGATAGAAGAACTTGCCGGATTATCTGAAAAAACCAGGTGTTATTTTGATTTTACAATAGGTAAGATACTTGAATTAAAGAGAAATAAGGAAGCATTTCATCCCGACGATGATGAACAGATAAAACATCTTCTTGAAAATACCGGGATTAAGTTTCTTAAAACCAACAGAGAAAATTTGTCGGTTGAATTTGGATCGCCATTTATATCTTTAGATAGCGGAGCTTTTGGAAAGGGCGCTGCTTTGGACATAGTAAAAACGGTTCTTAACAAAAAGACGGTCAATACAGGATTTATTAGTTTTGGAGAGAGTTCAATTTTGGCAATAGGCAGTCATCCGTTTGGAGATTCCTGGAAAACAGCTATAACAGATATGTTCAAGCCAGAGGTGAATGTTTATGTGCAGGATTTAAAAGATCAGTTTCTGTCGGTATCAGGAATCACTCCCCAAAACTTAAAAAAGTATGGCACCGGACATATTCTGAATCCGAAAACTGCCGAGCCGGTAAAAAGTTTCAGGCAATCTGCCGTGGCAGGTGAAAAGGGTCTTGTTACCGAAGTGCTGTCAACAGCCCTTTTGTGCGCCCCTGAGGATGAGAGGGATGCCATAATGGATAATTTTCCGGGATATAAAGTTGTTATTATTGAGTACGACGCATCATACAAATCAAAAATAGTATATTCTTAAAACAATAAAAATGAACGAATCTGTTAATAGAAGGGATTTTTTAAAGACATTTAGTTTAATTGCAGGATCTTCGGTTATTATAGGTAGTATGCCCTGGCTTCAGGGACTTAATGCACAGGAGAATTCAGATAAGACAGTGAGGATTGGAATGATTGGTATGGGATCACGGGGAATGTACCTGTATCTCATGCTTAAAGATATTCCCAATATGGAAATTAAATGCGTTTGTGATGATTATGAACCACATCTGGCAAATGCCCTTGAGGCTGTTGGTCCCCAGGCAAAAGGTTATGTTGATTATCGTCAAATGCTGGAAAAAGAACAGCTTGATGCCGTGGTTATTGCTACTCCTTTGCATAAGCATGTTGGGCCTACAATTGATTCGATGAACGCAGGCTTGCATGTGTTCTGTGAAAAAAGCATGGCCCGGACTATAGAAGATTGCAACGAAATGGTTAAGGCCCATCAAAATACTGGTAAAATATTATATGTCGGACATCAGAGAATGTTCAATATCAAGTACCATCAGGCCTATAAAATGATCAAAGAGGGTAAGCTTGGCGATATTACCCAGATAAGGGCCTACTGGCACAGAAATAATGACTGGAGGCGGCCTGTTCCGTCACCCGATTTTGAAAGAAAGATCAACTGGCGGATGTATCATGAATATAGCTGCGGACTGATGACCGAGCTGGCCTCCCATCACATTCAGGTAGCAAACCAGATATATGACCAGTATCCGGAATATGTCTGGGGTTCAGGCAGTATAAACCACTGGAAAGACGGAAGGGAAGTATATGATAATGTAAACCTGGTCTATAAGTATCCCAATAATTCACATTTGGTTTACGACTCACTTATCAGCAATAAACAATATGGCCTTGAAGTGCAGGTCCAGGGACCTAAAGGCACCATGGAGCTTGAGCTGGGTAAGATGTGGGAAGAGTTTCCTCCTCCTGCACCCGGAATGCTGTCATTGATCAATCATCTTGAACATAAGCTCTTTGATGCAATTCCTGTAGGAGGAGCAAGCTGGGTGCCCGATGATGCAGTAAGCCGCAAAGGAAACTGGATAATTGATGAAGTGCTTGACAATGATGGCACTAAGATGCAAATGGAAGCGTTTGTTTCTGATGTAAGGAACAACAGGGTGGACAGCTACATAACACAACAGGGATTCTATTCTTCGGTTGCCACTCTTATGGGATTCAACGCCATGCACAGGAATGAGATTGTTTACTGGCCTGAAGGGCTTGCCATGTAATGCTTTTTTGGAAATTTATTGATCACTGGATAATAATAAAATTAACATCTAATATATCAGATAATGTTAAAAGACACTGTAATAAAAGCTTCCCGGAAAAAACACGAACTTTTAATCCTTTTATACTGTTTTATAGGAGCAAATATATTTAACCTTGTCGGGATCATAATGTATAGCACCCCGGCCAAGGAATTATTCACCCAGTTACATGTTGTTTTGTTGCTGAGTTTAGTTTTCTATATTGTAATTGCTTTTTTCCGTATTCTTTACTGGTCGGTCGCAAAACTGATCAAAAGGAGCAAAGCCTGAATAACTGAACCTGAATCCATAGAATAAATTACGAACATTATGTCAGGGGGCATCCTAAGAACTCTCCAAGGGTGTTTTGTGGAGATTAGTGCATGCTGAATATTATTTTTCAGTTCAACCGGTCACNTCCCTGCAGGATTCCCTGCAGGATAATGTTGCAATATTCTTTTACTTCCCCGAAAGGGTAAATATGGAGGAGCTTTTCGTCCTCCGTGTTTGATGTGAATGGTTTTTTCCTTACTTTTATTTGACAAAATAAATAAAGGGAGGTTGGCCCTGGTCATTAAATTCTAAAAATCATTTTAATGAATCACAAATCAAAGTCAAAAACCAGACGCGAGTTTATCGGCGATGCTGCCGCACTCGGACTGGCCGGTGCCATTGGTGCTGGCTATATTTTTTCATCATGCAGTTCCGGAAGGTCCGGGTATGAAGCTCCTGTTTTTTACGACAGGGCTCCTGATGGCCCTCTGCTTAAAGCCGGATTGATCGGTTGTGGTGGCAGGGGAACCGGGGCAGCTTTAAACTTCCTTAATTCAGGGCCTAATCTTCAGATCACGGCAATTGGTGACATCTTTCAGCACCGGATTGATAACTGCCGGAAAACATTAAAAGAACGGGCCGGTATGGATATCCCTGACCAGAACTGTTTTGTTGGCTTCGATGCCTATAAGAGGGTTATTGATTCCGATGTGGATGTAATTTTGCATGTAACACCACAGCATTTCCGGCCTCTCCACTTTGAAGCTGCCGTGCAGGCAAGAAAGCACGTGTTTATCGAAAAACCTGCCGGCGTTGACCCGGTTGGGGTGCGAACTGTTATGGCCGCCGGAAGGATGGCTGAATCGGCCGGTTTGGTGGTGGTGGCGGGGACCAACTTCAGGCATCAGCGTGATTACCTGACTACACACAGCATGGTGAAAAGCGGAGTTATAGGCGATCTTGTTTCGGCTAATGCTTACGATATTCGCGGGAAGATATGGCATGTCAACAGACAGGAGGGATGGAGTGATATGGAGGCCATGCTGAGGGACTGGATGAACTGGTACTGGCTTTCGGGTGGTGATAATGTTGACATCGCTGTCCACCAGATTGATATGGTCAGTATGTATTTTGGTAAGTTTCCTGTTAAGGCTCTTGGAATGGGTGGCAGACACCGGCGCCCTACAGGCGATGTGTATGATTATTACAGCGTAGAGTATGAGTTTGATGATGGCAAAACTTTTGAATGTAAGACCCGTTGTATTGATGGATGTGATAACAAACATGGTTTTTTAATCTTCGGAACGAAAGGTTATACAAATTGCCAGAATAAAATTTGGGATTATGACGATAACCTGATCTGGGAATATGAATATCCCCTTGATGAAGATGGCAGGCCAACGAACAGGGTTGCAATATCCTCTTATGATGAGGAACATATTAATTTTGTAACAGCTATCCGTAACAATACTCCACTTAATCAGACTGAAAACCTTGCTTCAGCTACTCTTGTTGGAGTAATGGGCAGGGAGTCTGCCATAACCGGCAGAGTTGTGACCTGGGACGATATGATGGCCTCAAACCTCAGAATTGGACCCCTGGAATATGCCATGGGACCTGTTGAAGGCATTGAAGCTGTGCCCCCGGTACCAGGGACCGCGCCTGATGTTGATAGGGTAAGGGGCGGAGGGTAAGCCGGGCAGGCAAAAGACTGCTGTGATAAGTGGAAAGACCCTGTCGGGGATGACAGGGGCGGTTTACGCGTTTCACATTTCCATCAACTTGTTATATTAATTCTTTGATGATAATTAAAAACCTTATTTTAAATGAGTGAAGGTAATTTATTAAATCGCAGAAAATTTATCCAGTCATCTGCTTTTGCTACAGCAGGATTATTTATGGGAGGCAAAGGAAAAGTTTTTCCTGAAGTGGAGCAAAAAAAGAAGACAAAACAACCCCATATCATATTTATTATGACCGATCAGCATCGTGGCGATGCTTTGGGGTGTGCTGGAAATCCCAGTGTAAAAACCCCTAATATAGACTCGATAGCTAATCAGGGGGTTCTTTTTTATAATGGCTACTCCTCTGTACCAAGTTGTACGCCTGCACGAGCGGGGTTACTTACGGGTTTTTCACCCTGGAAACATGGTATGCTTGGCTATGGACGGGTTGCACGCAGGTATAAATATGAAATGCCCCGCATGTTGGGTGATTTGGGTTATTATACATTTGGTATTGGAAAGATGCACTGGTTTCCCCAGAAATCACTTCATGGCTTTAACGGTACTCTGGTTGATGAGAGTGGCCGGGAGGAACAGGATGGTTTTGTCAGTGATTACAGGGACTGGTTTAAATTAAATGCTCCTGGCTTGCATCCTGATGCCACAGGAATTGGCTGGAATGAACACAGGGCAGGCATTTATAAATTAAGAGAAGATGTGCATCCAACCTACTGGACAGGACAAACTGCTGTTGAACTTATCGAAAACTACCAGCTTGATAATCCGCTTTTTTTAAAAGTCAGCTTTGCCCGTCCACATAGTCCCTATGACCCTCCCAAGAGGTATCTGGATATGTACAAAGATGTTGATATCCCGGCTCCTTCTGAAGGAGAGTGGGCTGGCGAATTTGCAGATTTCCCTGAAACACCTAATGCTGCTTTTGGTGATTTTGGTAAAGATCATGCCATAAATTCACGCAGGCACTATTATGCCCTGATCACTTTTATTGATGACCAGGTAGGTTGTATTATTGATGCCCTTAAGAAAAAGGGAATGTACGATGATTCAATAATTTGTTTTACTTCCGATCATGGAGATATGCTCGGGGATCATAATCACTGGCGTAAGACTTATCCATATGAAGGTTCAGCACGAATTCCTTATATAATGAAATGGCCTGAGTGGATGGAAGCAGATGTTGAGCGTGGGTCAATTATGACTCAACCTGTAGAATTAAGAGACTTTTTACCTACTTTTCTTGATGCAGCTGGCGGGGATATCCCAAATGATATGGATGGTCTCTCCTTACTGTCTCTTGTCCGGAATCCCCGGCACAAATGGCGCCAGTATATTGATATGGAGCATGCAACAGCCTATAATGATCATAATTACTGGTGTGCCCTGACTGATGGCAAATTTAAGTATGTCTGGTATTTCAGAACGGGAAAAGAAGAGTTATTTGATTTAATAAATGACAGGGATGAATTGAATAATTTAGCTGCAAAGAGCCAGTCTCAAAGTGAACTTCTGAAATGGAGAAATTGTATGGTCGAGCATTTAAGAGAACGAGGTGAAAGTTTTGTTAAGGGTGATAAACTGGTAACCCGCGAAGAAACATTGCTTTACAGTCCGAATTATCCGGAAGCTGAAGAAATGACTGAGGGTCAGAGAGCAAGTCGCTGGAGAAATATTCATTCGGAAAGCTACACAGTATAATATAAAGCAAATTAGTTAATGTCTCATTCTGTGCAAAAATAAGTTATGGAGCTTATATATTTTGGCATTATTGCTGCTTTTTTTAAAGAAATATTGTATTATGAAAACAAAAACCCTTCTCTTACCTGTTTTTTCAGCTCTATTATTCTTTCAATGCACCCAAAAAGAAGACCATTCTGCCATTGTTTACCGGTTGTGGTACGATAAGCCGGCAAAGGAGTGGGTGGAAGCCCTGCCTGTAGGGAACGGGAGAATGGGCGCGATGGTTTTCGGTGATCCTGTAAAAGAACGTATCCAGCTGAACGAGGATTCATTGTGGCCGGGTGACCCTGACTGGGCAGATAATAATCGCGGTACTCCTGATGACCTGGAAAACATCCGGAAATTACTTCGTGAAGGCAGGCATGTTGAAGCAGATAAAATGCTGGTTGAAAGTTTCTCAAACAAATCGGTAAGATTATCTCATCAAACCCTGGGCGATCTGTCCCTTGCTTTTAAAGGTCATGAAAACTACCGGGAATACAGGAGGTGGCTCAGTCTCGATTCTGCAATGGTTACAACAGTTTTTAATACTGAAGGGGGCAGGGTTACCCAACGGGTATTCACATCCAATCCCGACAATGTTCTGGTGGTGAATCTTAAATCTGATTCTGCAGAAGGGATAACATGTGATATTGAACTTTCCCGTCCGGAAGATGAAGGTCGTCCGACAATAGAGGTCATCTCTTTTGATAATGGGTTATCCATGGAGGGAATGATAACCCAGTATGATGGTGAGCTAAATTCAGAGCCCAATCCTGTTGATTATGGTGTTAAATTCCAGGGACAGTTGAAAGCTGATGTGGAAGGTGGAAGAGTAATCAGTGAAAATGGCAGGTTGAGGCTGGAAAATATAAAAGAGGCAACCTTGTTATTTATTGTCAATACCTCATTTTACCATGATGATTATAAAAAAATAAATTCAGAACAATGGAAAAGGTTGGCTTCCAGATCATTCGACCGTATTCTCAATGATCATGTAGAAGATTATAAGGAGTTATATGACAGGGTTGAGTTGGATCTTGGCGGAGATCCGGAATCTGAATTGTTGCCGGTAGATAAACGGCTGCAGAGTATCAGGGAGGGGAATAATGATCCCGCCCTGGAGGCTATGTTATTTCAGTATGGCAGGTATCTGCTTATATCATCTTCGAGACCGGGTACCAACCCGGCTAATTTGCAGGGTTTATGGAATGAACATATTCATGCTCCATGGAATGCGGATTATCATCTCAACATTAATTTACAAATGAACTACTGGCCTGCGGAGGTAACCAATCTGAGTGAGTGCCACCAGCCAATGTTTGATTTTATTGACAGGCTGGTTGAAAACGGCAAAAAAACAGCCATGGTGCAATATGGATGTGAAGGTGCTGTGGTGCATCATGCAACTGATCTCTGGGCCCCTGCATGGATGAGGGCTGCCCAGCCTTATTGGGGTTCATGGGTTCATGGGGGTGGTTGGATCGCCCAACATCTGTGGACTCACTATGAATTTACCCGGGATAAGGAATTTCTGAAAGAGAGGGCATACCCTGCTATGCGGGAATTTGCTATGTTTTATTCAGACTGGCTGAGTGAAGATCCCAGGGATGGTAAATTAATTTCCTATCCATCAACCTCTCCGGAAAATTCTTTTATTACCCCTGACGGGGAGAGGGCAGCTTCATGCATGGGTGCAGCGATGTCCCAGCAGATAATTGCAGAGTTATTTGATAACTTGATTAAAGCCTCTGAAATAACAGGAATGAATGACGAATTTATTGAATTGGTGAAAGAAAAGCGTGGTAAGCTCAGGCCGGGGACCATAATCGGTCCTGACGGCAGGTTACTGGAATGGGACAGGCCTTATGATGAACCGGAAAAAGGGCACAGGCATATGTCGCACCTTTATGCGTTTCATCCCTCCAATCAGATTACTGCTGAAAAGACACCTGAATTACTTCAGGCAGCAAGAAAATCGATAGATTATCGAGTTGAGCATGGAGGAGGAGGGGGAGTAGGATGGTACAGGGCATGGATGATAAATTTTGCTGCCAGGTTAAAGGACACTGAAATGGTAAGGGAGAATATTGATCAATTTCTTCAGTCATCTTTGGCCAATAATCTGTTTGACCTGGTATTTCCGCTGAGTCCTCCCTTTCAGATTGACGGCAATTTTGGTTACACTGCTGGTATTGCAGAAGTACTGATTCAGAGTCATCAGGGTTTTATTGAATTACTTCCTGCTTTGCCAAAGGAATGGAGTGAGGGCAAGGTAAAGGGGCTCCGCGCCCGGGGAGGATTTGAAGTGGATATGGAATGGGAAGAGGGAGATCTGGTTAATGCCCTTGTTACCTCACTTGCCGGTGAAAAAGGATTATTAAGATACCGGGGAAGGGATATTCTCCTTGACTTAAAGAAGGGAGAATCACAAACGGTTGTCTTTGGTGGTGGGTTATAGAATTCCGTTATCTTGAATGGTTTTTCCACAATGATTACCGGCGCTGGATATGATAAAGCTTTTTTCGATCCGGGAATGTTTTTACCAGGGATTCCTCCCGCAAGGGCAAAGGAGTTATACGGTAGTTATGATCCCGAAAGGAAGTTTGGGCTTCATTGCCTGGTGAAAGTATTATTAGCTTGTTATAAATCTCAATAAATTTTAAAAAATAGTTTTAGAATGAAAAAAAATATTATCGTATTAGCAATATGGTTGTTTGCAATAAAGTCTTTTGCACAAACTGAAATTCCCATTCCTACGCAAGCCCAGTTAGACTGGCAAAACGCCGAATTGGTGGCGGTTTTTCATTACGACTTGCATGTTTTTGATGGAGAAAATTACAACCAGAGTGAAAACAGGATTACCCCAATTCATGATTACAATATTTTTAATCCGAAAAAACTGGATACCGATCAGTGGATAAAAGCAATTAAAGATGCCGGGTTTGAAATTGCTATCATAACGGCCACCCATGAAACAGGTTTTGCTTTGTATCAAAGCGACGTAAACCCTTATAGTCTGAAAGCTTTAAAATGGCGGGATGGGGAAGGGGATATTGTAAAGGATTTTGTGGAATCATGTCGTAAATATGGTGTGAAACCGGGAATATATATTGGTATTCGCTGGAATTCTTTTTTCGGCATCCACGATTTTTTTGTGAACGGCAGCAATCAATTTGCAGAAAACCGTCAGCAATATTATAACCGTATGTGTGAGGGAATGGTGGAAGAGCTCATGTCGCGTTATGGTGATCTGGCCATTGTGTGGTTCGATGGTGGCGCCCACGGACCGGAGATGGGTGGGCCCAATGTACTTCCTATATTTGAAAAGTACCAATCAAATTGCATTTTTTACCACAACTCACAACGTGCCGATATTCGCTGGGGCGGTAGCGAAACTGGCACTGTCCCCTATCCATCATGGGGAACTTATCCGTTCCCATATTCACACTCAACTAATCAGGAAGTAGTTTTCGCAAATGATTTTCAGTTATTAAAAGAAGGTGACCCGGATGGTAAGTACTACATGCCGGCCATGAGCGATGCCCCATTGAGAGGATATGGCGGGCACGACTGGTTTTGGGAACCCGACCGCGAACATACCATCTATCCTCTTAAAAATTTGATGGATATGTACTACAAATCAGTGGGGCATAACACTTCGCTGATCCTTGGACTGACACCGGATCCTGACGGACTGATGCCTGAACCCGATGTGAAACGACTGAAAGAGTGGGGCGATGAAATAAAGCGAAGGTTTTCAAATCCACTGGCAAAAGTATCAGACAATGATAATCAACTTAAAATAAACTTAAAAGATAATCAAAAAATAAATCACATCATTCTTCAGGAAGATATTGCCAAAGGAGAACGCGTCAGGGAGTTTGCTCTTGAAGGAAAAACATCTGATGGCTGGCAAACAATTTTTGAAGGTTCATGCATAGGCCATAAATTTATTCATCGTTTTGATGACATGGAAGTTTCTTCGGTTCGGTTAAATATTACTGAATCAAAAGGAGAGCCTCATATTAAAAACTTTCAAGTTTTCAATGTTGATTAAAATGCAATTATGAAGATATTTTTATTGATGTTTTGCTTGGTTTTTTTTGTTGCGGTTTCTTTCTCACAGAAAAAGAAAGAAATCGATGTATATTTAATTGGAGGCCAGTCAAACGCAACCGGTCAGGGATACATGAAAAATATTCCATCTGATTTTGAAATAAATAAATCAGTACAGTTTTTTTATTCTCAACAATTAGGAGGTGGTGGTGCAGCAATGGAATGGGTGCCTCTGTGCCAGGCATCAGAAACTCCGGACAAGTTTGGAGTCGAATTGAGTATGGGAACAACGCTTAAGAAAATTAATCCGGATAGAGAAATTGCATTAATAAAACATGCTTTGTCTGGCTCTAACTTATATAATCAATGGGCTCCCGGAAAGAATAAAAATGATACAGAGAACTTTGGACCCGAATTTATAAAGTTTATTCACACAGTTGAAAATGGACTAAAGGAACTGGAGGCTAAAGGATTTGAACCGAAGATTAAGGCCATGGTCTGGCAGCAAGGCGAAGGCGATGCCCGTGATATTGCGGGAATGGAACATTCCATAAATTATGGTGCAAATTTAAACCATTTTATAAAAAGAATACGAGAGCAGTTGAATGCACCGAAAATGTTGTTTGTTTATGGTTATGTAATTCCAGTGCCGCTGGAAAGATTTACCGGTCGGGAAGAGGTTCGTGAAGCACAAAAAAATATTGACCAAGATTCTGGTCATAAATTGGCATTAAAAAGAGCTTTTGTAGTTGAAACAGACGATTTACCTCTGCGCTGCGATGAACCAGATTCTCCCTACCCGGATGACAAAGTTCATTTTAATACTTTTGGAATTTTAGAGTTGGGAGAACGTTTTGCAAACAAAATTAATCAGGAATTACAATGAGAATAAATTCTATAATAATTGTCGCTGCGTTTTTAATTATTTTTTTATTTCTCTTATTTTTTCAATCCACCCATAAAGAAGATCATTCTGCAATGGTTACAACAGTTTTTAATACTGAAGGGGGAATCGTGGCGTGAGGTTGCATCAGGAAAAAGGGTTCCGTGGCGGGATGCTGTCTATTATAAACATGCGGGACGATTCTCTTTGGTTGGAATACGGCAATGACGGATATTTACTTTTATTAATTTTTTATTATAGATAAAACTTTGGTATATTATGAAAAAATCAACAATCTTGCTACCGGCTACTTTCCTGATTTTTGGGTCATGTCAGAATCAGCAAATGAAAGAAGCAGAACCTTCAAAACCCAACATTCTTTTCATCTATGCCGATGACCTGGGTTACCATGATTTAAGTATTATGGGTAGTGATTATTACGAAACACCCAATATCGACCGGATTGCCGCCGAAGGAATTATTTTCACTAATGGTTATGCAAATTGCCAGGTTTGCAGCCCTTCAAGGGCCAGCATTATGTCGGGGAAATTTCCTCCGCGTCATGGGATTACTGACTGGATAGGAGCCAGGACCGGTGAAGATTGGCGGCAGGCAGGCAGGTTTACCAAACTCTTGCCTCCTGAATATATACCCCACCTTCCTCATGAATACACAACCATGCCTGAGGCTTTGAAGGAAGAAGGCTATAAAACTTTTTTTGCTGGTAAATGGCATTTGGGAAGTAAAGGGTCATGGCCCGAAGATCACGGATTTGATATTAACAAGGGGGGATGGGAGAGAGGTAGTCCCATCGGTGGTTTTTATGCTCCCTGGGAAAACCCGAACCTTGACTACCATTACGAGGGAGAAAGCCTTACTATGCGCCTGGCCAAAGAGACTGTGGAGTTTATGGAAGAGAACAGAGACACTGCTTTTTTTGCCTTTCTTTCATTTTATGCAGTGCATTCTCCTTTGCAGACAACACAGGAGAAATGGTCTAAATACCGTCAAAAAGCTGAAGAGATGGGCATTGCTGAAACCGGGTTTAAGATGGGGCACTTTCTGCCCATCCGGCAGGTGCAGGATAACCCGGTTTATGCGGGTCTTTTGGAAACCATGGACGACGCCATAGGGTTGGTACTCGATAATCTGGATGCGATGGGTCTGGCAGAAAACACCATAGTCATTTTTACCTCCGATAACGGGGGCGTGTCTGCCGGCGATGCTTTCGCTACCTCTAACCTGCCACTAAGTGGCGGCAAAGGCTATCAGTTTGAGGGTGGCATCCGGGTTCCTTACTTTATAAGAATTCCATGGCTTGACATTGCCGGAAAAGAATCCGATGTTCCTGTTACCGGAGCTGATTTTTACCCTACCTTTCTGGAACTGGTTGGAGCAGATTTGAAGCCTGAAGAGCACAACGACGGGGTAAGCCTGGTTCCTGCACTGACAGGGGGGACAATTGAAAAACGTCCGCTTATCTGGCACTACCCGCATTATGGTAACCAGGGTGGCCAGCCATCATCCATTATACGTTTGGGTGAATGGAAGCTTATTCATTATTATGAGGATGGAAGGGAGGAGCTTTACAACCTGAAAACCAATTTTGAAGAAACCACCGATCTTGCAGGATCCAACCCGGAACTGGTCAATGAGCTAAGTGAAAGGCTTTTTACATATTTACACGATGTAGGCGCTCGTTTCCCGGTACACGACCCTGAATACGATGAAGAGCTGGAGAGGAAGCATCTTGAACAAGTTATCAACGAACGCTGGCCGCGACTGGAAAGACAACGGCTCGAATTTCTTTCAGAGGACTTCGATCCTGGAAATAACTGGTGGGGAAGCCAACTCGCAAAATAAACAGAA
>SL_3KL_010_SEDDRAFT_10002765_pt1 | contig 15981 bp, 17 predicted proteins | sample SodLakKL_010_SED_2_FD_10381 | JGI IMG/M metagenome (IMG submission 10381) | reverse complement strand
TCCCTGAGCTTGCCGGCGTTGCCGCTGGCCAGGACCAGTTGCTCAAGCGGCATTGAGGGCGCTTTCCTGGGCTTGAATCAGTTCGGCCACGCCCTTGGTCGCCAGATCCAGCATGGCGTCCAGTTCCTTGCGGTGAAAGGCATGGCCCTCGGCCGTACCCTGGATCTCGATGAAGGCGCCGCCGTCGTTCATGACCACGTTGAGGTCGGTATCGGCGGCAAAATCCTCGTCATAGTCCAGGTCCAGTACCGCCTCTGTGCCGAGCATACCGACCGACACGGCGGCCACCTGGCCATGAATCGGGTTGCGCTTGACCTTGCCGGCATCGAACAGGGCATCCATGGCGTCAACCAGGGCGACATAAGCTCCGGTAATGGAGGCTGTGCGGGTGCCGCCATCGGCCTGGATGACGTCGCAGTCCAGGGTAACGGAGCGCTCGCCGAGGGCTTCCAGATCAATCACCGCGCGCAGGCTGCGGCCGATAAGACGCTGGATTTCCAGGGTGCGACCGCCTTGCTTGCCGCGCGTGGCTTCGCGCATGTTGCGGCTGCCGGTCGAGCGCGGCAGCATGCCGTATTCGGCGGTCACCCAGCCGCTGCCCTTGCCGCGCAGCCAGGGCGGCACGCGATCTTCCACGCTGGCGGTGCACAGCACGCGCGTGTCTCCACATGAAATCAGCACCGAGCCTTCGGCATGCTTGGTGTAATGGCGTTCGATGGTGACTGACCGCAGCTCGTCGGCCTTGCGTCCAGAGGGTCTGGTCAAGGGTACGGGTCCTTTCTATTCCGGGGCCGGCAAGGGTACCATGTCCGCCTTGCTGACTGTATGGACCCGACCATGATTCGAAGCATGACGGCCTATGCCACGCGCTCGACCCAGACGGCGCGTGGTCAATTGACTTGGGAGCTGCGCTCGGTCAATCACCGTTACCTTGACCTGTCGTTGCGCATGCCGGAGGAATTTCGCGAGCTCGAACCAGCCATTCGCCAGTTTTTCCGTGACCGCCTCAATCGCGGCAAGGTGGAAGCCGGCCTGCGTTTTCGCGCCGACCCGGCCGCCACGGCCACCGAGGTCAGTCTCAATACCGACCTGGCCGAGGCGTTGCTGTCATGCCATGACCAACTGGCCGGCATGATTGACCAGTCGGCCTCGCCGGATCTCGTTCAGTTGCTGTCCTGGCCGGGCGTGGTTGTCCAGGACAGCCCGGATTTTCAGCCCGAGCGTGATGCCTCCATGGACTTGCTGACTGAAACCGTGGATGCGCTGATCGGTGCGCGCGAGCAGGAAGGCGCCGCCATGGCCGAGATGATCGAGACCCGTCTGACTGGAATCGCCGCCCAGGTCGAACAGGTGCGCGCCCACGTGCCGGAGATTCGTGAGGCACTGAAACGACGCCTGCATGAACGTCTGGCCGGGTTGGGCGAGCCGGTCGAACCCGGTCGCATCGAGCAGGAAATCGTGCTGCAGTTGCAAAAGCTCGATGTCGACGAGGAGCTGGATCGTCTCGATGCCCATGTGGCCGAGATTCGCCGGATCCTGTCGCTGGACGAGCCGGTCGGCCGGCGCCTGGATTTCCTCATGCAGGAGCTCAACCGGGAGGCCAATACCCTGGGTTCCAAGGCGGCGATGGTCGAAACCGGCCAGGCTTCGGTGGAGCTGAAAGTCCTGATCGAACAGATGCGCGAGCAGGTGCAGAATGTCGAATGAAGCCGGCCACCGATGCGCTTGCCGGCTGCAAACGGATATGCTATCTTACCTACATGTAATACTTTTGTACAAACGGTAATACAATGTCCACCAGCATGACCAGCAAGGGCCAGGTCACCGTACCGAAACCGGTCCGGGATCAATTGGGTCTGAAGGCCGGTGACCGGGTCGAATTCATCGTCGACGAGGAGGGGTTTGCGCGCATGGTGCCGGTCAGTCGATCAATCCGTGAGCTCAAGGGCATGGTGCCCCCTCCCGAGCGGACAATGTCGCTGGAGGACATGGAAGCGGCCATCGGGCGTGGGGCCGGCGAGGCTTGATTGCGCTCGACACCAATGTGCTGGTGCGCTACATCGTCCAGGATGACCCGCACCAGGCCCGGGCGGCCACACAACTGATCGAAGGCCGGATGAGTGATGCCAGCCCTGGTTTTGTGTCCCACGTCGTACTGGTTGAACTGGTGTGGGTGTTGAGGGGCTATGGCTATTCGCGCTCGGTGATTGCCGATGTGCTGACACGCCTGTTATCGTCGATCGAGCTTCGAATCGAGCGGGTCGAGCTGGCCTGGTCGGCCATGCGTGCCTACCGTCGAGGGCCGGCCGATTTTGCCGACTATCTGATTGGTGAGCAGGCGCGCTCTGCCGGTTGTTCGGTGGTCAAGACTTTCGACCGCAAGGCCGCTCGGTCCACTATTCACGAATTGATCCCAACCGAACCTGGCGAATCCGATGAGTGAGTCCATGAACGTCAGCGGAGAGCTGTATCTGATCGCAGCGCCTTCCGGGGCCGGCAAGACCAGCCTGATGAAGGCTTTGCTGGAACGCAATGATCATCTGGCACTGTCGATCTCCGACACCACTCGTGCCCCGCGCCGGGGTGAAGTCGATGGCGAGCAATATCATTTCGTGGATGTCGAATCCTTCCGCCGGGGCATCGAGGCCGAACAATACCTGGAACATGCCGAGGTTTACGGCAATTTCTACGGTACCCGCAAGGACCGGGTCGAAGCATTGTGGAAGCACGGTCGCGACGTGCTGCTGGAAATTGATGTGCAGGGCGCCGAGCAGGTCCGCCGTCACTTTCCCGAGGTCTGCTCGATCTTCATACTGCCACCGTCCCTGGAGGCGCTGCGCCAGCGCCTGGCCCAGCGCGGTTCGGATGCGTCCGAGGTGATCGAGAGACGACTGGGCGAGGCGCGTCGGGAAATCGAGGCCTGCAACCATTTCCGCTGGCTGGTGGTCAATGACGATTTCGACCAGGCCTTGAACGAATTGCAGGCCATCATGACCGCCTGGCCGCTGCGACGCGAGCGTCAGCAGTCGCGCCTGTCGGGGCTCTTGGATGAATCGGCCCGGCGAAGTACAATAGGGGATTGAATTTCAGGAAATTCCAACCATGGCACGAGTAACCGTAGAAGACTGCATCGAAGCAGTGCCCAATCGTTTCGACCTGGTGATCACCGCAGCCCAGCGGGCGCGCATGATCGCCAATGGCGCCGACCCCTTGCTCGACGAAGAGTCCGACAAGCCCACCGTGATCGCATTGCGTGAAATTGCCGAGGGCCATGTCAATGACAACAACATCGGTGATCTCCAGGCCGATCTGGATGCCCGCCTGGCCGCCATGCAGGCCGAGGTCCCCACCCCGCCTGATGACGATATGGACTGAGGCGGTTCGCTCCGCATGATTCCGTCCGGCCTGACTTGACCGACGGTCCGTTCTGATGCTGCCCGGGCCGGTCCGCAAACTCCGCGACCTGCTCAACACCTATCTGGAGCCTGAGCAGGTCGCGACGGTGCTTCGCGCCTACGAGGTCGGAGCCGAGGCACACAAGGGCCAGAAGCGCCGTTCCGGCGAGGCCTACATCTTCCACCCCATTGCCGTCGCCCAGATTCTGGCCGGCATGCGCATGGACCACCAGACCATCACCGCGGCCATCCTGCACGATACGGTCGAAGATACGCCGCTGGAGCAGGAAGACCTGGAGCGTGAATTTGGTGAGGAAGTCGCGCGCCTGGTTGACGGGGTCACCAAACTGGACAAGATGAAGTTTCGCACCCGCCGCGAGGCGGATGCGGAAAGCTTCCGCAAGCTGCTGCTGGCCATGAGCCGGGACCTGCGGGTCATTTTCATCAAGCTGGCGGATCGATTGCACAACATGCGTACCATCTCCCACATGTCGTCGGGCGCTCGCCAGCGCATCTCCTCGGAAACCCTGGATATCTACGCGCCGATCGCCGAGCGACTGGGCATGAACGCGCTCAAGGAAGAGCTCGAGGAGCTGGGTTTTGCCAACCTTTACCCCAACCGCCACCGGGTGATCAGCAGGCGAGTGGCCAGGCTGGGCGGCAAACGCCAGGAAATCATTGACGGCATTTCCGCCGAATTGAAGAAGCGTCTCAGCGAAGCCGGCATTCCGTGCCGGGTTGAGGGACGCACCAAGACGCCCTACAGTATCTATTGCAAGATGCGCGACAAGAGCCTGACGTACAAGGACGTCACCGATCTTTTCGCCTTTCGCATCATCACCCATTCAGAACCGCACTGTTACCAGGCCCTGGGTGTGGCGCACAGCATCTACCAGCCCAAACCGGGCAGTTTCAAGGACTATATTGCTCTGCCCAAGCCGAACGGCTACCAGTCCCTGCATACGGTCCTCAATACCCGCTTCCAGGTGCCGGTGGAGTTGCAGATCCGCACCGAGGAAATGGACCTGGTGGCCGAAAAGGGCGCGGCGGCCCACTGGCTTTACAAGGCCGCCCCCGATCGTTCGACTGCGGTCCGAGCCCGCGAGTGGTTGCTCAAGCTGGTCGATACCCAGTACCGTTCCACCGATTCGACCGAGTTTCTCGACACCGCCAAGTCGGAGCTTTTTCCCGACGAGATCTTCGTGTTTACACCGCACGGCAAGATCATCGATCTCAAGGCCGAGTCCACGGCCCTGGACTTTGCCTACGCCATCCATACCGATGTCGGCAACCAGGCCGTGGGTGCGCGCATCGACAAACACCGCATGCCGCTGAGTACCCGCCTGGAAAACGGCCAGATGGTCGAGATCCTGACCGAGGATGGAACCACGCCGCAGCCGGAGTGGCTGGAGTTCGTGGTCACCTCCAAGGCGCGCACCGCGATTCGCTCGCACCTTAAGAATCTCGAACAGGCCGACTCGGTCGCGATCGGCGATCGCTTGCTGGACCAGGCCTTGCAACGGCGTGGTTCCTCGTTGGAAAAAATCTCCCAGCGCCGGGTGGAAAGGTACTTGTCCAAGCTCGGTCTGGAACGGCTCGAGGACTTGCTGATCCGCATCGCCCGGGGCGACATGCTGGCCAAGGTGGCGGCGCACAAGATGCTGCCGTTGACCCAGCGGCATCGCAGCGAGGACGATACGGCCACTTCGCTGACCATCGGTGGCACGGAGGGCAGCGCCATCACCTATGCGATCTGCTGCCATCCGATTCCCGGCGATCCCATCATGGGCTACCTGTCCCCCGGCAAGGGGATCGTCATTCATCGCCAGCGGTGTCCCAATGTTCCGGGCCTGCGCAAGAATCACGCCGACCGCTGCCTGGAAGTGACCTGGGAACCGTTGACCAAGGGGCAGTTCCAGGTGTTGCTGAAGCTGCTGACCATCAACGGCCCCGGCGTTCTGGCCTCGGTTTCATCAACCCTCGGCCAGGTAGGAGCCAACATCGACCGGGTCGAGCAAAAGGAATCCACTCGCGAGACGGCCACCCTGATGTTCGTACTCAGCGTCAAGGACCGTACCCAGCTCGCCCGCGTCATGCGCCGCCTGCGACGCAATCCGAATGTCATGCGGGTGAGTCGGGAGATGGCTTGATTGGAGACGGGAGACGGGAGACGGGAGACGGGAGACGGGAGAGGGTGGGTAGCAGTCGCAAACGGCACCGTTGAATATGTAGACTTATCCCTGACCCCTGAACCCTGAACCCTGAACCCTGACTTAAGGTGCCAAGATGACCAAACACACCATCCAGACCTCCGAAGCCCCCGCCGCCATCGGCCCTTACTCGCAAGCCGTTCGGGCCGGCGATACGGTGTATTTCTCCGGCCAGATCCCGCTGGACCCGGTCAGTGGCGAGGTCATCGAGGGCGATTTCGAGGCCCGGGTGCGTCGGGTTTTCGACAACCTGGCAGCCGTGGCTCGGGTCGCCGGTGGCGGGCTGGATGATATCGTCAAGCTCAACGTGTTCCTGACCGACCTGGGTCGGTTCGGACAGGTCAACGACATCATGGCCGAAGTATTCAACGAGCCCTACCCGGCGCGTGCCGCCGTTGAAGTGGCCGGGTTGCCGAAAGGGGTGGATGTGGAAATGGACGCCATCATGGTGTTGGCCGGGGACGGTGGCGGCGTCTGAAGCCGCAACTTCGCCGGGGCTGGGGCCGGTCACCGACCTGTCCGGGGTCGGAGAGCGGGTCGCCCAGCGGCTGAAGGCCCTGGGTATCGAGCGTGAGCTCGACCTTCTGCTGCACCGACCGCTGCGCTACGAAGACCGCACACGCATTACCGCCCTGAACCGGGTGCGCCCCGGTGTCACCGTGCAGGTGGAAGGGCGGGTGGTTCATCGCGAGATTCGCCAGACCCGACGGCGCATGCTGCTGGCCACCCTGGCCGATGACAGCGGTCAGATCACGTTGCGCTTCTTTCGCTTCTATCCCAGCCAGTTGCGCCTGCTCAGCGAAGGCACGCGTCTGCGCTGTTACGGTGAAGCGCGTTTCGGTCCGGAAGGTTTCGAACTCATTCATCCGCACATGACCCGCCTGGGCCGCGATGGCGGTCCACCGCTGCCGAAGCGCCTGACGCCGATCTATCCCAACACTCAAGGACTGGCCGCGGCCACCCTGGCCAGGTTGATCGCCGATGCGCTGCAAAGACTGGCGCATGGTCAATTGCAGATCGACGATCCGCTGATCCAGCATGGCGCACAATGGCCCTGGACCAGGGCCGTGCAAGTCGTTCACACACCCGAACCTGAGGAAGATCTCGCCGCCCTTGTGGACGGACACCATCCTGCCGTCCAGCGTCTGGCGGCCGAGGAATTGCTGGCGCATCACCTGGCCTTGTCGCGACTTCACCGGGCGCGTGAGCGTCAACGCTCGGTCGCCCTGGCCGATGATCGTGGTTTGGTCAAACGCCTGGTGGCCACTTTGCCGTTTCAACCGACCGCTGCCCAGACCCGGGTGATGGTCGAAATCGCCACCGATCTGGATAGTGAAAAACCCATGCGCCGCCTGGTCCAGGGCGATGTCGGCTCCGGCAAGACCCTGGTGGCCGCGGCTGCGCTGGTCACCGCGGCCTCCAGCGGCCGCCAGGCCGCCTTGATCGCGCCCACCGAGATTCTGGCCGAACAGCACTACCGGACCCTGTCCGGATGGCTGGGCGAACTCGGCCTGAACACGGTCTGGCTGGCCGGCAAGGTCAAGGGCCGGGCCCGGGCCGAGGCGCTGGAACGCCTGGTAGGCGATGCCGACATTGCCATCGGCACCCATGCCTTGTTTCAGACCGGGGTCAATTTCCGCGACCTGGGCCTGGTGGTTGTCGATGAGCAGCATCGCTTCGGCGTTCACCAGCGCCTGGCGCTGGCCGCCAAGGGTCAGCGCGGTCAGGAACTGCCGCATCAACTGGTCATGACCGCCACCCCCATACCCCGGACCCTGGCGATGACCGCCTACGCCGGCCTTGATGTTTCGGTGATTGATGAATTGCCGCCGGGGCGCAAGCCGGTGACCACGGTGGCGGCCAGTCAGCAGCGCCGCGACCAGGTCATCGAGCGCTTGCGCGGTGCGCTGGCCGAAGGCCGCCAGGCGTACTGGGTCTGCCCGCTGATCGAGGAATCGGACGTGCTCGAGGCCGAGGCGGCCGAAAGTCGCTCGGCCGAGCTGTCCAGGGCCTTGCCGCAATTCAAGGTCGGACTGATCCACGGGCGCATGAAACCGGCCGACAAGCAGCGCCTGATGGCCGAGTTTTCGGCCGGCAGGATTCAATTGCTGGTCGCCACCACGGTGATCGAAGTCGGGGTGGATGTGCCCAATGCCAGCCTGATGATGATCGAGAATGCCGAGCGTCTTGGGCTGTCGCAGCTCCACCAGTTGCGCGGGCGAGTCGGGCGCGGCAGTGACCAGGCCGCCTGCGTGCTGCTCTACAAACCGCCGTTGAGCGATATGGCCCGGGCGCGCCTGGAAGTGATGCGCGAGACCACCGATGGTTTCGTGATTGCCGAGAAGGACCTTGAGCTTCGCGGTCCCGGGGAGGTGCTGGGCACGCGCCAGACCGGCATGCTGCGCTTTCGGATTGCCGACCTGGCGCGCGACGCCGAACTGCTTGAACCGGTCAAGACCCTCGCTGGTCGTTTGACTCGCTCCGAAGCCGACACCATCATCGAACGCTGGATTGGCCGGGCCGATCAGTTCGGCGATGTCTGACGTATCGCCACTGGAGCCCGATTTGCGCACGCAGACGGATTCCGGGCAAATGTGAGATAATGAGAAGTTCCATACGGGATCGTATACTCGGCGCGTTCAAGCATTGCGCGCCTGCTGTGACCCCGCCAAGAAAAACCACGTTTTCCAAGGAGAAGCCCGGTGGCCGAACGCAAACTGACCCTGACTGATCCCGAATCCGGAAAGGCGCTGGACTTGCCGGTGGTGTCCGGCAGTGAAGGTGATCCGACCCTGGACATCAGCCGACTGCACAAGGAGCTTGGCCACTTCACCTTCGATCCCGGCTATGGCGCCACGGCAAGCTGCAAGAGCGACATCACCTTCATCGATGGCGACAAGGGGATACTTCGCTATCGTGGCTACCCGATCGAGCAGCTGGCCGAGCATTCCAGTTTCGTCGAGGTCGCCTATCTGCTGCTTTACGGTGACCTGCCCGATGCCGATCAATATGCGAAGTTCGAGCGCGACATCACCTACCACACCATGGTGCATGAGCGCATTCACAGCTTCATGGATGGTTTTCACTACGACGCTCACCCCATGGCCATCCTGTCCGGGGTGGTGGCTTCGATGTCCGGGTTCTACCACGACAAGCTCGATGTCAACGATCCCGAGCAGCGCGAACTGGCCGCCAAGCGTCTGATCGCCAAGATGCCGACCATCGCCGCGGCCGCCTACCGGCATTCCCAGGGTTGGCCGAATACATATCCGCGCAATTCGCTGACTTATTCCGAGCGTTTCCTGCACATGATGTTCTCGGTGCCTGCCGAGTCCTACCAGGTCAATCCGGTTGCCGCCAGGGCGCTGGACCTGTTGTTCATCCTGCACGCCGATCACGAGCAGAATGCCTCGACATCAACCGTGCGCCTGGTCGGCTCCACCGGCGCCAACCCGTATGCCTGCACGGCCGCCGGCATTGCCGCACTGTGGGGACCGGCCCATGGCGGGGCCAACGAGGCCGTGCTCAACATGCTCAACCAGATCGGCGATGTCAGCCGGGTCGGTGAATTCGTCAAGCGTGCCAAGGACAAGAACGATCCCTTCCGTCTGATGGGCTTCGGTCATAGGGTCTACAAGAACTTCGACCCGCGCGCAACCATCATTCGCAAGGCCTGCCACGAAGTGCTCCAGGAACTGGGCCAGACCGATCCGCTCCTGGACCTGGCCATGGAACTCGAAAGGATTGCGCTGGAGGATGACTACTTCGTCGAGCGCAAGCTCTACCCCAACGTCGACTTCTACTCCGGCATCATCTACAAGGCCCTGGGCATTCCAACCAGCATGTTCACCGCCATGTTCGCCATCGGCCGCACCGTCGGCTGGGTCAGCCAGTGGCTGGAACAGTCCGCCACCCCCCACCGCATCGGCCGTCCGAGGCAGGTTTATACCGGGGCGGGGGAGCGGGAGTATGTGGAGATCGACCAGCGCTGAGGCGCTATTCGATGGGTAGACGGGAGACGGTAGACGGAAGACGAGCCGTTCTTCTTTTTTCGTCTACCGTCTCCCGTCTCCCGTCTCCCCTCACAAAAACAAATCCGGCAACAACTCCTCCCCTTCCTTGACCGCATAGCGGTCCAAATCCGTCACGCCTGCCTTTTCCATCACTTCATCGTCGATGAAGAAATTCCCGGTCACTTCGCCCGCTTTCTGACACAGGATCCAGTGGGCGGCGTCGGCCATGATGTCGGGTTTGCGGCAGTTTTCGGGCTTGACGGCGCCGCCGAGCATGGCCAGGGCGGCGGTCGCGATCACGGTCCGCGGCCACAGGGCATTGACGGCGACGGGAATGTTCCGGAATTCCTCGGCCATGCCCAGCACACACATGCTCATGCCGTACTTGGACATGGTGTAGGCCACGTGGGGCGCAAACCACTTGCGGTCCATGTTCAACGGTGGTGACAGGTTGAGAATGTGCGGATTGTCTGATTGTTTCAGAAACGGCAGGGCGGCCTGCGAGCAGACGAATGTGCCGCGAACGTTGACCCCGAACATCAGGTCAAAGCGTTTCATGGGTACATCCGGCGTACCGGCCAGGTAAATGGCCGAGGCGTTGTTGACCAGGATGTCGATACCACCAAAGGTTTCGGCCGCCTGCTGCATGGCCGCGGCCACCGCCGATTCATCGCGAATATCGAGCCGCAGCGCCAGCGCCTTGCCACCGGCCGCCTCGATGTCTTCGGCGGCGCTGTGAATGGTGCCGGGCAGTTTCGGGTGCTTGCGCTCGGTCTTGGCCGCGATGACGACATTGGCGCCATCGGCGGCGACCCTCAGGGCAATCGCTTTGCCAATGCCGCGCGACGCGCCGGTGATGAACAAGGTCTTTCCTTTGAGTGAATCGGACATGCTGGCTCCGGTGATTGGTCTGACGGGTCGAAAACGCATTATGCTACCAATTGGCATTCACGCTGTCCCCGAGTTGGGGCATTGATGGACGAAGGGTTCTTCGCAACGTTGATGAGCATGATCCAGTCCCATCCGGGCTGGCTGATTGCCATGGCGTTCGTGTTTGCCCTGCTCGAGTCGCTGGCCATTGTCGGTATCTTCGTGCCGGGCATCGTGTTGCTGTTCATCGTCGGTGCGGTGGTCGGCCTGGATGGCGGGCTGTTTCTGGCCTGCTGGATGGCCGCTGCGTTTGGCGCCCTGGTGGGCGATGGCATCAGTTACTGGCTGGGCTATCGATACAGCGATCGTATCCCGCGCATCTGGCCGCTGAGTCGGCGTCCTGACATGCTGGCGGCCGGTCAGACCCTGTTTGCCCGGCATGGTGGCAAGGGCGTCTTCATCGGTCGTTTCATCGGTCCAATCCGGCCGGTCGTGCCATTGCTGTCGGGCATGATGGCGCTCAGGCCCGCGGTGTTCCTGTTCTTTGCCATTCCCGCCTGCCTGCTCTGGGCGCCCCTGTACCTGCTGCCCGGCATGTTGTTCGGCGCCTCGCTGGAACTGGCCGCCGAATTTGCCGGCCGCCTGGCCATGGTGGTGCTGGTGCTGGTGCTGGGGACCTGGTTCATTGTCTGGCTGACCCGGGTGATCTATGAATACACCGCCCGACGCAGTGGCTGGTGGCTGAAAGGGTTGATTCGCTGGGGCAGTGATCACCCGTTGTTCGGTCGTCTGGTCGGCCCCTTGTTCGAGCCCGGCGGGCGCGAAGTGATCTCGGTGGCCATGCTCGGCATGCTGCTTGTGATCTGCCTGGCGGCGTTGCTGATCATGTTGATCATGGCGCCGTTCGCCGAACCCACCCTGGACCTGGAACGGCATCTGGCCGGCTGGGCGATGAGTCTTCGCAACCATTTTGCCGATCCCTTCTTCGTGGCCGTGGCGCTGGCCGGTGGTGTGCCGGTCACCATGCTGCTGGCTGGTGTCATGACCCTGATGCTGGTCGCGGTCGGTCGCAACAATGCGGCCTGGCATTGGTTGGTGGCGATTGTCGGTGGCTGGTTGCTGGCCGAGATCCTCAATGCGCTGACCGGATTGATGGTGATCCAGCCGGATTTCATGCCGTCGCTGGGCGAGGCGCCACATCGAGGTTTCACGCTGGTCGTGGTCGTATTCGGTTTCTTTGCCGTGATGCTGGCCAAGGATCTTGCCGCCAGGCGGCGCAAGTGGCCGTACCTGGTGACCTCGGCACTGCTGGGGCTGATCGGGTTTGCTCACTACTACCTCAGCCTGGCTTCTCCGCTGGGTCTGCTGACCGCGCTGGCCCTGGGCCTGGGCTGGACGGCGCTGGTTGGCATTGGTTATCGCCAGCGCGCCGCTGCCGGGCAGTATCCGTTGCGCATGGCCATGCTCTTCTATGCACTGGCGATCGCCGTGGCGGTGGTCAATGTACGAACCGGACATGATGAGCTGATGGATGCCACGCGCCTGACTCAGCCCGAGCGTGAACTGAACCTGCAGAATTGGAAGGACTCGGATTGGCGGGATCTGCCCGAACGCGTCTCGCGCTTCGGCAGCCTGGAGCGGGCGCGATTTGATTTTCAGATCGCGGCTGATCTGACCCGGGTCGAGAACACCCTGGCCGATGCCGGCTGGGAGAGGGTCGAGCAGGCCGGGTTGCGAGCCATTGGATCGATGCTGATGGCGCCGGCCGATATCGAGCGCCTGCCGCATCTGAGCCGGGATTTCCTTGGCCGGCCCGATCAGCTCATCATGCGTCGGGTCGATGATCAGGGTGAAGTCGCATTGGTTCGATTCTGGTCATCCGGTGCGCGAATCGATGAACCAATGGCGCCCATCTGGGTCGGCCAGGTGCGCCAGGTCAGGCCGGTTTCGATCATGGGGATCGGGCGCTGGCAGGAAATCGACCAACAGCGAGATCAGGCGCTCGAGCAACTCGACAGCGCGCTGGCTGACGACTGGCGGATCAAGGTTTCAGAGGTTTTCCGGCTTTACGCCGACGACTCGTTGTCCAACGCCGAGTCGATCATGTCGAGCAACGCGTCCAGGCGTTGATGGGCATCGGTCATTTCGAGCAGATTCTGGGCGCGTGGCAGATCGATTGGCAGCACCGCGGCCAGACCGAATCCCAGGCTGACGGCATCCTCGGCGTCGGCGCTGACCTCGGCGCTCAGCTCCTTATGGCTTTGAATCTCGCGCATCAGGGCCTGCAAGGCGCCGTGGTGCGGGGCTATCGCGGCGGCCGGTAGGTCCTTGAGCCAGTCGACCTGGCCGATCAACAGGCCGTTGTCGCGAGCGGTGGTTGATCGCACCACGAAGCGTCGCTGTCCCCGGCATTCGATGCCAAGAAGGCCGTCTTCCAGGGTCGCGAAATCCTGGATGATCGCTTCGGTCCCGATGCGCGCATGGCCGCCAAGCTCGGCCGGGTCGGTATCCATGCGCCAGACCACCCCGAAGCCGGTTTCATTGCGAAGGCACTCGCGCACCATGTCCAGATAGCGTGATTCGAAGATGCGCAGGGGCAATCGCGCGCCCGGAAATAGCACGGTTGACAGCGGGAACAGGGGCAATGGTGCGGTCATTGCGATTGTGCGGATTGTTCCTGCAAGGCCTCAACCAGGCGACGCGAGGCATTGTCGAAGCCGCGATTGCTCATGAACACGACATGATCGCCCGGGCGCGCGGCATTGACCAGGTCGGCGACCAGGTTGGCGACCTGGCGGCGCGGACGTCCGTCGCCATCAAGCCGGGCCAGGACTTCCAGGGGATCCCAGTCCATGGATTCGGTGGTCTTGAACCAGACGTGATCGGCCGCGGTCAGCGCCGGGGCCAGGTCGTTGAAGTGGTGGCCGGCGCGCATGGTGTTGCTGGCCGGTTCCAGGGCGACCAGGATGCGTGCATTGCCAACACTGCGGCGCAGGCCTTCCAGGGTCAGGCGAATGGCCGTCGGATGGTGGGCGAAATCATCGTAGATCCGGATGCCGGCGATTTCGTTGATCAACTCCAGGCGCCGCCGCACGCCCTTGAATTTCTCCAGCGCTTCAACCGCCCTGGCCGGGTCGACACCGGTTGCCTGGGCCGCCGCCACGGCCGCCAGTGCGTTGAGCGCATTGTGTCGGCCGCTGATCGCCCAGTCCAGTTCAGCGATTGTCTCGCCGTCATGTATAAAGGCCAGCCGGCGCGCCGAGGGCTCCAGGAGTCTGACCTGCCAAGGCGCCTGGTCGTGATCGGCCAGCGCAAAGCCCGATGTCGGGGTCCAGCATCCCCAGTTGAGCGCTTCGCGCAGGTTCGCATCCGCTACATGGGTGACGATGCGACCGTTGCCCGGAATCGTGCGGATCAGGTGGTGAAACTGGGTCTGGATGGACTTCAGGTCGGGAAAGATGTCGGCGTGATCGTATTCCAGATTGTTGAGAATGGCGATTTCGGGCCGGTAGTGGACGAACTTGGAGCGCTTGTCGAAAAATGCGGTGTCATACTCATCGGCCTCGACCACGAACCACTCATCGCCGGTCCTGGCCGACAGGCCGAAGTTGATCGGCACACCGCCAATGAGAAAGCCCGGCTTGCGCCCGGCATGATCGAGAATCCAGGCCAGCATGCTGGCCGTGGTGGTCTTGCCGTGAGTGCCGGCCACCGCCAGCACGCGCCGCCCGGACAGGTAGTTCTCGCCCAGCCAGCGCGGGCCCGAAGTGTAGGGCAGGCGTGCATTGAGGACATGCTCGACTGCCGGATTGCCGCGGCTCAGGGCATTGCCGATCAGCACCAGGTCTTCATCACCGTCGAAGTGGCCGGGATCATAGCCCTCGAAAACAGTAATGCCCAGCTCATCGAGCTGGGTGCTCATCGGCGGATAGACGTTTTCATCCGAACCGATCACGGTGTGTCCATCGGCGCGCGCCAGCGCCGCCAACCCGCCCATGAAGGTGCCGCAAATCCCCAGAATATGAATTTTCACAGTGGTCCGGCCAATGTGGTGATCAGGAACAATGCCAGGGCGAACAGTATCACGGTCAGTGCCAGCGCGGATGAAAACGCGATATCGAGCGCATTTCTCCAGATGTGGGCGTCAACTGAAAACGACCAGAAGAAGATCAACAGCAGCATCAGGGCCAGCACCATCGACGGTTCATTGCCTGCGGCCTGACTCAACGGCAGACTGATGCCCGACAACAGCGCACTGGTTCCGAACAGGGCGCTGAGGGTCTGCGGGTAGCGTTCCGGGCGCTTTCGCCAGGCCAGCAGTGCGCGCGCCGCGATCAACGGAATGGCAATGGCGATCAGCAGGGCCAGGATCGGGTTGCCCTCGATCTCGCGCACAGCCAGGCTGATGGCGGTCACCATGACATACAATGCGATGCAGATCAGTAGTGTGCTACGCCCGGGCGGCAGATCCTGCGGACCCAGACGCAGCATCACGATCGCCCCCAGCCGAGTCAGAAGATTGAGCATGAGAGTCCTTTCATGAGTCGCCACTCGCCCGATGCGCCGAATCCGGAGGTCCTGGTCGATCGGCATCTTGATGTGATGGGATCATTGTGTCCCATTCCAGCCATTCGCACGAAACAGATCCTCGATGAAATGCCCCCCGGGCAAGTCCTGGAGGTGAGGGCCAGCGATCCGCTGGCCGAAATGGACCTGGCGATTGTCTGCCAGAGGGGCGGTCATGAACTGCTCGAATCCGACAGCAGCGGCGAGTGCGTACGGGTGCTGATCCGCGTGGCATCGCCGGACGAGGGCTGATCAGCGCCTATTGTTTTCGATCGCCTCTGCCAGACGCTGATTGATGGCTTCAATCGAACCCATGCCGTCGACCTCGACCAGCAATCCCCGGGATTCGTAGTGACCGGCCACCGGGGCGGTTTGCTCGCGATAGACCCTGAGGCGATTGCGGATGACCTCTTCGGAATCATCCGACCGGCCTTCCTCGGCAGCCCGCCCGGCCAGCCGCTGGATGATCTGTTCCTCGTCGACCGTCAGTGACAGTGCGATCTGGACGGGCAGTTCCAGACGCTCCAGCAGTGCATCCAGCGCTGTGGCCTGGGACAGGTTGCGCGGATAGCCATCGAGAATGTAGCCGGGTCGCACATCGCTGTTACCGAGTCGCTCCTCGATCAGCCCCAGCATCAGTTCATCGGAAACCAGTTCCCCGGCATCCATGGCGGCCTTGGCCTTGAGGCCCAGCGGTGTTCCTTCCGCCACGGCGGCACGCAGCAGATCGCCGGTGGAGATATGAGGCACGCCCAGCCGATCCTTCAGCAATGCCGCCTGGGTTCCCTTGCCGGAGCCGGGCGGTCCCAAAAGTACGATTCGCATGTTTTATTGTCCGGGTTCAGGTCAAACGGATAAAGCTACTCGGGATGGGGTGGGGTGTCAATGGGATGGGGTGGTAAAAGGTGAAAGGTGAAAGGTGAAAGG
>SL_3KL_010_SEDDRAFT_10002764_pt1 | contig 15994 bp, 14 predicted proteins | sample SodLakKL_010_SED_2_FD_10381 | JGI IMG/M metagenome (IMG submission 10381) | reverse complement strand
CCCAGCTTGAAACTGTCACTGTAATACGGTTGAGGTTTTTTGCGTCTATTTTTCATCGGTTGACTCCAATATTTGTGTCAACCTATTTCAGTATAAGACCCCCTTTCCCGCTCTCAATTCAATCAAGCTCAAAGTTAACGCTTTGGGCTTTTTTTGTTTCTGAATCTGAATTAAAGCAGATCTTCACCTTGGCAAGGTGAGGGTTGATCTTTAAAAATTGGAGTTAACTCCTTAAAACTTTTTTGTCATAATCTTCGAGTCACTCCAAGATTTATAACATGCTTACCTATTCACCTATTCACCTATTCACGAATACAGCGGATGGAATATCCCGATCTCACTGCAGATTCTTCCCGGTAGATTGCCGTGCTGTTATAGTATAGTTCTCTGTTGAACAGCTCTTCATCCTCATTGGTTGTAATTGTCCAAAATTTACCAATCTCACCTGATGTCACTTGAAAAATTCCCGTTGAATCACGACTACCACCCGGAAAGGCTGTAAAATTGTAATCATCCGAAGCGCCGGAATTAGGGAAATTCCAAAACTGGGTTCCCGGCTGCTTTAACATACCGCCGATATTCTGTTCAGCCCCTCTCGCTCCTGTTTCATCAAGCTCATCCTGAGGCATTCCGAGAGTATTTTCGAGCTCAGCCCAATCTTCGTCAGTGGGTACACGCCAGCCGGCCGGGCATACATTTCTCTCGTCAAGGGCGGCAAAACCGTTATATAATTTGCCAAATGTTTCACCGTTGGCCGGATCATTCTGATAATAACTCCATGCCCCGCTATTTTGTATTGCCCAGTCGTTTTCACTATGAGTGATCTGGTCACCCTCCTGATAGCGCGTTGTACGCAGATTTTCGCCCATCCAGGCCTGATCTCCGATTTCAACCACACTATAGATGTTTCCGTCAATGTCGGCCAGTTTTGTGGTAAACATCTGTGATTCACCGTATCCAATCCCAGCTTCGGAAATAGCATAAGCCCTCACATAATACGTGCTTTCAGGCTCAAGGCCAGTAATGGTAACGGTGTACGTATCATTGGCAGTGTCATCTGCGATCACACAAAGATCATCAAGTCCCGGCATATCTGTTTCTGCAAAACAAACGCCGCGCTCATCAATCGGGTAAGCCTTTTCGTCCACAATTGTAGCCGTTACATCCGCCGAGTTAGATGTAATATTTGTCACCGTATCGGTACGTACCTCCGGCACCTGTCCCACAAATATGGCGGTGAGCTCAATATTTTCTGTTACAGATACCTGTATCGGGTTTTCATCGGTCATCACATAGCCGTCCCATCCAGTAAATTCCCAGCCCTCTTCGGGTATGGCGGTAATTTCCACCTCCGATTCAAACAGGAATCCGTTCTCTGTTTCGGTACCTGATATCAACTCTGTTTGTACATTTCCTTCACCTTCAGTGTCGATATCAACTGTAAATTCCTCCCGTTCAAAATTACCCACAATGGTTTTGTTGCCATTCATGGTCAGGCTGAATGGATTATGAGAACCTGTAAAATCGCCTTCCCAGTTTATAAATCTCCAACCTTGGTTGGGAATGGCCTCAACTTCAATATCTGTATCTCTGACATACACCGTATCATCGGGCACCACTCTTCCGCCCTGTTCGGGCTGTGCAATTGTCGTTAATTGATAGGTTCTGAGGAACGTGGCCGTTACCTCTTTGGGGTCGTCAACCGTAATGATTTCCGGATTTTCTTCACTTTCAAGATCACCACTCCAGTGAGAGAAAATCCAGTTTTCATCTGCTATTGCGGTCAATTCAACAACCGTTCCTTCCGGGTAATCGGTGGTTTTGGGCTGAACAACCTGCTGTTCTACTTCCCCTTCGCCTGTAATATTTATGGTGAGTGGATACTCAATTCGTGTGAAGACTGCCGTCACAGTGGTTTCCCCGTCAACAGTAACGACTGCCGGATTCTCATCGCCATCAAGATCACCCTGCCATCCGTCAAAGTCCCACCCTTCATCCGGGATGGCTGTAAGCTCAACCATCGTTCCGTGCGGATATTCGGTTGTTTTTTGCTGCACAATCTGTTCGGAGACACTTCCTTCCCCAATTGTTTCGATGGTGAGAGGATAATCTCTTTTTTCAAAAATTGCGGCAATGTCTTTATCGGAATCAAGCGTAATAATCACCGGATTATCCGTTCCTTCATGATCTCCCTCCCACCTGACGAACATCCAGTGTTGATTCGGAGTAGCTGAAATTTCAAGTGTGCGGTCGGCATCAAACTCACCATCAGACGGAGTTACCATACCGCCTTCCTGAGGCACCGGAGTGATGGATAACTGATACGTTTCATCGCCGGATGAACTGCACGATTGGAAAAAAATAAGAGCTGAAAAAACAAGAAATATAGCTAGCCGCATGAGATATTTTTAGATTCCGTCTATATCCGCTAAATTACCTGAATTCGAACTAAAACCACAAAGAAATTTGCAATTTCCAGTCTGACTGATCATTAGTTCGATTGATTGCTTTTTTTTAAATTCAGGGTAGATAAATTATTGAAAACTTCTTGCTAATTGAGTTTAATGCAAAGCTTTGTTGAAAGAAATTTGATTCAGCCTTAATATATTCTTACATATGATCTGAACCAAGAGTTTAATAAATAGACCAAACATTACTTTCTCGAATAGTTAAACAATACATCAACACTTTCTCTACTGAATTATGATGAATTCAAATCTGATTTTTAACCTGCTTCAAATTTCCGGTGATGTGCCTCTGAGTGAAGAAAAAATGGCACAATCACTTACAGTTACCTTTCATCCTCCGCACAAACAAAGTAAACGCCTCAATAAATTTGTAGATATTTTTAAACAAAATCTGATTGACCTCGGGGTGAAGGTGCTTCCCTATGAAGAAGCTTTAAACGATGACAAGAAAGTGAAACCGGGAATTGTTATCATCGAACAGGGTGAAGGAGAAAATGACAAGCTTGCCATACGAAAAGTTTCCAGTCTGTACGACAATCCGGTAGTAGCCATTTTTGACGAAAAACCACCTATCCCCGAAAATCCCACACTTCAGGAAACGCTCGACAGCATTGTGGGAGTACTGGCATGGAATCTGACACACGTTCCTATTTTTGTTGAAGAAGAAAAGTGGACGATCTGTACGATGAACGGCGCTGTAATTGAGTGTGGTGATTGGAGGGCACCCCGTCAGGATATCCTCTACTCACTCGTGCCCAAACTTTCTGCACAGGTGGTGCCGCCCAGCCGCGATGAAATTGTGTACAGGGAAGGAATCTTCGACCCGATTGAACTGGGTTATGAGAAGTTTATCCAGGATTTTATGAGTGCAGCCAAAGTTTGGCACGATAACGGACTGATGCTCGCACACACTTCAATCGAAGATCTGAAATACCGTAACCGTTTTTATAAACGAATTGTATCCAAATATCTCGATCACCGAACCGGCATGAGTTACGGATTTATGGTGAAACAACTCCCAACGGAAATTGAACCAGCCATAGAACTAAAAGATGCGCCATCAAAGCTGAACGGTTCACAATGGGAAAAACAGAAAACTCGCACAATTGACGACGAAACATATCTGCTTGTGAAGCTGTTTGAACGAGACTGGATAGTAAAAATTCCGGATGTGTGGCTCTTGTCAACCCGGTCAGGCTGCAATAAAACCAACCTGAAACCGGATAAAGACATTTTGAAACTGGGCCTGTATGAAGGCAAAATAACGATTGATACACCTGCAAACCTCACTAAAGAAGAGTGCCGGCCTTCTTATGATACCTATGCCATTCTTGCACATGCCGTTGGCAATGTTATCACCGCCAGTATTTTGAAAACAGTTGCTCCCGACTCTATTTTCCACCGATGCCTGGAAAATGACGGGCTGTCAGTATCTCACTGGCACGGATATCCCAACAAAGATTTTCCACTCGATGGATATATTCTGCACGGAAATGAAAATCCACCGGTCTCTTGCTCAACTCCCCAATCTGCAGCATATGCATTTATCGGTAAACTGAAAGCCTTGTCGGAATATAAATCGGATCTGAATCAATATCGCGGAGATATCCATGTGGAGCCGCATCATGGCACGAATATTACGGGATGCCTGACAATTACTGAAACTGCCAGGTATGTGGATGAAATGCACAAACACTCCCTGGTATCGGAGCATATGGACAGTGAATAGTTGAATTTTAGCCACTTCGATAGTCAGAAGGTTTAAAGACTTTGCTGGTTCTGCCGTTGCAAATACACAAATGACGCAATTGGAATATGCGGAAATTGTTTGTGTAAACGGTTTACCATTTCAACAGCAATTTGCCCGCAGTGTTGTTACCATGAGTTTTACCAATAAAAGCTCACACACTTTCAGAAACTATCAAATTGCCTTCAGATAAAGTTATAGACTTTTATCCGGGACAAATCGTAACAGTTTGATAATGATGAATTGTTTAATTTGGCACAAAAACATTCACTACACATTCTCAAAATGATATCAGGCTGGCTGAATAATCTTGAAAAAGAACTGGAACAGAACTCTCCAAAACGCCACGAAGAGCCTCTCGAAACCCTGGCCTCCTGGATTGCAAAGCAAAACAAAAACGGAAAGAAAGCCAGGTTGAATTTTATCTGTACTCACAACTCCAGAAGAAGCCAGTTTGCACAGGTCTGGTGCTCAATGGTACAAAGTTATCTCGGCCTGGACATGGCAGAGAGCTACTCTGGCGGAACGGAAGTTACAGCCTGCAATCCAAGGGCCATCGAGGCCCTGAGGCGCACCGGATTGGAGGTTGAACATAAGAAAAGCAACAATCCGGTTTATACGGTCAGAGACAATCCGAATTCCGCTGTTGTTCAATTGTGGTCTAAAGTTTATGACGATAAAAACAATCCGGGTGGAGAGTTTGCCGCTGTAATGACCTGCGATCACGCCGATGCCAATTGCCCCTTCATTCCGGGAGCTGCCATTCGGGTGCCGCTCACCTACAAAGATCCCAAATATGCGGATGATACCCCGGAAGAAAAGGGTGCATACGATCATACTTGTAAACTGATAGCATCTGACATGCTTAGACTTTTTAAACTTGCTAAATCCAAAAGCTAAAATTCAGGCCTCTCCTGCCCCAAAAACTGATTGAAATTCCGTATACTTCCTTTTCTTGTTTTTGGAACCAATCATTTAAAACCCAATGAACAAACGCAATTCAGAGAAAGAGAAATGGGTCAATCTGGAAGAGACCACAGAACTTCAATTACAATTTGAAAAACGGAACGGATTGCTGCCGGTAACGGTACAGGAGAGCTCTACCGGTGAAATTCTGATGATGGCATCCGTAAATGAAGAAGCCTTGAATCACAGTATCAAAAAGAGACAGGCGGCATTCTGGAGCACCAGCAGAAACGAACTTTGGGTTAAAGGTTTAACATCGGGCAATATGATGCTGGTCGATGATATTCTGGTTGATTGTGATCAGGATGCACTAATTTACCGCGTAACACTCGAGTCAGGAGGAGTCTGCCACACCAAAAATAGTGAGGGTTCACACAGAAAGTCGTGTTTTTACAGAAAACTGAATTTGGAAGACCGGAAACTCGAATTTAAATAGATCCAGTCCGGGTCATCATCAATTGTAGCCCCGGTATGTGAAGGAGAGCAACCCATCTTTTTTTAAAAGTTGCTGAAATAGAAAGGGTCAAAAAATCCCAGATAGTAAGCCATTTCTTTGATGATTCCGGCCGTAAACTTTTAATCAGTCCGATACTGAATCATCAGATATTCCTGTATATCTGATTTGACAGTCACTCCAAGCACCTCTTTTACAATCTGATTCAGATATTTGAGTGAAATATTCATCAATTCTGACTATCTCGATTTCAACCAAAAATCAATTTCAGAAAACACTCCATTAAAAAATCAATTTCCATTTTGGATTTCATCAATCGGAAAGCTATGTTTTTGTGAATAACCTGAATGCTGAACACCGACAAAAAACATGCACACACTCTCTTTTGATCACTATACCATTAAAGTGGACGACCTGGCAAAAAGTTCAAAATTTTACATGGACATTCTCGGATTGAAGGAGATTGAAAACCGTACCCGAAAAGAGTATATCCGGTGGTTTTCGATAGGCAACGATCAAGAATTACATCTTGTAGAAGGCGACAATTCGCAGATAAAAACAAATATTGGTGTTCATATTGCTTTTAGGCTCGCCCATTTTGATAAGTTTATTGATCATCTGAAAGAAAACAACATCACCATCCACAATTCGAAAGCAAAAGCCGGTAATATTACTGTTCGAGCAGATGGGATCAGGCAGGTTTATTTTTATGATCCGGATGGCTACTGGATTGAGGTAAACGAAGCTGCAAATCCAGAACTTTAAAGTTGCGGATTTTTTTTGATTATAAACTGCCCCGAATAACAGACTTTATTTATAAACTGACTAACAACTTGAACCTTACCTAACAAATCATGAGTATTCTTCGAATTATTTTAGCCATTTTGCTGCCTCCTGTGGGAGTTTTCTTAACCGTAGGTATCCGTGGTGCTTTTTGGCTGAATATTTTGCTTACAATTCTCGGATATTTGCCGGGAATCATTCATGCCGTGTGGATTATTGCGAAAAATGACTAACCAAAACTTCATATCCGAATGGAATTAAAAAACAAAACCGCCATTGTTACCGGGGCCAGCCGCGGAATTGGCCTTGCCATCTCTGAAGCACTCATCAACCAGGGAGTGAACGTAGCCGGTTTGAGCCGAACACCGCCTGATGAATTTACTCACCCCCTGTATCATCATTTCGAAACAGATTTGACTCTGGAAACTTCGGTTAATCAGGCATTTCGAAATCTGACTCACAAATTTGGGCAAAGTATTCATTTTTTGGTGAACAATGCCGGATTGGGTTATCGCGGACCGATGGAAACCATGCCGCCTGATAAATGGCGATACCTTTTTGATTTGAATGTTCACGGTATTTTCTACATCTCCCGATTGGTTATTCCGCTGATGAAAGAGCTTGAAACCGGTCACATCATAAATATATCATCAGGGGCCGGAACGAATGGAATCCCCGAAATGAGTGGCTATTGCGGTACCAAGCATGCAGTCGTCGGGATTTCCGGGGCCCTGCACCAGGAACTCCGTGATTTCGGTATTAAAGTAACCTGCCTCTCACCTGGTTCGGTTGATACCGGTTTCTCATCGTCCAAAAAGAATAAACTTCAGCCTGAAGATCTGGCTTCTTCGGTAATTCATATTCTTGAATGCCCGCAAAATTTTCATTACACCGACATTCAGGTACGTCCTCTTCAGCCAAATAAAATGGATTGAATTTAAGACCTTGGCATGAAAGTTTGACCGACATGTATGCCACGGATAAGATGAGCTTTACATCAAATTAATTCAGTACCTGCTGATGGATTGCCATAGTCTTTCTCTTTTCACCTCAAAAAAGCCCTCAAATGGCATTTTGATAATGATTTTTCGCGATACCAATAATTGCTTAAATTATTAAGGTAAATGATTGTAATTTTATTTTTTATTTATCCCACTCCTTAACTTTCAATCATCTCATTATCCCTCAATCTATTCACTAACATCACCTAAAAAAGTTCTTGCAAAAACATGATTTGCACATATTGACCGGTGCCGGTAAAACTGCTTTATTACAGTAGAATCAGCAATCATCTAACGGTGAGTAGCTGATTCAGGTCAGTGCGTTTTTAGTTTGGCCAAGTCTGAGTGTAAAAATTCAGACCTCCGCTATCTGGCGGTAAGTTAAACTGTAAAACAAGCTGAAACCGGAGCCTTTTTTTCAGGAAAAAGAGCTGTCGGCCCGGATGATGCGGACTACGGTCTGCAACATCTTGTAAGGTGTACGGCATGCATACAAGCATGACGGTTACTTGCCGAAGACTCCCTGGAAGAAAGGCTTTATTTTTTTATGCACTTCCAACAAATCATAAACCCGGCAACGGGATATCCTCATCAAAACCGGTTCAGAATTAAAGCAAAGAAATCCGTACACATTGTAAAATGTACGGATTTTGAAATCAGGTAAATCGGGTAACTCCCGGCATGGCCACTTCCAGGGCCGTAGCGTCTGGAATATTATCCCAGTCTGGATGGTCAGGGCCAAGTTTTTTTGTTGAATTCATGGCATCTTCCCATGTAACTCTTCTGCCGGTATATGCAGCCATCCGCCCCATTATAGCCAGCATAGTGCTGTTTGCCATTAATTCACCGTCATTAACAGGCCGGCCATTACGAATCGATTCAAACAGTTCATCGTGCTGAGTTTGATACATATCGTTGATCGGGCCATCATATTCCCACGGGTTGGAGCCGTTGATACTGTACTCAATCCCCGAAGCAAGCGCCCGCCCAATGCCTTCGCTGCCAAAAACTTCAGCTTTATAACTGTTTTCGCAATTGGGTTGCTGGCGGCTGAAATGGAAGCCTTTCGCTCCATTCGCATATTCGTAGGTTATAGCAAAGTGATCATAAATATTACCAAATCGGGCATCCGTTCGTACCTGACGCCCGCCTGTTCCAATTACACTCACAGGCATTTCATCACCCATAGCCCACGACATAAAATCAACACTGTGAACCGCCTGTTCCACGATATGATCACCTGAAATCCAGTTGTAGTACAGCCAGTTTCTTAATTGATATTGCTGATCACTCCAGTCAGGCTGACGGTCTCGAAACCAGAGAGAACCAGTTAAATAGGTATTGTAAACAGTTCGAATTTCACCCAAGGCGCCATCGTTAATCTGGCCGAAAAATGCACGTTTGGCGTTATGATATCGCCAGCAAAAACCGGATACAATCGAAAGATCTTTCTCTTTTGATCTTTTCACTGCATCAAGAATTTTTCGAATTCCGGGTGCATCCACAGCAACCGGTTTTTCACAGAAAATGTGAACGCCGGCATCCACGGCATACTCCAAATGAGCCGGCCGAAATGCCGGAGGCGCGGCCAACAGCACAACATCCACTCCGGAATCAATCACTTTTTGATAATTGTCGAAACCTGAAAACCTTCTCTCCTCGGGTACGTTGATTTTGTCGGCATGCCGATGAGTTAATTGTTCAACTGAACGCTCGATTTGATCGGGAAACAGATCGCCCAATGCGGTAAGTTCAACATTCGGATCTGCACTAAGCGCCTGATTTGCAGCGCCGGTCCCGCGGCCTCCGCAACCAACCAGACCCACTTTTAATGTATAATCCGGGCTGACAGCTGTTCCGGTGGCAGCTGCGGATGCAACCATTGCACCTTCACTTGCTGAACAAGCACTGAGAGGGACCACACTGCCGGCCATTGCTAATCCTGTTAATTTCAGAAATTCTCGTCTGTTGTGTTTTTTCATGCTAAAGAAATTTTCAATGTATTATTTGATGTGATATTTATAACACCACAATTGACCAATCAAGGAAAGAGATCGAATAAACAGATGATATATACTCATTTTTAACGAACCATCACTTAATAATGTAACGTTATCGTGTGTTAAATCCTGTAAACATCTTGCAAATAAAAATGTTGTTGTGCAAATCTCATGTTTAGATTTTCCGGGCAAAGGCATAAATGCCATTTCCTTTTTTATTTTTTGTATATAAATCAGCCAGATTCATCACCAAACAAAAAGGCAAAATGATCGGGTAATAAACCATCAACGGAATCATTGCCAGAAAACTGATATTTGACAACCAAATCATCGGCCATTTCACCGACAAAATCCACGCTCGTCTGCCCCATTTCCCATAGGTATAGTGGGTTTTAACGGGCAGCAGATCGGCCTCCATTAATTTTTTTTCGATTTCGGCTTTTGAATATCCGGTTCGTGCGTGTTCTCCAACAAACGTTCCTTCTGTTCCGGCATCATCTTCCGAATAATGTGAGGGTGAATGCATCAGAAAATAGCCGTCCATTTTCAAAGATCTGCTCAGATTTTCAATCACTCTCACATCGTCTGCAATATGTTCGAGCACATCAATACAAAGCACAAAATCGTACTCATCCGGTTTTTCATATTCAAGCAGATCGGCCTTTTTAAATTCAATACGGCCCCTGTTAATTTCTTTGTTAAAATACCGCTGATTATCCAGCAGATAGTCTTCTTTTACGTCGATTGAGTGTATTCTAACATTCCTGAACGTTTCGAGCAGAAATCGGTCGTACTGACCAAAACCGCAACCGGCATCAAGCAGCTGCCATGTTCCTTTTTGATCCAGCTCCTCTCCTTTTTCTTTTAGCATACGCCGGATGTGCCAGCTTCTCAGAAAAAACAGATCAAGCAGAAAGTAGAAAATTCTTCTTAACCTCTGGGAATTTCTGACAATTCTTGCAAATTTGTTTTTAACGGGATCGTAATCAATTTTGCTCATAACCCGGCTTTTTCATCGATCTCGGGGTTTTGATATTTTACCTGCCAGCGATTTATCAGCTCTCCGAGAAAACCGATTGAGAAAAATTGTACACCAACTAAAATCAGCAAAATACCAAGAAACAACAGTGGTCGATTCGCCAACGGCTCTCCCAAAAAGATTTTGATGTAGGCCAGATATGCACTGATGCCGCCTCCCACCAAAAGAAAGAGAATACCGATAGAGCCAAAAAAATGCATGGGCCGCTGCATATACCGGCTTACAAACAGCAGGGTTACAAGATCTAAAAACCCGTTTAAAAAGCGTGAAATCCCGAATTTAGTTTTACCATATTTTCGGGGATGGTGTTTCACCACCTTTTCCCCGATTTTATCAAAGCCTTGCCATTTAGCCAGTAGAGGCACATAGCGGTGCATTTCGCCGTAGAGATAGATACTTTCGATTACTTCGCGCTTATACCCCTTCAGCCCACAATTAAAATCATGCAGATTGATGCCTGTTGTAAAGCGGGTTACGGCATTGAAAAACCGGGAGGGAACCGTTTTTGAGACAGGGTCGTGCCTTTCTTTTTTCCAGCCACTTACCAAATCGCAGTTCTGTTCCAGCATTTCAAGGAGAGCGGGAATTTCGAAGGGATCATCCTGCAAATCGGCATCGATGGTTACCACATACCGGCCACTCACTACATTAAAACCTGCCTGTAGTGCATCACTTTTACCGTAATTTCTGCGAAACCGTAAGGCCTTCACATTATCACTTTTCTCACAAAGTGCAGAAATCTTTTCCCAGGAACCATCAGTCGATCCATCATCCACAAAAATGATTTCGAATGAGTAATCTTGCAGAGCTTCTTTCAATTTATCATATAGCTCATCAATTGACTGTACCTCATTCAAAAGCGGAACCACTACACTTACGTCTGTAGTGTTTGATTTTGACAAAACTTCTTCCCTATTTGTTTTTAGTTCGTGCAAAAGCTTGCAAGTTTCTTAAATTTCCTTAACATAAGAATGTTTTTGGTTGATCAGCAATGCATTTTACTTATTGTTGCACTTACTTATATCCCGTACAGAAACCCTGAGTCCGTTCTTCTGTTCAAACGCAATAGGTTCTGCATACAGAATCAAACATTTTTATCTGTAATAACAAAAAATAACAGATTTCGACATTATGAAGAAATTGTATTATTCAATTGGTGAAGTCAGTAACATTACTGATGTGGAAGCTCATGTGCTCAGATACTGGGAAACGATTTTTAAAGAACTTTCGCCGCGAAAAAACAAAGCCGGGAACCGGACCTATCGCGAAGAAGACATCACCCTTATTCTGAAACTGAAAGAACTGATCCAGGAAAAAAAGTACAGCACCGCCGGTGCACAAAAGTTTTTAAATAACGAGACTACCACCAGCGAACCTGCTTCACAAAAAGATAACATACCACACGAAATACAAAAAGATTTAAAAGAGATCCGAATGTTTTTGGGCAAATTGTCGGAAAAATTATAATTCCGGTGCCGGTTCTGCTGTTCCAGAAAAGCCTGTTATCAGCATGTAGAGAAGTTCTCCGCAAATCAGGATAGCTACACTCACCAGATGCAGTACCTGGAGTATGCCCGGCATATCAAGCCGTTCCAGCCCAATTCCGATAAATATTTGCATAAATATCAAAATGGCAATAGCCCATCCCAATACCTTCAAATTTTTTGGGATTTCTATTGCATTGCGATGTTGGTACAGAAGTAATACGGCAGCAAAAATTACCAGAAGCCACGAAAAACTGCGGTGAACTTCGTAGAGTATTCCCAGGGAACCGACCCACTGTTCGCGGGGCATTTCCATCACATTTTTAGCTACATCCACCGATTCCCGGACCTGAGTACCGAGCACCATTTGAGTCAGTGTCAGAAATAGAATAATTCCTGAAATCCAGAGCAAATTGCGTCTCAGTTTTGGGGAAAGAGTAATTTTCAACTCACTGTTCATTGCTCTGAATGTTGCGTAGAGCAGCGTGGCCAGAATAATCATCGCCATGATCATATGTAACGTAATCATACCCGCACTTAATCCCGAACGAACAACCTGTCCGCCAAGCCACCCCTGAAAAAGAACAAGCACAAAGGCCAGTCCAGATGTAATGAGAATCACCGGATCCTTTTTTCTGTACCGGAAAGAAAGAACAAATGTAGCTGTAATCAGCAGCCCGATCAGCACACCAACAAGCCGATTCACATATTCCAGCCAGGTATGCAGAGGATTGAATAATGAAGCGTCGTACTGAGCAGGTAAATCGGCCACATTTGTCGGTGGTATCCACATCCCGAAGCACTGCGGCCAGTCCGGACATCCCAACCCAGCACCGGCAGCCCGTACAAGCCCTCCTACAAATATCAATACAATTGTGGCTATAACCGTGGTGATAGCTGTTTTTTGATAGATATTTAATTTCATGCAAACAAGAGATTAAAGGTTACCGGCCTGAATTTTCAGAATCGATCAAGCTGAAAAGATAAATGTTTTTGAGAGAACAGAATTGGCAAATTTTTGGTTCTTTAAAAAGTGAAATACCGTATGATAAACACCTTTTTTGAATTGATTATTAATGTTACATATCAATTTCAAATTTGTTATTTTGACCGCGTTATAAATCAGCTCATTTCATGAACAGGATATCAACCGGAACTTTATCAATCAGGAACCTCGTCGGGGTAGTGAGTGACTATTACGAACTCACAAAACCGGGGATTACTTTTACAGTTCTCGCCAGTATGCTGATCGGTTTTTTGATGGGATCAGCCGGGGGTGTCAATTTTCCTATGATGTTTCACGCTATGCTGGGAACGTATCTGATTGCCGCCGGGACCGCTGCTCATAACATGTTTTTGGAGCGTGATTTAGACGGACTGATGAAACGAACCAGCCGGAGACCGCTGCCGGCCAGCCGAATTAACCCGCATCAAAGTTTTATTTTTTCAATGTCTATGATTGGCATTGGCCTGTTATATCTTCTTTTTATGGTCAATTTGGCAGCAGGATTGGTTTCTTTGGCAACTACAGTCATTTATCTGTTTGCTTACACACCGTTGAAACGCATATCTGCTCTGAACGTTTTTGTGGGTGCCATTCCGGGAGCATTACCGGTTGTTGGCGGCTGGGCAGCAGCCACCGGAACCATCTTTGAGCATGGAATGTGGATTCTTTTCGGTGTGATTTACTGCTGGCAAATACCTCATGTAATCTCCATCGCCTGGGTATGCAAAAACGACTATGAGCATGCCGGTTTTAAAATGCTCCCGAAAGCCGACCCATATGGCTGGAAAGCTGTTCTCTGGGTTTTACTACCTCTGGCTATTCTTTTCCCAACTGTTTATAAACTTTTTGCCATGGATCTGGTAAGCTGGTTTTATCTTGGTGGCGCCTTCCTCACCACAGCCTTTTTCTTCTATTTTGGTGTAAAATTTGCCATATCGAGAGACAAAACAACGGCAAAAGCGCTGATGTTTGCATCCTTTGTGTACCTTCCCCTTATCTGGATTTTTATTTTTGTCGACTGGATGATTTTATAAATCCAGGCGTCAAGAACTTTTTAAACTTCCTCTTATTCCATCGGGTATTTTCCGGGATTGGCATCGTGCATCATTTTATACACTTCTTCGAGTATATCTTCGGCGTTGGGTTTAGAAAAGTAGTCACCGTCTGATGCGTAAGCAGGCCGGTGAGCTTTTGCCGATAAACAGCGGGCGTCACAATCCAAATAGCGGAAGCCGCCATGCTCATCAACAACCTGTTGCATCATATAAGCGGTGGCACCGCCGGGCACATCTTCATCTGCAAAAAGAATTCGGTTGGTTTTTTTCAATGACTCGAGAATCACCCGGTTTTTATCGAATGGAAGCAGTGTTCGCACATCAATAATTTCTGCAGATATTCCAAGTTTCTCAAACTCTGGAAGCAGTGATTCTACAATATTCAGTGTTGATCCATACGAAACCAGTGTAATATCATCACCCTTATGAAGAATTTTCGGAATGCCGAGCGGCACAGTAAATTCACCCAGATTTACAGGCATTTTCTCTTTCAGGCGATAAGCATTTAGTGTTTCAACCACCAGCGCCGGATCATCTCCCTGCAACAGTGTGTTGTAAAATCCGGCGGCGTCCGTCAGGTTTCTCGGAACGCACACATGCACTCCCCGCACTCCATGGACAATCATCCCCATCGGTGAACCTGCATGCCAGATGCCCTCAAGCCGGTGCCCCCGTGTTCGCACGATCAGCGGATAGGCCTGACCGCCCTTGGTTCGATACCTCAGTGTAGCCACGTCATCGCTCAGCACTTGTAAGCTGTACAGCAAATAGTCGAGATATTGAATTTCAGCAATGGGCCTTAAACCGCGTAAAGAAAGCCCCATTCCCTGCCCCAGAATCGTTGCTTCCCGGATTCCGGTATCACTTACACGAAGTTCTCCATATTTTTCCTGCATCCCTTCCAGGCCGAGATTTACGTCACCCAGTTTGCCGGTATCTTCCCCAAAAACCAGGATATTGGGATATTTTGTGAACAGTGCATCAAAATTATTTCGGAGTACTTTTCGCCCGTCAGCACTTTTTGCATTTTCATCGTACTCCGGTGGTATCTCATCAACTAAAACCGGTGATTTGGGTGTTTCACTGTACAGATGTGAGTTGAAGCGGTCTCTGTTTAAATCATTCTGCCGAAGCAGCCAATCTTTCAGGTCACTTTTGGCTTCAGACTTCTCCCCGCGTACTTCCAAAAGAGCTCTGCGGCCTGTTGAAATAACATGCCGGCGGATGGGTTTTGATTTTCTTTCGAGATAATTCTTCAGCGATGTTAAACCATCCTGCCCGGAATGTGCTTCAATCAAATTCTCAAGATGATTTAACATCTCATTTTTTTCCTGAATAATCGGGTCCTGAAATGCTTTCCAGGCATTTTCCTGTTCGCGGTGCACATTTTCTTTGGCCTCTTGCTCCACCTTTTCCAGTTCTTCATCGCTGGCAATCTCTTCCGTAATCAGCCACTCTCTGAACTTTCGAAGGCAGCAGTGGTCAGATTCCCACTTCAGGCGTTCATCGCTTTTATATCGTTCATGCGATCCGGAAGTTGAATGGCCCTGTGGCTGAGTCACATCCTCTACATGAATTAAAACAGGAACATGGTCTTCTCTCGCAATGGTTGCGGCTTCATTGTAAACGGTAATCAGTTCTTCGTAATCCCAGGCTTTGGCAGAAATTATTTCGATGCCGGCTTCCCTCTGAGTTCGTTTGAAACCACGCATCACTTTGGAAATACTCTCTTTTGTGGTCTGATATTTTTTCGAAACGGAAATTCCATATCCATCGTCCCACACGGAAACCACCATCGGAACCTGCATCACTCCGGCCGCATTCATCGTTTCCCAGAAAATTCCTTCTGATGTACTGGCATCTCCAATGGTTCCCCAGGCAATTTCGTTGCCATTATTCGAAAAGTCTGCCCAGTCTTTCAGTTCACCATTGTGTCTGTAAATTTTGGAAGCCTGGGCAAGTCCCAAAAGACGAGCCATCTGACCGGCTGT
>SL_3KL_010_SEDDRAFT_10002763_pt1 | contig 15996 bp, 14 predicted proteins | sample SodLakKL_010_SED_2_FD_10381 | JGI IMG/M metagenome (IMG submission 10381) | reverse complement strand
TTTAACGACCATGCCTCGGTGTATGCCATCGTGACCATGGACGACAAATCGGGGAATATTTACCGGAGCGCTTTCGTGGAAGATGGCACCGCCGCCATCAACCTGCGCCTGCAAGCCCCCGGAGGCATCTACCAGGGAGACTCCGTAAGGATCAATCTGAAGGGGACCACCCTGGGCTCCTACCAGGGGATGCTGCAACTGGATGATGTGAACGTCGACCAAAACATTATCAAACAGGGCACCGGCAAATCGACAGAGCCCATGCCTGTCGGGGTTGGACAGATCGGCCCCGGGCACCAGGCCAGGCTTATCAAGCTGGATGGGGTACAGTTCAAAGCCGGGGATGCCGGACAGCCTTTTGCCGACAGCGAGAACCTTCTCGCCATGGACCGGGTCCTGGAGGATTGCTACGGTGAGACGGTCATTGTCAGGACCAGCGGCTATGCCAACTTTGCCGACCACCCTGTGCCCGAAGGGAACGGCTCACTCCTGGCGGTTGTATCGCAGTATCGCGACAATATGCAGCTCTACATAAGGCACATAGATGAAGTGAATCTGGACGGAGAGCGGTGCGATGACCAGAACGACATCGGGGACATCGATCCGGTAACATCCATTGATGAAGACTTTCAGGGGTATGCCAACTTCGACGAGATTGACCAGCATGGCTGGAACACCATCGCGGAAGAGGGAGGCAGAAGATGGATCTGCCGTATGTTCGACGGGAACCATTACGCCCAGGCGACAGCATTCAACTCCGCCGACCCCAACAACATCATGTGGCTGGTCACCCCACCGGTCGACCTGGACGCCATGGACAACCCGGTGTTCGAATTCCAGACCGCACACGAACACCTTGGGCATGATGCTGTGCATCTTTACCTCTCAACCGACTTCGACGGTATCAACCCGTCCGAAGCCACATGGGAAGAACTGGATGCGCGCCTGGTCGATCAAAATGACCCTTTTCACACCTGGATCGACTCCGGTGTCATTGACCTTGGCGGTTATCCCGGTATCGCCTACATTGCCTGGCGCTATGAAGGGAGCCATCCCGACGGCACCAACGGATCTGTCAGGGTCAACAATGTTAAGCTATATGAGAATGACTAAATTGAAAAAGCCATGAAACTGAATAAAATAAGCAAGGTTTTTCTCCTTATCATCATACCCGTCCTTTTTGCCGCCTGCGAGAAGGACCCCGACCATCCGCCAAAAAGACAGATCACCGAGGATGCCTTGATGACCGTTCAGCAGGTGCGTGACCTTTACACGGGCGACCCGGTAGAGATCACCGGTGAGGCAATGTTCTTTGCCACGGTCATCATGGACGAGAACCTGGGGAACATCCATCGCAGCCTGATCGTTCAGGACGAAACAGCCGGCATCTTCCTGAGGCTTACCACACCCTCACGTTTCAACGAGGGGGATTCGGTGCGGATTGCGCTCGACGGCGCCACCCTGGATACGTTTAATAACATGTTGCAGCTGAATGACGTGGACCCATCCACAAGCATCATCACACAAGCTCCAGGGAAAGATCTGTCTCCCCAATTGGTCACCATACCTGAAATCACGACAGACAAACAGTCGCAACTCGTGAAACTCGAAAATGTACAGTTCTCTTTTGAAGACACAGGAAAGACCTATGCCGATGCCGCCAGCCAGCAGGCCATGAGCCGGACACTTATGGATTGCGACGGCAACTCTATCATTGTCAGGACCAGTGGTTTTGCCGATTTTGCTGATGAGGTGATCCCCGAAGGCAATGGGACAGTGGTCGCGGTGGTGACCCAGTATCAAAACACCATGCAGTTGTTTATCAGGAACACCGGCGAGGTACACCTGGAAGATGACCGCTGCCCCCCCCCGGGAGGCGACCATGACCTGCTCACCATCGCAGACATACGGCAAAAGTATGCCGACGGACACACCTCGTTGCCACCCAACACACGGTTGGAAGGGGTGGTGATATCCAATAGGGAGTATGAGAACCACCCGGGACAGAATGCCTACATCATGGATGAGCATGGAGACGGCATAGCACTCCGCTTCCAGAACTGGCACAACCTGAATTACGGCAACGAGGTGAGGGTCATCACCTCGAACATCCCCATCAACGAGTTCAACGGGCTGCTGCAGATCGAACAGTTGCCCACCGGGAACGCCTATGCCATTGGAGATGGTGAAATACCGGAACCGGTGATCACCACCATACAAAACCTGAGGGACAATTTCAGTGATTTTGAGTCCGCCCTGATCACCATCGAAAATGCATCTGTCCCGTCAAGCAATGCCTTTGAGGGCAACGTCGAGATCAGCGACGGCACCGGCAGTGTGAACATTTACACGCACGGTTGGGCTGCTTTTGCCGATACACCGGTGGAGGGCGGCATTTATAATGTCACCGCCATCGCCTCCTTCTATTTTAGTCCCCAGTTGCTGATCAGGAGCCTGGATGACATGGAATATGTGGGTGAAGATGATGACGACAACGGCGATGTTGACCCGGTGACTTATATTGATGAGGACTTCCAGGGATATTCCAACTTCGATGAGATAGATCAGCACGGCTGGAACACAATCGCAGAGGTGGGCGGCAGAAAGTGGATATGCCGTATGTTTGACGGGAACCATTATGCCCAGGCGACAGCATTCAACTCCCCCGACCCCAACAACATCATGTGGATGATCACCCCGCCGGTCGACCTGGACGCCATAGAGAGCCCTGTACTCGAGTTCCAGAGCGCCCATGAATACCTCGAACATGATGCCGTTGACCTCTATATTTCGACCGACTTCGACGGAGGCGACCCAACAGGTGCCACATGGACGGCACTGGATGCGCGGCTGGCTGATCCCGATGATGCTTTTCACACCTGGATCGACTCAGGCATCATCGATTTGAGCAACCACTCCGGGATCATCTACATTGCATGGCGTTATGAAGGAAGCCACCCCGATGGGACCAACGGCTCTTTCAGGGTTGACAATGTGAAGCTGTATGACGCAGCGAAGGGTTGGTAAGTGGGCAGTCAAGCATCAGGCAGTAAATAAAATTCTTCAGGCACAAACAAGATCAGGGGCGGTGCAAGCCCCCCCCTGGCGGGTTTCAGGCGATGCCGTCCCGCATAGGCAACCTGACCGTCTGCCCATGTGCTGAATGCCATCATTCAGCGGTTCAAATTTTTTACAAGGGTGGCTACCTCGTCAAGGGCATTGTACCGGCTGAATGACACGCGCAGCGATGGCCGGTCCGGGTCCGCGCCAAGGGCTTCCAGCACATGGGAGCCCTTGCTGGTGCCTGAGGCACAGGCGCTGCCGGAGGAGACACATATGCCGGCAATATCCAGCTTTGGGAGCAACATCTCAGCATCTGTCCCGGCCGGGAGAGACAGGTTTAATATGGTGTGCAGGGAGCTTCCTTCGGCATCGCCATTGAACGTGACCCCAGGGATCTGCTCACGCAGCAAGCGAATGCATTCCTTTTTCAGGACGGCAATGTGGGCCTGGTCCTCCTCCATTCGTTCATGCGCCACCTCCAGGGCTTTGGCCATCCCGACAATGCCGCAAACGTTCTCGGTGCCGGCACGCATGTTCCGTTCCTGGGTGCCTCCCGTGATGAATGGTTTAAAAAATTTTCCGGGACGAACAACCATAAAGCCCGCACCCTTGGGACCATGAAACTTATGGGCGCTGGCAACGGCATAGTCAATGTCCAGGTTGTCAATGTCAAGGTTGAACTTGCCGGCGGTCTGCACGGTGTCTGAATGAAACGGCGCCTGGTGCTCCCGGCACAAGGCAGCCACGGCCTTCACAGGCAAAAGATTGCCGGTCTCGTTGTTGGCATGCATCAGGCTGACCACCGATCCGGGATATCTTCTCAGCAAGCCGGCCAGATGATCCGTATCAATATGGCCCAACGGATCCACCTCCACGTGGTGGACATGAATGTCCATTGCCTCACGCAAAACCTCCAGGGGCCGAAGCACCGCCGGATGCTCCAGCCGGCTGGTGATGAAGTGCCTGTGCCCAAAATCCCTGGCACACCCCCACAGGATGGCGTTGTTGGCCTCCGTGCCACCGGAAGTGAAAAAGACCTCCGAGGGAGACACATTCATAAGCCCTGCAATGGTACGACGCGCCTGCTCCACCGCAACACGGGCTTTCCGCCCCTCCCCATGCACCGATGAAGGGTTCCCGTATATGTCGCGCTGACATGCAGTCATGACATCCAAAACCATCCCGTCAAGGGGGGTGCTGGCCGCATTATCCAAATAGATCATCGCTTTATCCATCATTACAAAAATATATAAAAGTTCCGCAATCATCCGCACCAGACCAAAGACGACCTGAAACACTCCCGGTGAGAAGAGAGAGGGAAGACATCTAGGCAATAATTATGCGCCAGGATCCATTTTTCACAATTTATTTCAACAAAAACCGTACTTTTGAAGTGCAGGCGTGCGATGGATCAACCGTATCGATCCCGGCGGCCCATACAAAACCTAAAACTGAAACAGTATCGTGGTTGATGCTTTGGTGATTATTCCCAGCTACAACGAGCGGGAAAACATTGAGAAAGTGATCAGGCAGGTTTTTTCCCTGCAGTACAACTTTCATGTGTTGGTGGTGGATGACAACTCTCCTGACGGTACCGCAGATGTGGTGCGCAAGATGATGTCCGTTTTTCCCGATTCACTTTTCCTGGAGACAAGAGAAGGTAAGATGGGCCTTGGGACGGCATATATTCATGGTTTCAAATGGGCCCTGAAGCGTCAATACGGATTGATCTTCGAAATGGATGCCGACCTGTCACACAACCCGGAAGACCTGGTACGGCTGTATGACACATGTGCAAAAGAGGGGTACGACCTGGCGATAGGCTCAAGGTATATCGACGGTGTCAATGTGGTCAACTGGCCCCTGAGCAGGGTTTTGTTATCCTATCTCGCCTCCATATATGTCAGGGTGATCACCAGGCTGCCCATCCGTGATACCACGGCGGGCTTTAAATGCTATAAGCGGCAAGTGCTCGAAGCCATTGACCTGAACGAGATCAAGTTCACCGGTTACGCTTTCCAGATCGAAATGAAGTTTGCCGCATGGAAGCTGGGCTTTAAGGTGAAGGAGGTCTCCATCGTTTTCACTGACCGCACCGAAGGAAAATCCAAAATGAGCACAGGAATATTCAAAGAAGCGGTGTGGGGTGTGATAAAGTTAAAATGGAAGAGCCTTGTCAGCCCGGGAAAATACAGGGCGGAGACCTCATGACCCAGGGCTTTCGATGGCCCCTGTCACAAAATATCCTCAACGATGTCGCACACACCTTACCTTCTGAAGAATGCCACCATTGTGAATGAGGGCAGCACATGGCAGGGCAGCCTCCTGTTGGATAAGGGGCTTATTGCAAAAATTTTTCCCTCCGGGAAGCATGTCGTGCCCCCTGGGGGCCAGTGCAAGGTGATCGACCTGGAGGGCCTGCTGTTGCTTCCCGGTGTGATTGACGACCAGGTGCACTTCCGTGAGCCGGGGCTGACACACAAAGGGGACATTCACAGTGAGTCGCGGGCAGCTGTCGCAGGCGGCATTACCAGTTACATGGAGATGCCCAACACCTCTCCCCAGACTACAACACAAGCGTTGCTGGAAGAGAAATTCCGGCTGGCACAGGAAAAGAGCCTTGCCAATTATTCTTTTTATATCGGAGCCACCAACGACAACCTGGGCGAACTGATGGCGAGCGACCCGGCAATGGCGTGCGGTGTCAAGGTGTTCATGGGGTCCTCCACAGGGAATATGCTGGTAGACAGTCCATCTGCATTGGAGGGCATTTTCAGGGAGGTGACCGTCCCTGTCGCCGTACATTGTGAGGATGAGGCCACGATCAGGGCAAACCTCACTGCGGCACAACAGGGGTATGGTGAGGAGATCCCATGCTTCATGCATGCCGTGATCAGGAGCCATGAAGCCTGTGAACGCTCTTCCCGCCTGGCCGTCAGGATGGCCGAGAAATATGGCACCCGGCTCCACCTGCTTCACCTGAGCACACGCAATGAAATCCGGATGCTGAGAAATGACCAGCCACTGAAAGATAAGCGGATCACCGCCGAAGCCTGCGTGCATCACCTGTGGTTCCATATCGATGATTACGACAGAAAAGGTGCACTCATCAAATGGAACCCATCGGTAAAATACAACACCGACAGGCTGGGGCTGATCAATGGCATCAAAGAGGGCTATATTGATGTTGTGGCCACCGACCATGCCCCCCATACACTGGAAGAGAAAAGCAAGCCATACAAGGAATGCCCGTCAGGTGGCCCCATGGTGCAACATGCCCTGCCTGCCATGCTGTCCCTGGCAAAGAAGCACCGGATAAGCATCGAAAAAATAGTGGAGCTCATGTGCCACAATCCGGCCATCTGCTTCAACATCAAAGGCCGGGGGTTCATCCGCGAAGGGTATGCAGCAGACCTGGTGGTGGCAGACCCCGGAAAACCCCTTACCATCAGCAAAGAAAACATCTTCTATCAATGCGGATGGTCGCCACTGGAAGGGACCACCCTGGATGCCTCAGTGATATATACTTTTGTGAATGGCAACATCGTTTATGAAAAGGGACGGTTCTACGAAGATATCAAGGGTGAGGCCCTGGCATTTGAGAGATAGTCACAACATTTGGGTTATGTGGAAAAAGATCATGTTTCGCGACTTTCAAAAGCGTTTTCTTGCCATCATGCTGGTGTTGTTTCTGGGGGCATGTACATTCTTTCGCGCCCCGGGCAAGGAAGATTGCGACAAGATATTGTCGAGGGAGCAGATGGCCGATATCCTCACGGAGATATACATCCTTGAAGCATTCCTGATGGAATACCAGTACATAGAACGCAGGGTCACTGATTCGGCAAAATATTATTACGGTGGCATCTTTCGCCATCATGATGTGGACCCGGACGATTTTGACGAAGCCCTTGACTGTTATTTGCTTGACGAAAGGGAGATGGACCGCATCCATGAAAAGATGCTGAACCGTTTGAGTATCATGGAAAGTGAGGCAGAGCAGTTGCCGGAAAAGGAGGGTCCCGGGCCCATGCCTGAGCCTTTATTGGAGCCGGGGTCGAACAATTAGCTGCCAGGTTGTTGTTTGTTGAGCCCGGATTGCACGCCGGCAAATCGAACCAGCATATTAAATCAGGGCGTCATCGACCATATGCGGCAGGGTGACNTTGAGCCGTGGTTCTGCTGCCATGGCCCGCTTGATGGCAAAGATGGCTTCCGGGTTTCGTGCCCAGCTTCTCCGGGCGATGCCATTGTTCACGTCCCAGAACAACATGCTTTCCAGCCGGTGTCCTGCCTCTTCCGAGCCGTCAAGGACCAGGCCGAAGCCGCCGTTGATCACCTCGCCCCAGCCAACGCCGCCGCCATTGTGAATGGACACCCAGGTGGCCCCCCGGAAACTGTCGCCGACAACATTGTGAATGGCCATGTCGGCCGTAAACTGCGAACCATCGTATATGTTTGATGTTTCCCGGTAGGGGCTGTCGGTGCCGCCCACATCGTGATGGTCGCGCCCAAGGATGACAGGACCGGAAACCTTTTTTTCCCTGATGGCCTCGTTAAAGGCGCGCGCAATGCGTATACGCCCCTCGCTGTCGGCATACAATATACGTGCCTGCGAGCCCACCACCAGCTTGTTGTCTTCAGCCTGTTCGATCCACCGAAGGTTATCTGCCAATTGTTGTTTTATCTCAGCGGGTGCGGTCTGTAGCATCTCCCTGATCACCCGGGCAGCGATCCGGTCGGTGACCCGCAGGTCCTCGGGGTCTGATGAGGCGCACACCCACCGGAAAGGCCCGAAGCCATAGTCGAAACACATCGGGCCCATGATATCCTGCACGTAAGATGGATACCTGTAGCTCTTGTTGCTGCTGAACACATCGGCACCGGCACGGCCGGCCTCCAGCAGGAAAGCGTTGCCATAATCCCAGAAATACATCCCCCTGTCCGCCATCTTGTTCACCGCATCGACATGACGGACAAGCGAGGCACGAACTTTTTCACGAAACCTTGCGGGCTCCTTCACCATCATCTCATTGGCCTCCTCAAAGCTTATTCCCGCGGGATAATAACCACCGGAATAAGGGTTATGCAATGAGGTTTGATCGGAGCCCAGCTCCACCTCCATGCCGTCGTTCACGAAATGTTCCCACAGATCAACGATATTGCCATGATAGCCCAGCGACACCGCTTCTTTTTTTTCCCTGGCACCGCGGATACGGGCCATCAGGGCATCCTTGTCCTCATACACCTCGTCCACCCATCCCTGTGAGTAACGGGTTTGGATGGCCCTGGGGTTGACCTCGGCGATCACCCCGATGGCCCCGGCAATGACAGCCGCCTTTGGCTGGGCCCCTGACATGCCGCCAAGGCCACTGGAGACAAACAGTTTCCCTGCCATCCCACCATCACCTTTCTTCAGCAACCGGCCGGCATTCAGCACCGTAATGGTGGTCCCGTGCACAATGCCCTGTGGCCCGATATACATGAAAGAGCCAGCCGTCATCTGACCATACTGGGTCACGCCAAGGGCATTGTAACGCTCCCAGTCATCCGGTCGGGAGTGGTTTGGGATCATCATCCCATTGGTGACCACCACGCGGGGTGCCCCGGGATGTGAAGGGAAAAGTCCCATGGGATGGCCGCTATACAAGACAAGGGTTTGCTCCTCCGTCATCTCCGCCAGATACTTCATGCAAAGCAAATACTGCGCCCAGTTCTGAAATACAGCACCGTTGCCACCATAGGTGATCAACTCGTGCGGATGCTGTGCCACGGCATGATCCAGGTTGTTGCTCAGCATCAGCATGATGGCAGCCGCCTGTTTCGTGCGGTGAGGGAAATCATCCATCTTGCGGGCATGAATGGGATAATCCGGACGAAAACGGTACATGTATATCCGGCCATAACTGTTCAACTCCCCCGCAAACTCCGGCGCAAGGACCTTATGGAACCTCTCCGGGAAGTAACGTAAGGCATTCCTCACCGCAAGCCTCTTTTCATCCGGTGCAAGTATGTCCTTGCGCCGCGGTGCATGGTTCACATCCGGGTCGTAAGGTCGCGGCGCAGGCAGCTCATCGGGGATGCCCTGCAATATCGCTTTTTGAAAGGTTGATAACGACATATGTCTTCCTCTTTTGGTTAATCAAATGAATCACAGACCAGCCATTTACTCACAATCATCGACGAGGCGGACATCCATCATCGGAATATCCCACGAGAACCACTCCTGCTCAACAGTTCCCATCGTGATGCCTTCGGCAGTGAAACGAAGGTCAGCGCGCCTGCCCCTCTTGCTCTGCCAGGGCTGAAGACACAAAGCCTGTTCGGCGGTCTCAAACATAAGTTGCTTGTCGCGATAAAACCCGGCAGTGAACCGTAACTCAAGGTAAGCATCGGAAAGGTTGGTGACCTTCAGGTTCAGGACCGCATTGGGATCTCTGGCAAAAAATCTTTCACGTTGCCACCGGTATTCAATCAACACGTTGTCAATCGTGTCATGCTCATGGTACTCCACCTGGGCAAAGACGGATGTTCCCCCAAGCAGGATCAAGGCCGTGGCCACAATAACATAAAAATGATTTTGCATCTGTTTGTTTTTTTTTGTTTATTAGATCGGTCGGATGAGGCCATTCGAAATTTGTAACCTCTTCATTGGTTACGGGCCGGGGTGTGGGCCGTTGTGTTCACCTCAGCGAAAAAAGGGGAGGCCATACAACCCTGAATAAACGGAGAGGCCCTATATGCGCTCTTTCATGTTTTTCAGCGACTGATAAAGGAACTCCCTTGCCCGGAAAAGCTGTGCTTTGACCGTACCCAGGGGAAGGTTGAGCGCAGAAGCTATTTCTTCATAAGATTGTTCCTCAAAATAGCGCATGGCGATCAACGTACGATAACGCGGCTTCAACGTTTCGACAACCTGGCGCATCAGTTCCACTTTCTGGCTGCGGATGAATGTCTCTTCCGGGTTCATCATTTCAGCCACAAAATGGAACTTGTCCTCCGGCTCTTCCAGGTCCTCATTGGCTTCCTGGTTCAACACGTTCTTTTTCTGCTTCCTTATAAAATCAATACAGTTGTTGGTGGCGATCTTAAACAACCAGGTGCTGAAGGCATATTTTTCGTTATACTGACGGATGTTTGTGAATGCCTTGCCAAAGGTTTCAATACATAGGTCTTCAGCATCTTGTGGGTTGCCCGTCATTTTCAGGAGCATGTAAAAAATGGTATCTTTGTAAAGCCTCATCAGTTCAGCAAAGGCTTGCTGGTCATCATTTCCTATGGCCTGGCGCAACAGCGCCAGGTCCCTTCTGGCCTTTTCCGTATGTCCGCCCGTTGCTCCCATGGGAACAAATATACATGAATTTTTTTCGTTCGAAATTACATACAGACGAACGAAAAAAACTCAAGGTCTTGCACCCGATCGTCGCTTGTTTATTAATGTTTATCATTTGTCAAAAGGTCAAATAGGTTTAAGGGTTTAAAAGTTTAATGGTTTAAGGGTTTAAAAGCCAACAGCCAAAAGATTCGTTCCATCGTTCTTCCGTCATCTGTCAACACACAAAATGGTGGTATTTTTTTACAGGAGAAAAATACCATAATCTCAGCTAATACTTTCTATCTTTGAAAAAAAATACAGGTGTGCCCTTTAGGTGGGATATGATCTTCCGGGGTCAGCTCGTCTGAGAACAATGGACGGTTCGGTTTTCCTGATGATGGGTGGTCATCTCCCGGGTTAAGGGCAAGCCGGGCGGATCGCCTGCACAAGTCAGGGCGGGATCTTTTGCCGTTGCCCGCAAGGAGATGTGGGTCCGGCAAGCCCATGTCGGCCCGGTTGCTGCCGGAGGTGCCGGGGCCCGGAGCGTGCAACACCCGGAAGGCATTCCCTGGCACCATCATCTGAAACAAACAGCAACAGCCGGTACAATGAAGTTTGAAGTATCTGCAAAAGATCAGCATAGCAAGGCCAGGGCCGGCATGATAACGACCGGTCACGGGACGATAGAGACCCCTGTTTTCATGCCGGTGGGCACAGTGGCTACGGTAAAGGCCATCCACAAAAAAGACCTGGAGGAAGAGGTACGGGCAGAGATCATCCTGGGCAACACCTACCACCTGTACCTTCGGCCTGGTACGGACATTATACAGCAGGCCGGCGGCATTCACCGCTTTATGTCGTGGGACCGTCCTGTGCTGACCGACAGCGGCGGTTACCAGGTTTACTCTCTGACAGACCGCCGCAAGCTTACCGGTGAGGGGGTATGCTTCCAGTCGCACATTGACGGATCGCGCCATCTTTTCTCCCCGGAAAAGGTGGTGGACATCCAGCGGGCGATCGGTGCCGATATCATCATGGCCTTCGATGAATGTACCCCCTATCCATGTGACCATCAATATGCAGCCCGGTCCATGAAGCTAACCCACGACTGGCTGAAGCGCTGCTGTACCCGCTTCGACAACACCCGTGCCCTGTATGGCTACAACCAGGCCCTTTTCCCTATTGTTCAGGGCAGCACGTATAGGGACCTTCGCGAAGCCTCGGCCCACTATGTCAGTGAGTGCGGGCGCGAAGGCAATGCCATCGGCGGACTGTCGGTCGGTGAGCCTGCCGGCATGATGTATGAAATGACAGACCTTGTCTGCTCAATCCTTCCCGACGACAAACCCCGTTACCTCATGGGTGTGGGCACCCCGGCAAACATCCTGGAATGCATGGCGATGGGTGTCGACATGTTCGACTGCGTGATGCCCACCAGAAATGCACGTAACGGGATGCTTTTCACCCGTGATGGCATCATCAACATCAGAAACAAGAAATGGGAAGGCGACCTCTCCCCCATCGACCCCGATGGCGACACCTTTGCAGACAAGCACTACAGCCGGGCCTACCTCCGGCACCTCTTCGTTGCCCGCGAAATGCTGGGCCCCATGCTCGCCACCCTGCATAACCTGCGTTTTTACATCCGGCTGATGAAAGAAGCAAGAAAAAACATCATCGAAAATTCCTTTGCCAGCTGGAAAAAGGTCATGCTTGCCAGGGTGGCACAACGCTTATAAAATAAGCGTATCTTTGGCCCGTTTATTCTTATGAACAGGGCCATATGCTTAAAAAACTGGACACATACATCATTCGGAAGTTCCTGGGGACATTTGTATATGCCATCTCCCTGATCATTTTGATCGTGGTGGTCTTCGACCTGTCGGAAAAGATCGACAACTTCATCGAAAACCAGGCACCGCTGCGGGATATCGTCCTGGTGTATTATGTGAACTTCATCCCCTATTTCATCAACCTCTTCAGCCCCCTGTTCACATTCATCACCGTGGTGTTCTTTACCTCACGCATGGCCTTCAACTCCGAGATCATCGCCATACTGAGTTCGGGCATCAGCTTCAGGCGGCTGCTGGTGCCTTATCTCATCTCCGCCATCCTGCTATCGCTGGGCACCATTTACCTGTCGAACGTGGTGATACCCACTGCCAACCAGAAGAGGCTGGCGTTTGAAAGCCAGTATGTGAGAAAGCCCGAAGCATTTCGTGGCCGCAACATTCATATGCAAGTGCGGCCGGGGTTGTTTGTCTACCTGGAATCTTTCAATGAAAGGACACAGACAGGATATCGCTTCAGCCTGGAACAGATCGAAAACGGCAGGCTGGAATCCAAGCTGATGGCAAGCCAGGCAAAATACAATGATGGAGAGGGCACATGGACCATAAGCAACTACAATGTGCGTGCCATAGATGGCCTGGAGGAGAGATTAAGCTTTGGCCGCGAGCTGGATACCTTGCTGCCCTTCAGCCCCTACGATTTTATCCAGAACCTGAAGGACATGGAGACCATGAACTACAGGGAGCTCAACAGGTTTATCGCGAATGAACGTCTGAAAGGGTCGGAGGCCGTGAGCTTCTATGAGGTGGAGAAGCACCGGCGAATGGCATTCCCCTTCGCCACGCTCGTACTTACCTTTATCGGCGTGGCACTCAGCAGTCAAAAAGTAAGAGGAGGGGTCGGACTACACCTGGGAGCAGGGATCACCATAAGCTTCGCCTTTATCCTCTTCATGCAGGTAACCACCACCTTTGCCACCAAAGGGAACCTGCATCCCATGCTCTCCGTGTGGATACCCAATATCCTCTTCGGGATACTCGGCGCCTACCTGATCAAAATAGCCCCTAAATAGGTTTTTGCCCGCGAAAAGTGAAATCAGGCGCCTGAGCCTGCTGATCTGCACCCGGAGGGACTTGCATGACTTTGTTGCACGGTGGCCTGAACAGCTCATTGACCCGGCCAAGAGATCGACCGGTTACGGTTTCTCTTTTTTCACAAAGAGATCGGGGAGCAGATAACCAAACAATCCGCCCCATACCATGCTCATATATGGGTTGGATGTGATGGCACACCCACCGGTGTTGCAACCTATCAGGGCATAATACGCATAGCCGCCAACAACACCAAGGAGGGTGAAGGCAGCCACCACCCCTAAATAACGACGCTGATCAACAAAACGTGGCAAAAACCACTTCCTCCCACGCTCACTGTCACGCTGAAGCTCATTCATTTTTGAATCCATAGATGGTTACGCTTTTACACCCAGTACATCTTCAATGGCCTTTTCAAGGGCATCCTTGGGCAGAGCCCCCGTTGCCATCTGGGGCTGGCCCTCTTTCGGGACAAACAAAATGGATGGGATGCTGCGGATACCAAACATGGCAGCAAGCTCCTGCTCTTTCTCCGTATCTATTTTGTAGATGTCAACCTTCCCCTTATATTCCTCCGACAACTCCTCCATGATGGGTGTCAGGGTGCGGCAAGGAGCACACCAGTCGGCATAAAAATCGATGACACAAGGCTTGTCACCCGAGAAATTCCACTCTTTGTTGTTTTCAAAATCAAACACTTTCTCCTTGAACACTTCTTTGGTTAAATTTTCCATAATTAACTTCTGATGAATCAGATTTAGATTGAACCGGCCATGATTGTGACAATCTTCAGATCGCCGCAAAGAGATGCCGGGTCAGGTTAAACATTTATATGTATTCTTCAATGGCAGCCCTTAATGTTCCCTTCTGCTGGACGCCCACAAATCGTTCCACCTCTTCACCGTCTTTGAACAATATGAGGGTGGGAATGCTGCGAACCCCAAAACGCCGGGCGATGCTGCCATGATCGTCCACATCCACCTTGGCAATGTCGGCCAGGTGATAAACCTCTTCTGCCAGCTCCTCCAGGATGGGGTTCTGTATGCGGCAGGGAGGGCACCAGGTAGCCCAGAAATCGACCAAAACAATCCCATCAGCGATAGCATCGTCAAAACCATCCGCATCAAGGTCGGTCAAATAAACGGAACTTTCCGCCGCAACAGATATATCCCCGCGGGAAGACCCAAAACCACTGACCACTGAATGAATGGCAATCGCCACTACAATGACTCCCAATGCCACAACAATGGGCAAAATTTTGTTTTTCTTGTTCAGGTTCATAAAACGTAATGTTGGTTGTTGTTCAGTTGGATCAATTTTTTATCTAACGGCATGGCTTTTTGACCGGACAGCAAGTATCAACTTATTATACATCAAACAGCTACGCACATAAAAAGTTCAATAATTTGATCGCATAAAGATATTTAGATATATTATTATAGGCAAACACATGGGTGTTAAAAAAAATTAAACCCACAGGCAGCCTTTGGATGATGCTGGTTTGGGATCCGGGATACGGTGGTTATTTTTTGTCTTTCCTTCTGTTATTCGATGCCGGCAAAATGTTTCATAAACTGCACGCGCAGGAAGGCAGCGGGGTTTGTGGTCAATTTCTGGCTCATCATTCCCCGGAAGTCGGAAATTTTGTTATAGTTGTGCTGCTCCATCCATTGGATGATCTCATTTTGGATCAGATCAAGCTGGTCGAAGCCGTTTTTGTAGAGGGTAGAACATACCTGTACGGCATTTGCCCCGGCAAGGAGTTGTTTGATGACGCCTTTGCCATCATGGACGCCCGTGGAAGCACACAGGTCTGTCTGCAGTTTCCCTGAGAGAATGGCAATCCAGCGAAGCGAAGCGGAGATCTCCTCCGGATCGCTGTAAAGGTGGGATGGTTTGATCCGGAAATTCTCCAGGTCGATGTCGGGATTAAAAAACCGGTTAAACAAGACAATGCCCTGCACACCAGTCCATGACAGTTTTTTGATCATGTTTGCCAGTCCGGAGAAATAGGTTGATATTTTCAGCGATACGGGGATACTGACCTCTTTCTGCACATTCTCTGCCACATCGAAATAAAGCTTTTCGTAATCCCTGCCTTCGCCATCCAGGTCGGAGGGAAGAACAAAAACATTCAGTTCCAAAGCATCTGCGCCGGCTTTTTCGATATCTTTCGCAAAAACAGGCCATTCACGGGCGGTGGTGCAATTTATGCTTGCGATAACCGGTATTGACAGTTTCCTTTTCCCGTCATGGATCAGCTCCAGGTACTCATCAAGTGTGTGTTCACGGGCATAGTTCCTGATGTAATCTTCAGCCTCCGTATAAGCACTTTGTGATTCTTCATAAGAGAACACCTTGCGCACCTCGAATTTGATCTGCTCCTCAAACAAGGATTTGAGCACCACGGCTCCAGCACCCTTCTGGTCGATCAACTCCAGGTTCTTGATGTTTTTTGTAAGGCCGGAACTGCCGGCAATGACAGGGCTTCTGAGTTTAAGGCCCATGTAGGTGACAGATAGATCAGTCATGGGATGGGGACTTTTTTTGAATGTTTACGGATGTTCTTTCAGGTTGACAAATGTACATGTTATTTTTTTTATGTAAAATCACACACAGACGAATGAAAAAAATTTTAAGATCTTTCACCCGGTCGTTGCTTGTTTATTAATGTTTATCATTTGTCGAAAGGTCAAAGAGGTTGAAGGGTTTAAAAGTTTAAGGGTTGAAGGGTTT
>SL_3KL_010_SEDDRAFT_10002762_pt1 | contig 15999 bp, 14 predicted proteins | sample SodLakKL_010_SED_2_FD_10381 | JGI IMG/M metagenome (IMG submission 10381) | reverse complement strand
CTCCGGTCCCGGAAGCGGACCTCCGCCTTCGTGGGATGCACGTTCACGTCCACGGTTCCCCGGGGGACCCGGAGAAAGAGGAGCACCCAGGGCCGGTGGTCCGGGGGAATGGTGGTCCGGTAGCCACGGTCCGCGGCTCGGAGGAGGGCCGCGTCCCGAAAGGGACGACCCTCCACAAAGAGGTGGGCTCGCCGGAACCCGGGGCGAGCGGCGTCCGGCCGCTGCACCAGCCCGGCCATGGCCACCCCTCCCCCCTCTGCCTCCACCGGGATCAGGACCGAGGCCGCCTCATCGCCCCAGATATGGGCCACCCGCTCCGAGAGGGACTCAGTCCCCAGGAGTTCCAGCAGGACGCGGTCGTCGGAGTGGAAAAGGAAGGTGACCCGGGGATGGGCAAGGGCCAGGGGAATGAGGGCTTCGTTCACCGCCCGGGTCTCGGCGGCGGGAGGCCGCAGGAACTTGGCTCGGGCCGGGGCGTTGAAGAAGAGGGAGTCCACCTGCACCGTGGTCCCCACCTTCCGGGGGTGATCCGACACGTCGGTGACCATGCCGCCCCTGACCGCCACCCGAGTGCCCACCTCCTCCCCTCGGGACCGGGTTTCGAGGGAGAAACGGGAGACGGAGGCGATGGAGGGAAGGGCTTCCCCCCGGAATCCGAAGGTTCCCACTCCCCGCAGGTCGTCGGCCTCCCGGATCTTGGAGGTGGCGTGGCGGTCCAGGGAGAGTAGGGCGTCCTCCCGCCCCATCCCCGACCCGTCGTCGGCGACCCGGATGCTCCGCTTCCCGCCCTGTTCGATGCGGACCTCCACCCGGCCGGCCCCGGCGTCCAGGGCGTTCTCCACCAACTCCTTCACCACCGACGCTGGACGCTCCACCACCTCCCCCGCAGCGATCTGGTTCGCCACCGCGTCAGGGAGTACGAGAATGGTGCGACCCATGGGGGATCTCAGAAGGAGGGAAGGCGGAAGAAGGCTCGGGCCGCAGCGGTACTGTCCGCCTCGACCTTCTCTGGGGATTCGGCCCGGAGCTCCGCCACCCGATCCCGGATGAGAGGAAGGTAGGCGGGCTCGTTCCGCTTCCCTCGGCGGGGAACCGGGGCGAGATAGGGACCGTCCGTCTCCAGGAAGTAGCGGCCCGCCGGAACGGTCCGGACCGCCTCAGCTCCTTGGAAATTGCGGAAGGTCACGATCCCGGTGAAGGAAACCGACCACCCCGCCTCCAGCGCCGTCTCCAGGAGACGGAGGTCCCCCGGGAAACAGTGGAGCACGCCCCGAACTCCGGCGTCCCCTGCCTCCTTCACCCGGGGAATCATCTCCTCTTCCGCCTCCCGACAATGGACGACCACGGGGAGGTCCGCGTCACCCGCCAACCGGAGCTGCCGCTCGAACCACCGGAACTGGACCTCCCGGGGGGCGAAGTCGTAGTGGAAGTCCAACCCGCACTCCCCCACCGCCACCACCCCCGGGGTTCCGAGCAACTCGCTCAGGCGCGCCTCGTCCTCGGGCTCCGCCTTCCCAACCTGGTGGGGATGGACTCCGGCGGTGGTGAAGAGCCGGACGCCCACCGACGGGAAATCGGTGACGACGGCCTGGGCCTGGAGGGCATCTCCAAGATCGGATGCGATGATGATGATCCCCCCCACCCCTGCGTCACGGGCCCGCTCCACGACGGCGACCCGATCCGGGTCGAAGGCGTCGGCGGTGAGATGACAGTGGGTGTCGACGAGCATGGGGGTCGGACAGCTCCGTCGTTCGGGGTAGTGGAAGACGACAGTGCGAAGCGGGGTCCGGGAGTGCGCTCCCCGGACCCCGCTCCCACATCATCCGGCGCCTGGATTCAGACGGGGATCGCCCGTTTGTCCCGGGCCCTGGAACCGGGCTTTTTCCGGTCGGACTTCTTTTCCTTCTTTTCCCACCGTCGCTGGATCTCCAGCAGGGCCGGAGAGGCCACGAAGATGGAGGAGTAGGTTCCGATGACCACCCCCAGGATGAGGACGATGGTGAAGTCCCGGATGACCGCCCCGCCCAGGATCAGGAGGGAGAGGAGCACCACCAGAGTGGTCCCCGAGGTCATCACCGTCCGGGGGAGCACCTCGTTGATGGACCGGTCGATGAGCGTCACCGGCTCCTCCCGACGCCCCCCCTTCTTGTTCAGGTTCTCCCGGATTCGATCGAAGACCACGATGGTGTCGTTCAGGGAGTACCCGATGATGGTGAGCACCGCCGCCACCGTGGGGAGCGAGATCTCGATACGGAATAGGGCCAGGAATCCCAGGGTGATGAGGATGTCGTGGAGGGTGGCCGCGATGGAGGCCAACCCGAACCGGAATTCGAAACGGAAAGCGATGTAGAGGAGGGTGAGGAGGAAGGAGAAGAGGATGGCCAGGGCGGCCTGCTGCTGAAGCTCCGCCCCGATGACCGGTCCCACGATCTCCGTCCGCACCACCTCGAACTCCCCGATCCCCGGCGCCGCCGCGAGAAGCTGCCGGATCTCCGCAGCCACCTGGTCGGTCTCCATATCGGCAACAACCGGGGCCCGGATGATGAACTCATCATCGGCACCGAACCGGGTCACCGACGGTGCCTGGGGACCACCCAGCGCCTCCCGGAGGTCCGCATCGGTGACGCCGGGCTCGGTCTGGATCTGGATCACCGTTCCTCCGGTGAAGTCCACGCCGTAGTTCATCCAGTTCCCGATGGAGAAGACGTTGAAGAGCATGGCCCCGATCCCGATGGTCAGCACCACCGCCGAGACCACGTAGGCCTTCTGCCGCTTGTCGATGAACTTGAATGCGGCGTCCTTGAAAAATCGCATCGTGGGTCGCCCTTAGATGCTGACGGTGTCGGTGGCCTTCTTGTTCCTGATGTAGATCAGGTAGAAGGTTCGCGTCACGTACAGCGCGGTGAAGAAGGATGCGATGATACCGATGGTCAGCGTCACGGCGAAGCCGCGCACCGGCCCGGTGCCGAACTGAAAGAGGATCAGCGCGGTGATGAGGGTGGTGATGTTGGCGTCCACGATGGCGGAGAGGGCGTGGCCGAACCCTTCATCCACGGCGGTACGAACCGCCCTCCCCTGATCCAACTCCTCCCGGATCCGTTCAAAGATCAGGACGTTGGCGTCCACCGCCATCCCGATGGAGAGGATGAGCCCGGCAATCCCCGGTACCGTGAGGGTGGCGCCCAGCGCCACCAGGCCACCCATGACCAGCACCACGTAGACGGAGAGGGCGGCAATGGCCAGGACCCCGGTGAGCTTGTAGTAGCCGATCATGACCAGCACCACCAGGAAGAGGCCGATGATCCCGGCCAGTCGCCCCTGGTCGATGGAGTCCTGTCCGAGGGAGGGCCCCACCGTCCGTTCCTCCATCACCCGGAGGGGAGCTGGAAGGGCGCCGGCCCGGAGGACCAACGCCAGGTCACGGGCTTCCTCCATGGTGGACCCGCCGAGTTCGATCTGACCCCGCGCCCCGATGCGGGATCGGACCACAGGTGCGCTCACCACTTCCCGGTCCAGGATGATGGCGATGCGATCGCCCACGTGACGCCCGGTCACATCGCCGAAGCGGCGACCCCCGGCCCGGGTGAGCTCGAACTGGACGATGGGCTGGTTGAACTGGGGGTCCCGGTTCGCACTGGCGTCCTCCAGCATGTCTCCGGTGAGGAAGGCCTCCCGTTGGAGAACGTAGAGGGCCCGATAGGTCTGGCCCGCCACGGCCCGGGGCTGCCACTCGAACTGGAGCGACACGGCCCGGGGGATGATGGCCTGTACCTCAGGGAGTTCCAGGAACATCCGGGCGATGGGATAGTCCTCGGTCCGGACCAGGAATTCGCCCTGGTCCGGCCCCTGGAGGAGCAGGGCGCTGAGTGGACGGAGGTCCTCGTCGGCTTCCGGCACCTCCAGGTCCACCTCCAGTTCCTCCTGCTCCTCGAGTTCCTCCTCCGGGTCCTCCGGGGGAAGGGTGTCGGGTCCGGTTCCGAAGAGGAGATCCTCCATCGATTCCCCAGGCGCCTCCATGGCACGCCCCAGAGCTCGGATGGAATCTCCTCCCAGAGCGGCCACGATGGCCCGGTCGATTCGGGGGAGGGAGGCGTCCACCTCGGTTCGGCTCCGGACCAGCTTCCACTCCAGGAGGGCGGTCTGACCGATGAGTTCCTTGGCCCGCTCCTCGTCGTCGATCCCAGCAAGCTCAACGATGAGGCGATCCTGACCCACCTTCTGAATCAGCGGTTCTTCAACCCCGAGCTCATCCACCCGGCTCCGGATAATCCGCTCCGCCCGGTCGATGGCGTCGGAGCGGGCCTCCATGGACATGGTGCCTTCCGGATCATCAATCTCGAGCACCAGGTGCATCCCGCCCTGGAGGTCGAGGCCGAGTTTGATCTGGGTCGTTGCGAGATACCACCCGCAAAGGCCGAGAACGGCCAGGATCACGAGGATCCGTCCGCGAATCGAACTGAACATGGCGTCTGGGTCGATGTGGGTAGAAGAACCCTGCCCGGCAAGCCCCGGTCAGAGGCACTGCCGCCTAAGCCTCTTAACTTCGCAGGGCTCGGTTGGGGTGTCAATCAGAGCGCGGCCCGGCGGATGACGGACCGGAGAAGCGCTGGGAGGGCGGTGGGCAGCTCCAGGCATTCCCACGGATCACAACCCTGCCGACGTCAATGGGTCATCAGGTGCCGCGCCGCCTCCCGCCCCAGGGGCGTCAGCCGCAGCCGACCCTCCCGTTCCCGGCGGATGTAACCGTCCCGCTCGGCTCGGAGCGCCACCTTCAGGGCGAACTCGGGTGACCACCGAAGGTGCTCCGGAAGGTGGTCCAGCCGGTTCTCCTCCTCCTCACGGGCACCCCCTTCGTGATGGAGCAGGTGGATGGTGAGCATGAGGCGGGCAAACTCCAACCGCTGGCGCCTTCGACGGGTCAGCTCGGCGACCACCCCCCGGTCGGGAGAGACGATGAGGCAGAGGAGGAAGACCCCCCCTGCCATGGTGGCCATGGAGCCGGCGATGGACGCGTCCAGCCACTTAGCGAGAAGGAAACCCGACCCTGCGGAGACCGCCGCCAGGAGCGCGCTGAGCCCCAGCATTCGACCCAGCTGGTCGGTTAGGAGTCTGGCTGAGGCGGGCGGGGCGATCATGAGGGCCACCACCAGGATGGATCCCACCGAGTCGAAGGCCCCCACGGCGGTAATGGAGACGGTGGACATGAACGCGTAGTGGAGCAACACCGGGGAGAACCCCATGGCCGCGGCGAGTCCGGCATCGAAGGTGGAAACCTTCAGTTCCTTGTAGAAGGCGGCGAGGAAGGCGCAGTTCAGGAGAAGGATCCCTCCCATGAGCCATAGCCCCCGGGGGCCCATGTCACGCCCCGCCACCTCCAGCCGCCGGAAGGGGGCAAAGGCGATCTCCCCCAGGAGAACCGCATCCACATCCAGGTGCACGTCACCGGCATGGCGGGCGATGAGGAGGACCGCCACCGAAAAGAGGGCCGGGAAAACCAGGGCGATGGCGGCGTCCTCCTTCACCCGGCGAGTAGCGTGGAGGAGTTCCACCAGCCACACCATCACCACCCCGGTGGCGGCCGCCGCCAGTACCAGGAGGGGGGAGGTGAGATCCTGGACCACGAAGAAGGCCAGGACGATCCCCAGGAGGATGGAATGGGAGATGGCGTCCGACATGAGGGCCATCCTCCGGAGTACCAGGAAGACGCCGGGAAGGGCGCAGCACACGGCGACCACCACCGCCAGCGCCAGGACCTCCCACTCCATGGGGGTCATGCGAGCTCCATGGCGGTCATGTGGCCCCCATCGCGGTCACGAGCCCCCGAGGCCGTCATGTGGCCTCCTCCTCCCCGGAGCCGGACCGGAAGAGCCGCTCGGCCCGCTCCGCGCCTTCCTCGGTCAGAGCCCAGAGGCCCTGGTCGTTGGACCGGGCCCACCCCCGGGACTCCAGAATTTGCAGGCTACGCTCCACCTCTGCGGGGTCGGAGGCCATGGCCCGGAGGGTCGCCGCGGCGTGGGGATGGGTGACCCGGGAATGCTGGGACCCCAGGGCGTAGAGATCCGCCAGAACCGAGTCGGCCCGGACCCGGGTTCGGGTCCGTCGGGTCCGGATCCACTCCGCCACCAGTCCTCGCCCAGGTGCGGCCAGGAGGGAGACCGCCACAATCCCACTGGCCACCAGCACCACCGTGGGCCCCGTGGGGATGCCGCGCCCCATGGCGCTGATGGAGGCCCCGGTGACCCCGGCCACCGCACCCAGGGCCCCACCCAGGAGGACCATCCAGCGGAGGGAATCGGTCCACTGCCGCGCCGCCGCCGCAGGGGCCACCACCAGGGCGCTCATGAGGACCACGCCCACCGCCTGCAGCCCCAGGACGATGGCTACCACCAGGAGCGAGGTGAGGAAGACGTCCAGGCGTCGAACCGGAAGGCCGAGAGAGGCGGCGAAGTCCGGATCGAAGGCCAGGATCTTGAACTCCTTCCAGAAGAAGAAGAGGAGCAGGAGAGCCATCGCCCCCACCCCGGCGATGAACTGGACATCCCGTACCAGGAGGGTGGCGGCCTGTCCGAAGAGGAAGGTTTCGAGTCCCGCCTGGGCGGCGGTGGGGCGCCGCTGGACGAAGGTGAGGATCACCAGCCCCGCCCCGAAGAAGACGGAGAGGACGATGCCCAGGGCCGTGTCCTCGGGGAGTCGGGCGCTCCGGACGATGGCCAGGATGGCCAGGGTTCCCAGCCACCCCGCCAGCGCCGCCCCCAGGACGAGAATGGGGGTGGCCCGGCTCCCGGTGAGGAGGAAGGCCAGCCCGATCCCTGGCAGGGCCGCGTGGGCGATCGCATCCCCCAGGAGGCTCTGCCTGCGGAGCACCGCGAAGCAGCCCAGGGCCCCGGCCACCGCTCCCAGCGCCGCGGTCCCCAGCGCCACGGTTCGGAGGGTGTAGTCGAAGAGGAGGTCGTGGAGGAAGGCGCCCAGGCTCATGGACGGGTCCAGCTCCCCCCTCCCCCTCCGGAACCCGCCGGAGGGGAGGAAACGTCTCCCCCCGGGTCGGGGAGGATGTCGGTGGTGGGCGCCTCCCGGCCCGGCTCCAGGGCCGCCCCCCCCGTCACCCCCTGGAGGAAGGGGAGCCGCCCCCCATAGGCCTCCCGGAGGTTGGCCTCGGTGAATACCCTGGCCACAGGCCCCGAGGCGATCTTGCGGACGTTCAGGAGGACCACGTCGTCGAAGTACTCGGGGACGGTCTGGAGCGCATGGTGGACCACCACCACCGTATCCCCCCGGTTCCTCAGTTCCCGGAGAACGTCCACGATGGCCCCCTCCGTCCGGGCATCCACGCCCTGGAAGGGCTCGTCCATGAGGTGGACCCGGGCGTCCTGCACCAGCGCCCGGGCCAGGAAGACCCGCTGCTGCTGTCCCCCGGAGAGTTGGCGGATCTGCCGGGAGGCGTAGGCCACCATCCCCACCTTCTCGAGGGCCTCCTCTGCCCGGCGGGCCTCATCCCGTCCCGGCCGCCGAAGCCATCCCAGCTGCCCGTACGTCCCCATCATGACCACGTCCAGGACCGAGGTGGGGAAATCCCAGTCCACCGAACCCCGCTGGGGGACATAGGCCACCTGACGCCGAGCCTCGGCCACAGGAAGGCCCAGGATCCGGACCCGCCCCGCCGCAGGCTTGATGAGCCCCAGGACACTCCGGATCAGGGTGGTCTTCCCGGCGCCGTTGGGGCCCACGATGGCGGTGAGGGCTCCCGCACGGATCTCCAGGTCCACGTCCCAGAGAACCGGCTGCTGCCGATAGGCCACGGTGAGGTCGTTCACCTCGATGGCCGGACCGGCCGGAGTCACGGCTCCTCCTCGACGTCGGGGGCCAGAGCCTCGACGATGGTCCGGACATTGTGCCGGATCATCCCCGGATAGGTACCCTCGGGCGTGCCCGCGTCCCCCATGGCGTCGGAGAAGAGGGTGCCCCCCATGGCCACCTCGAACCCCCGGGCCCGCACCGCCGCCTGCACCGCCTCCACGTTCCGGGTGGGGATGGAGGATTCCACGAAGAGGGCCGGGATCTCCCGGCGGACGATGAAGCCCGCCAGGTCCTGGACGTCACCGGCGCCGGCCTCTGCCACGGTGGAGAGCCCCTGGAGGCCCCGCACCTCGAAGCCGTAGGCCCGTCCGAAGTAGTTGAAGGCGTCGTGGGCCGTGACCAGGACGCGGAGGTGCTCCGGGACCCTGGCCACCTGCGCCTGGATCCACCGATCCAGCTCCTCCAACTCCTCCAGGAGGAGATCCGCGTTGGCCCGAAAATCCCCTTCACCCTCGGGGTCCAGTTCGGAAAGGACCTCCACCACCGTCCCCACGGCCACCATCCAGAGGGAGACATCGGACCAGACATGGGGGTCGTACGCGCCCTCGAATTCCGCGGGCCGGAGAAGTCGGGCGGGGTCGATATCCGCCGTGACGGCCCGGGTCCGGGTCCGACCATCCATCTGTTCCAGGAGGTCGGCCATGGCCGCCTCCAGGTGGAGTCCGTTGTAGAGGATCAGGTCGGCGCCGGCCAGTCGACGGATATCTCCGGCGCTGGCCTTGTAGAGGTGGGGGTCCACGCCGGGCCCCATGAGGCCGTGGACCCGGACCCGGTCCCCGCCCACCCGCTCGGCGATATCCGTGATCATCCCGACGGTGGCGACCACCCGCAGGCGTCCGTCCTCGTCCCCGGGAACCGCCTCGCCGCACCCGACCAGAGCAGCCAGGAGGATCATGCCTCCGGGGATCCACCGAAGGAAGCTTCGGCGACGACGCCTTCGGGGGGATGGGAGCGCGGCGGCCGGAGCGGCGAGGGGAACGGTGGGCAGCATGGACGCCAATGGGTCGGAGGAGATCGGGAGGGACCCCGGAGACCGTTTATTAGGTGGACCTAAATCCCTTTTTAGCTTAACCTAATTCTGCTCGGGTTATCTTATCTCGTCAAGAGCCGCGCACGCGCTTGTTGTCATCGACGCACGCGCCCTGTGTTCCGGCCTCCCCTCCCCTCCCGCCATTCCCTCCATGTCCCACCGACTCCTCCAGATCGGGACCGGCGTTGTCCTTGGCCTGGCTGTGGCCGCTGTCATCCTCTTCCTGACCCCGGGACCTCCCGGCGCGGAAGAGTGGGCTGGCGCCTCGCCTCCTCCGGCTCCCTACCCGGCACCTCCCCTGGAATTGGAGGACGTGGAAGGGAACCGGGTGAATCTGGCGGAGTTCCGGGGATGGACCACCGTGGTATTCTTCGGCTACACCCACTGCCCTGACGTCTGTCCCGCCACCCTGCTGAACCTCTCCCGGGCCATGGAGGAGTTGGGAAGGCGGGCGGACCGCGTCCGGATCGTCTTCGTCACCGTCGATCCGGAGCGGGACACGCCCGATCGACTGGAGAGCTGGCTTGCGAATTTCCACCCTGGAATCGTGGCCCTTCGGGGATCGGAGGAGGANATCCGGAGACAGGCCTCGGGCTGGGGCGTNTACATGGGCGTGGCCTCCTCCCACGAGGNCCACACCGGCCACACCGGCCACGGNGAACAGGGCGGATCGGACTCCGTCCCCGCAGAGGCGGACGGGAGCCACAGCCAGGGACACGACGGCCATGGTGCGCCCGACGCCAGCCTTCCTCCCGAGGTCCGGGAACTCGTCGCCCCCGGAGCGCCCGGCGCCTACGGGGTGGACCACTCCGCCCGCTCCTTCGTGGTGGATCGCTCGGGTCGCATCGTCCTCTTCCTGGCCCCGTTCCAGGGGGGCGAGGGAATGGCGGCGGACCTTCGCCGCGTGATCCGATGACTGGAAGCAGGTCGGGCAGCCCCCCCCTTTCCTTTCTTCTTCTCCTCCCTGTCCTCCTGGCCCTCCTCTCCCTCCTGACCGCATGCCGGGGTGATGCAGGCGATGATCTGCCGGTGGAGGCCCGGATCTCCGTAGCACCCACGCCGCCCCTGGTGGGTCCGGCCCTGGTGGTGGTGGAGCTCATCGACACGGAGGGGAACCCGGTGGAAGGAGCCCAGGTCCGGGTGGAGGGGACCATGACCCATGCTGGGATGGTTCCGGTCTTCGCCGATGCCGAACCCACCGGAGGAGGGCGTTACCGGGTGCAGGAATTCGACTTCACCATGGGCGGGGACTGGATCCTCCGAGCCCACATCACCCTTCCGGATGGGACCGGGGGAATCCGGGAGCGGGAGATCCGCGTCGTCTCCGGGGCCGGAGCGCCGGGGTGACCCGATCCCTGGGCAGGACCTGGGAGAGGACCTGGGGTACNACCTGGGGGAGGACCCTGGGCAGGATCTGGGCCGGAAGATGACCCGGACCCGGGGCTCGGACCTCCTCCGATGGCCCCTCGTGGGCCCTGTCCTGCGCTGGCGCCACACCCGGACCGTGCTCCAGTCCGCGGCTCTGGGCCTGGCCGTCCTCATCCTCCTGGACGGTTTCTTCGGGCCGCAACTCGCCCCCCGGAACCTGGCCGGGGTGATCCCGTGGGTGCACTGGCGGGGGTTCGTGGTCCTGGCCCTGCTGGTGGCGGGGAACCTCTTCTGCATGGCNTGCCCGTTCATGCTCCCCCGGAGGCTGGCCAAGCGATTCCTTCCAGGGGACCGGATCTGGCCCCCGCTTCTCCAGTCGAAGTGGCTGGCCGTGACCCTCCTCCTCTTCTTCTTCTGGGCCTACGAAGCCTGGGCCCTCTGGGCCAGCCCCTGGCTCACCGCCTGGGTGGCCCTGGTCTACTTCGTGGGAGCCTTCGTGGTGGACGGGTTCTTTCGGGGCGCCTCCTTCTGCCGCTTCGTGTGCCCCATCGGACAGTTCAACTTCGTCCACTCCACGATCTCCCCCCTGGAGGTGACGGTCCGGGATCCGGATCGGTGCGGGCGGTGCGAGACCAAGGACTGCATCCGCGGACGCTACACGCCGGAGGCCCGGGCGCGCCGGGAAGACCGGGAAGACCGGGAAGACCACGTCGAAACCGATGAAGAGCCCTGGAGCGGACGCCCCCTCCGACCCACCGGGCCAAACGGGATCCTGACCCTGGCAGCGCTGGGGCCCGCTCCCGGCCGGGCCCTTGGACGGGACGGGCTCCTTCAGGGGGGATGCGAACTGGCGCTCTACCAGCCCCGGAAGGAGGGGAACCTGGACTGTACCTTCTGCCTGGAATGCATCCACGCGTGTCCCCACGACAACGTGGGGATCTTCACCCGCACTCCGGCCCGGGAGCTGACCCGGGACCCGGTCCGCTCCGGGGTGGGCCGGATCTCCCGGCGCCCCGACCTGGTGGCCATGGCGCTCCTCCTGGTCTTCGCCGCCTTCGTCAATGCCTTCGGAATGGTGGAGCCGGTCTTCGCCATCCAGGCCTGGATGGCGGGGATCGTGGGGAGCGGGTCCCGGGAACTCATCCTCGCCCTCTTCTTTCTGGGGGGGCTGGTGGTGCTCCCGGGAATCCTGGTGGGGTCCACCGCCTGGCTCAGTCGCCGCCTGGCCGGGAGATCCCGGAGCCTGGGGGAGGAGATCAGCCTCTACGCCTGGTCCCTGGTGCCGGTGGGCTTTGGGATGTGGACGGCCCACTACCTCTTCCACTTCCTCATCGGGGCCCTCACGGTGGTTCCGGTGGCACAGCAGTACCTCCGGGATCTGGGGCTCCCCTCCGGCGACCCGGCGTGGGGGCTGGGCCCCCTGGTCCCCGAGGGGTGGCTCTTCCCCATCGAGCTCCTCTTCCTCCAGGGCGGACTCCTTGCGAGCCTTCTTGTGGGATATGGGATTGCCCGACGGGAGGAGGGGCGGAAACGGCGGGCGCTTCGGGCCTTCGCGCCCTGGGCGGTCCTGGCCACGGCCCTCACCGCCGCCGGAATCTGGCTCCTTCTCCAGCCCATGGAGATGAGGGGCACCTTCTTCACCTCGTGACGTCCCCGTGAACGACCTCCATGGGCCCTGGAGGCCAGGGACAGACGCAATCGGAAAGAGGACTGGGATGGGGGACGCAAAGCAGCGGGACGGGAGCCACGAGGGGGGATGGGTCCGGCGGGGAGGGATCACCAGGGGAGGAATCATCCTGGCGCTGACAGCCCTCATCTTGTTGGGCGCCTCCGTCGCATGGGCCAATGGTGGCACCCTGCGCCTGGCCAATGTGGCCATGGGGGACTACCGGGTGTCCGTCTTCACCGACCCCACCCCGGTCCGCCCCGACTCCCTGGACGTGAGCGTGCTGGTGATGCGGGAGGGAATCCTCGGCGTGGCGGAGGATGTCCGGGTCATCATCCGGACCCGGGCCCTGGAGGGCCAGGGGCCCGAGGAGGTCAGGGAAGCCACACGGGAGCAGGCCGATGACCCCCGCTACTACGCCGCCAAGTTCGGACTTGGGGCCGAGGGAGAATGGGAGATCACCGTGGCGGTGTCCGGTCCCGGCGGGGAGGGAGAGGCCTCCTTCCAGCTCCGGGCCCGGGAGCGGGGGCTCCTCGGGCACCCCCTGGTCCTCGCCGGGTTGGCTCTGCTTCCCCTCGTGGGGGTCGCCCTCTGGATCTTCCGACAGGAAGAATCCGAGGAGGCGGGCGGAGAGGTGGCTTCCCGACCCTGAGGGTTACCCCGAGCTCGCGGATCCCTCGTGTCTTCTTGAGGAAGGGGAGCCACCAGGGAACCCTCGATCAGCCCAGGCGCTGGTCCAACATGTTCCGCAGGCGCTCCAACTCCTCCCGGGTCAGGTCGCCGTCGGACACGAGTTGGGCCATGAGGAGCTCCCGGGAGCCGCCGAAGAGCTTCCGGGTGAGGCGGCGGAGATGACTCTCCCTGGCTTCTTCCTTGCCGACCAGCGGATGGTACCGATACGCCCGCCCCTCCGGCTGGTGCCCGACGAACCCCTTCTGCTCCAGAGTCCTCAGGATCGTCAGAACCGTCGTGTAGGCCAGGTCGTCGCTGATCCGTTCCTTTACGTCGCTCACGGTGCCGGATCCGTCTTGCCACAGGATGTCCATGACATCCAGTTCCCGCTCGGTGAAGATGGCATCCTGTTTCGACACGAATCGATCCTTTCTCATGGCCCCGGTTCCACGGACAACGTAATTTATCGTTGAACAGCATCGGAGGCCACTCCCTCCCCTGTTCGCCGCAGGGGACGGCTACCCTTCCGGAAGGGTGCAGTGATCTCCGCACCCCAGGCGCCCCCGATTCCTTGCCACCCAGCGGTAGACCCGGTCCGCCGCCCTACGGACCAGGGGGACCCGGAAGAGAGGGGCCAACCCCCTCCAGCGGGGAAGGAGACGAAGGAGCTCCTCGGCGGCTCGGGCCCCCTCCCAGCGCTCCCCCTGGGGGGAGACGAGTTGCATCGCCTGGGAGAAGCGCTCCGACGGAATCTCAGGGAAGCGCCGGGGTACCTGGGGATCCTGGAAGGGGATGGTCTCCACCCGACCTTCCGGGTCCCGCCTCCGAATCCACTCCACGGACCGCCGGCAGATCCCGCACTCCCCATCAAAGATCAACGTCCACCGGTCCGGAGGCGATCCGGTCATCGATAGACCACATCGACCCGGGACGCCGCCTCCAGGGCGCGAGCCCGGGCCTCCACCACCGACTCTCCGGAGGCCAGCGCAACCCCCATCCGCCGGAAGGCGTGGGCCTTGGGCTTCCCGAACAGGCGTAACTGGGCGCTCTCCACCTGTAACGCCCGATTCACCCCGGCGTAGCCGTGCACCTCCCCGTCCCGGTCCGCCAGGATCACAGCCGATGCGGAAGGCCCCCAATAGCGGATCGAGGGGATGGGAAGTCCGCAGATGGCGCGGAGGTGGAGGTCGAATTCCGAGAGGTCCTGGGAGATGAGGGTCACCATCCCGGTATCGTGGGGGCGGGGAGACAACTCGGAGAAGACCACACTCTCCTTGGTGATGAAGAATTCCACCCCGAAGAGGCCGGCCCCTCCCAGCCGATCCGTGACCTTTCGGGCCATCTCCCGGGCCTCCTCCACCTGCTCCGGCGGAAGTGCCACCGGCATCCAGGATTCCTGGTAGTCGCCCCGTTCCTGCCGATGTCCGATGGCCTCCACGAAGGTGGTGCGCCCACTCCACTCCCGGACGGTGAGGAGGGTGATCTCGGTGTGGAAGTCCACGAATTCCTCCACGATCACCCGGGACTCATCCCCCCGACCCCCTTCCCGGGCGAAGGCCCAGGCGTATTCCACCCGGGAGGGGCCGGATACCACGGACTGCCCCTTGCCTGAGGAGGACATGGCGGGTTTCACCACGCAGGGGTAGCCGATGTCGTCGCAGGCGGCCAGGAGTTCCGCTTCCGAGTCCGCGAAGGCATACGCGGGTGTCCGGAGGCCCAGTTCCTCCGCCGCCACCTTCCGGATCGCCTCGCGGTTCATGGTCAACCGGGTGGCCTCGGCGGTGGGGATGATTCGAAAACCCTCCCGCTCGAGTTCCTGGAGTTTCTCCGTCCGGATGGCCTCCACCTCGGGAACCACCAGATCCGGACGATGGGAGCGGATGACCCCTTCCAGCGCCGCTCCATCCAGCATGGAGATGACCTCGGAGGCATGGGCCACCTGCATGGCCGGTGCTCCGGCGTATCGATCCACTGCCACCACGCGGATCCCCAGGCGCTGCGCGGAGATGGCCAGCTCCTTTCCGAGCTCTCCGCTGCCCAGGAGGAGGATGGAGCCGGGAAGACGATCCTGGGGACTCATTTGCGACCTCATGGGAGAAGACCTGGGACGAACCCCGCACAGAGGGGCTTTCCGCAGGAAGCTATTCCCGGGACCCCGACGGCGCCACGGCCTCCCATTGGCGGCCCCTCTACTTCTTCAGTAGCCTTGGGGCCGGCCGGGCAACGCTGCATTCCCCCTTCCGCGGGAAGGGGATAAGTTCCGATCGGACTTCCCTCCCCAAGGGGGATTCAGCCGAGCCCACCGGCCTGGCGGCCCCTCCCACTTCCCGGGATCTATGGAGAACACCACCGTCTGGGCCCCTTCGCCGGCCCTATTGGAGGAACTGGACCGTCGTCTGGGTTCGATGCGCCTGGAGCGGGATATCCCCCTGGCTCCCCTCACGACCTTCCGCATCGGCGGACCGGCGGANCTTCTCGTCCGGGCCACCACCCCCGAAGAGTTGGAGGCGGCCGTTCGGTCGGCCCGGGCCATGGGGATCCCCCACTTCCTCCTGGGGAGGGGCGCCAACATCCTGGTGGGCGACCACGGGTTCCGGGGAATGGTGATCCACTCCCAGGTGGAAGGCATCGAGTTCCTTGGGGAGGCCCGGGTCCGGGTCGGCGCTGGGGTGGAGACCTTTCCCGACCTCATCGTGGAGACGGTGGCCCGTGGGCTCGGAGGCCTGCACCACTTCGTGGGGATCCCCTCCTCCGTGGGAGGAGCCCTGTGGCAGAACCTCCACTTCCTCTCCCCGGCACCGGAGCGGGAGCGGACCGTGTTCATCGAAGAGGTCCTGGAATCGGCGGAGATCCTCACCCAGGAAGGAGACCGGAAGGTGGTCGGGGTGGAGTACTTTCAGTTCGGGTACGACGATTCCATCCTCCATCACCGAGATGATGTCGTGCTCACTGCCATCTTCCGATTGGTTCCGACTCCGGAGGGAGACCTTCGCAGGGTCATGCGGGAAAATCTGGCGTGGCGGGATGACCGGCATCCCGACCTCTGGCTCTACCCCTGCGCCGGATCCATCTTCCAGAAGATCCAGGGAATCGGGGCCGGACGCCTCATCGATGGATGCGGGCTGAAGGGACACGTCCATGGGAAGGCGGGCATCTTCCACAAGCACGCCAACATCATCGTGAACCTGGGGGGCGCCACCGCCCGGGAGGTCCGGGATCTCATCGACCTGGCCCGGGACACCGTCCTCCGGGAGACCGGCCACGAATTGATCCCGGAGATCGGATTCATCGGGGAATTCTAGAAGGCCGTTGAAGAAGTAGAGGGGCCGCCGTTGGGAGCGCCCGACCACCGCTTCGCGGCGGTGCCCGCCGAATCGTAGGCGGCCCGTCGAAGACATAGCAGTGGCTA